>VTLG01009980.1_pt1 | contig 14713 bp, 20 predicted proteins | sample 4694571 | NCBI WGS metagenome assembly VTLG01 (sample SAMN12604809, study PRJNA352737) | marine metagenome | biome: ENVO:00000447; feature: ENVO:00000209|ENVO:00000569|ENVO:01000036; material: ENVO:00002151; isolation source: viral sequences binned using virsorter ...
ATTTTTGGTCCACCCGATTTAATAACAATTTTCACATCATCATGATATTGATTATCAAATTGTGCTTGGAAATAACCGCTTTGATTTCCTTGAGGAAACCAATCCATTAGCAAAGTCACCTCTCTTGTTGCAAACACCGTTGTTGCTAAACTAAGAGCTGCGATTAATGTAATAATTTTCTTCATTTGTAACTCCTTCCGAGTTATATTGTTAAATAGGAGCATTCCACCAATGCTCCCACGGAAAATGAATCCAGATATTTTCTGAATCCTTTGCACATTCCTGTACATAATAATGAGGTTCAAAATCTACCTCATTATTCCACCAGAGGGATGCAAATCTTACATCCACTCCATTGGCTCTTTCTGTGATATGGTTTTTCATCTTTTGAAATGTTTCACCAGAATCACATATATCATCTACAATTAAAACACGTTTGTCCGTTTTTCTTGGTAAATAATCTTCCCACTCTGGAAAGTCTCGTAATGCTGCTTTAATCGGTTTAAAGGGTTTATTCAACCAATGACTCATCATAACGCCTGGTAAAAGACCCCCTCTTGAAATACCCACTACAACATTGGGGTCAAATTTATCTAATGTTAATTCTCTACAAAGAGTATTTACATCTCTCCGCATTTCTTTCCATCCATACCATAATTTTTTGCTCATGAAAATACCTCATTTAATTGACGATTAACTTTAACAAATGTAGTACATTTTGGTAATGCCTTTATACTTTTTGCTCCCGCATAAGTACAGGCACTTCTTAATCCTCCTAAAATATCTTGTATTGTATCTTGAACAGTACCTTTGTATGGTACATGAACCATCTTACCTTCTGATGCTCTATGAGTTTTCTTTTCTCCGTAGTATTTTAATTGTGCCTCATCAGAAGACATACCATAGAATGTCATTGTATCATTTTCAACTTCTCCAGCACACTCATCATGTCCTGCTAACATTCCACCCAACATTACAAAATCTGCTCCAGCTCCAAAGGCTTTAGCAATATCGCCTGGAGTTGTACACCCACCATCACTCATTACATGACCACCAAGACCATGTGCTGCATCTGCACATTCTATGATACAAGAAAGTTGAGGATATCCAACTCCTGTCATTTTTCTTGTAGTGCATACAGACCCTGGACCGATACCAAGTTTTACTATGTCGGCTCCCGCTAATATTATCTGTTCTGTCGCTTCAGGAGTACATACGTTCCCCGCTACGACAATGGAATTATTTTGCCGTATTCTTACCCCCGCTACATAGTCGATAAACCTTTCAGTATAACCATTGGCCACATCAATACATATCCACATTGGACTTTCTCCAATTTCTATATGCTCATCAATTCCAACCGTCATCATCAAATATTGATATTCATCTTCAGGATAATTAACGAATTTACAAAGAGCAGTAAGCATCCTATGTTTTGATAATGCATGAAACATTTGAATTGTGCCAGTGTGGTCCATATTAGATGCAACTATAGGAACACCTGTCCATTCAAGGGGAGAATGTTTGAAAGTAAAATGTCTAGAAAGGTCAGCGTCTTTACGCGAGGTAAGCTGTGATCGTTTGGGGGCTATTAGAACATCACTAAAATCTAATTTAACATCTTCTAAAATTCTCATCAGTCCTTCCGACTAGTTGAGGTTCACATTGATATCTGATGTATCACTATCATCACTCAGGCTACGGCGATGTCATCATCAGTATATTATAGAAACAACGTCCTTGTTTCTATGGTTTATATTCTTTTTGTTTAATACCATCACTATAAAATTCACAAGGTATATTTTCTTTTACATATTCTTGATATTGTCTTTCTGCTAGGTCTTGTGTGGGGAATAATGTTAAATCCTTTTGGGTTTCTACTTGATAAGTAGTCAACTGTGTGTAAAAGGACATTGGGGATTCCTTTCTTTGAGGTTTTGGTTTAACAATACTATTTAGGAAAAAGAGATGCCAACTCGCCACCACCCTCTTTGTTTATATTAGGTGAGGTTTTAATGTGACAGTTTGTTGAGCTGGTGACTAAATCAGCCGTCCCAGATGTTGGACAGTAGTCATCTGACCGCACTGGCGAACAACATCTCTTAATTCATGATGTCCTTATTGCTTCTTCAATATTATTTTTAAATTCTGAAATCGAGCCCTCTGAATCACGGCGAACACCAACCGCTTTGTCATCAATCCAAACATCATAAAATGGTTTGAATACTGCGAGGTCATTATATTTGACTCCCCACGAATCAAGTTGTTCTTTCGTTTCTTTAAGATGGTCTATGCCAGTCAAAGCTCCTCTAGCTGTATAATAATGTATAAAATGTCCTTCATCATGAAGGTTATTTAGATATTCAATTCTTTTTGTAAATGGTTCAGCATTTTTAAATCCATAAGCATCTTCAACAGACCCCGGCTCACCAGTTTGACTACAAATTGTTCCATCAATATCAACCATGATAATTTTCTTATCCATCTCATGAGCCTTTTCAGCTATTAATATTCGGCGACTAATTTCTTCCATAAAATGGTTAGCAAAATCTTTCTCTAATTGTTGCTGTTTTTCTAATTTTTCTTGATTTACTTCTTGAATTATTTCTTCATCTTTCATAATATTACCTACTCCCCTCTTCAGTTAAATCATCAAAATCATCATCAAAAAATTCTTCTTCTAAATCTTCAATGGAAACCCTTTGTAAATAATGTTTCATTACACCTCTTTGTTTTTTATTGTGTGCTTTTCTTTGTTTTTTACCTAAACCAAATTCCTGTTCAGTAAATTCTTCCATCTCGTTTACCTTTTTCTAGAAGTTTCTTTTGTTTTTTTCTGGCGGATTTTAACATAAACTTACTAACATATTCAGTAAATTGTTTTCCATTCATGTGGTCCATTTCATGTTGGAAAACTCTCGCGGCTAGTCCTTCAAAGTGAGCATTTACGTCTTCACCATCAGCATTCTGATATTTAGCCTCTATCATTTCAGGCCTTCTTATATTCAGATACAAAGACGGAAAACTTAAACAACCCTCTTTCATCATTACTGTCTCATCTGATTTTTTTGTAATAACTGGATTAAAACAACATATTGCATCAACATCGTCTACCATCATACTAAATACTGTAAAGGGGAATCCTATTTGATTAGCGGCCAGTCCGAGCCCATTATGTCCTAACATATTTTCAAACATAAGCTTGTAAAATTTATGAGGATTTGGAACTTGACCTCCTTCAGCATAATGCCAAGGAGTTTCAAAAGTTTCAGATGGTAATTCTTGGTCAAACGGCCAAGATATAGGTTTTTGTTGTAGGATAGGGTCAGATTCATGAACTAAGTCAATCATACTACAATTCTTGAAAAGTTTTTATATTTTTCAAATTTGATAGTTTTATTAAATTTATCGAATAAAATTTCACCCTTATGGCTGATAATAAAAGTATTCACGTCGCCAGTTAAATCATATAAAATCTTTAAAAATTCATCAGTCCCAGATGCATCTAGGGAGCTGTCGAAAACCTCATCGAGCACCAACAAGTTAGTGTTCACACTATTTTTGAGTTTAGCGACAGCTCGCCAAGTGAAGAGCAGTGCGAGGTCAATCCGCATTTTCTCTCCTTCGCTAAACGAATCATAGGTAAATTCATCACGATGCCGGGATTTAATTGTTTCATTAAATCCTTCATCGAGTTCAAATGAAACGTAAAAATCCATCTTTCCAAGATAGACATTGATGTACTTGTTAATGATAGGAAGATATTGTTTAATGATACGAGTCTTGATTCCAGAATCCTTGAGTAAGGTTGCTGCTATTTCATACAAATGTTTTTCATTTGACAACTCTTCTCTTTCACTAGTATATATCTCAAGATTCTTTTCAAGGTCTGCAAGCTCATCTTTCGTATTTATAATATCATCTTTCAACTGAGAAATTTCATTATTTTGTTTAGTTACCTTTTCAATATACTTAATACAAGCATCAATAGTGGTTTGAGCCTTTAAAATTGCGTCATCATTATGTTTGATATCGTTAAGAGTTTTATCTATTTCAGAAATTCTTTCATTTTGTTCATGAATATCAAGTCCTAGTTTTAATATGGCATTACCACTTTCATGCATTTTACCATGAAAATCTTGAATCATATTTTTTCTAAAATCTTCTGGAATATTCTGTCTACAAACACTACAATTTTCATTCTTTTCATAAAATTCGATTTCTTCCTCGAATTTCATTATATTCTTTTCAATACCTTGTTGATATGTAGATAACGTATTAACTTTCCCTCTGACTTTTTGTTCGTCTGTGATTGTGTCAGATAGAGTTTGATTCTTTTCAGAGTATTGCTTAATTTCTTCTTGATGGTTTTTAAGAAATGTTTCATGTTCTTCTATATCTTTATTATTTTTATCAATTTGTTGTTTTTTATTTTGGTTGAGTTTTTCAACCATTTCTGTTTTGAGGCTTAACTCCCCTTTGGTTAATTGAAGTTTAATATCTGCATTTCCAATATCATCTTTGTTCTGAGCTACTCTACCTTTAAGGAGTTGATTCATTACAGAGAAAATTTCAATATCAAGTAAATCTTCAATAATCGTTCTACGGTCAGAGGCCTTTAACTGCATAAATGGAACAAAGGATGAACTACCTAAAATTACAATTTGAGTAAAAGACTTGTAATTGAGTTTGAGTATATTTTTTTCAAGGAGTTCTTGATAATCTCTTACTGAAGCATCTTGGTCAAGAAGTTTTCCATTTTGATGAATCTCAAAAAAGTTTCTCTTGATACCTCGTTTTATAATATATTCTTTTGTACCTACATCAAATTCTATTTCAACTTCAGTACCACCTTGATTAACAGAATTAACCAATTGGTTTTTATTTACAGACCGAAAAGGTCGTCCAAATAATCCAAAAGTTAAGGCATCAAGTATAGTTGATTTGCCCGCACCATTATCACCAATTATTAACGTAGCTTTAGTATCAGAAAGATTTACTTCAGTCCATGCATTTCCAGTAGATAAAAGATTTTTCCACCGAATCTTATTAAATTGTATCACTAATTATTTTCTGTCAAAAATTGTTTACCATGTTCAAACCTATATTCTGCATTCTTAATACCATCTTTTAGAATAAGATTAACCATCTTATTGATAGTAATATCTCTCGTATGTGCTGCATGAGCAATCTTTATAAAATCCTCATCTGGAATTTCTACATCAATTGCTGTCCATGCCTCTTCATCTTTTCCTAGTATTCGTGTATCGTGTACAGTTTTCTTTTCATGTTCAACAAGGCCTTCCGCAAATTCTTGTTTTCGCCGCATTGCATCCATATCGTAATTAGTCATTTTTTCCTCTCGTTGCAGTCTTTCTGCATAAGTTTCCATTACCATAGTACCTCATATCGTTTCTACTGTTAGTGCTTCAGTATATAATGTTTGAAGTAAATTACTTAAATCCTTTTTATTATCTATACTAAGAGATTCTACATACTTAGATAAAATAGTCATAGTATCTTCCGCCTCATCAATCAAATCCTCACCATCCAAAAGGTCAGCATCAAAATTTTCTGCAACAGATATATCTGCTACATCAACCTTATAAAGTTTATCTATAAGAGTATCAAACCAAAATGGATTAGTTTTCTTAACGATTACTACCTTTATAAAACAATCTTTATATTTGGAATAGTCCTCATTCTGGATTGATTCCAAAGTCATCTTCTCATCATCGTAATATATTTTATGAAATATCTCAAAAGGATTAATGATATGTTCTAATTCTCTTGTCTTTGTATCAAAAATATGAAATCCTCGTACATCCTTATAATCACTCCATGTAATCTGATACGGATTTCCAAGATAGTAGATATTACCATTATCTGATTTATGATGAAAATGACCACTCATGGCCATATCAAATTTTTGAAATATATCGGCTGGTGTACCCTCATAACTAAAAGTCCCTCTATGCATTTCAAAACCTTTGACTTCCAAATGTCCCATAAGTATTTGAGCATTCGTTTGTTCTATCATGGACATGCATTCTTTTCGATTATCATCACATATCCACGGCATCATTAATATTTTGAGTCCATCAAACTCTACTTCTTTTGGAGAAGGATACATCCAAGGCTCAATTTTTCCATCATACGTTGAAAACAGTTCTGCAATACTGTTTACATCGTTTGTATTTTTATAGAAGGTGTCATGGTTTCCAATGATGATATGAGTATCAATACCCATCTTCCACAAGCGATTAATAAAATCTTCTCGTAAATCTTTAAGAGTTCTGTAATTGATAAATTTTCTTCTATCAACCACATCTCCTAAATGGATACAAGTTTTAATGTTATGTTCTTCTAGATAAGGAAAAAAGATTTCATTGTAAAATCGTTTGAAATAATTCATAAAAACTTTTGAATCATTTCGAGCACCCCAATGTGTGTCGTTTATAAGAGCTATTTTCATTTATCTTCCACACACACTACAGGCTTTTCATTCAATTCTCCTATAATTGGGACCATAAGAGGAAACATACCAAAAAATAAGGCAGAGAGTATAATTAATTTTTTCATAGGGCTCTCATAAACAATTCAAGTGTGGAATCTTTAGTTTTAGGTTTTTTAGCTGTCATTTTTTTCTTCTTTTTCGTTCCTTCAAAGTTACTAATAAAATCATACATATTAGCTTTTTGGTCTGGTGTCATAGTCTCATAAACATAATTTTGTCCTGTATCATGTTGTGAAACTTCAACATTATCTACCAATGAAGCATTACTATCAATCGTTTTGAATTTTATATATAATTGTTTTTTCTCTTTTTGAATCTTTCTAACAAATGCATAGTATATAATCTGAGTAAAATAAGCAAATGGATTCTTAGATTTCTCTGGATTAAAATTATTCATATATTGAACACAATTTTCAATTCCATCTGATATCATGTCTTCTCTGAAAGCATAGTTTATAAAGTTTGGTCTAAATGACAACCTCTGTGCTATTTTTAAAAAGCATTCACCAATATACTCAGGACATGGTGGTAATTCCTCCCCGGCTTCTTGGGCATATTTTCTCTGATTTCGATATTCTATAATTTCTTCAAGAAATTTCTGATTATCAACATAATGTACAGCCATAATGTATCCTTCTAAAATGTGTTTCGATAAAGTTATTATAACACAACATACCCATAAAGTCAATCGCTTGACAAAAGGCTTGACAAGTGGTATATTATTGGTGTAGGGGTTAAATGAACGCTAAGTCTTTAGCTGTATATGATATTTTTGGAGTGGAAATTTTTCCTCTTCATATATTTTAATTCTTTCCTCAAAATGTCCTAATGTATAATTTTTCTTTTCGCCGTGTGAAAGATTGTCGGCAATATCGTACAATGTGGCCACGGCCTTCTGTTTAGATTTACGCAACCCCCTTCCTATAGACTGTAAGTTTCTTATACGAGACTTAGTAGGACTAGCGAAGATAATGTTATGAAGATTCCTAATATCGACGCCAACGCTAAATACACCGTAACTGGCGACAATAATCGAATCTCGTTCTCTTTCAACAATGTGTCTGATTTGTTCTCTTGTATCGGCATCTGTTCCTCCATATACAAAAAAAGTTTTCCTGTTAGTAACATCTGTTTTTTCCTTTATCATATTATAAAGTAAACGTCCATGTTTTTCAACAAAACGAAATAAAAGAAGAGTATTTCCTTTCATATCTAGAGCTAGATTAATAATAAATTTGTTTCTAGCAGAAGAAGAAATTAAATATTCCAGTTCTTCATGGTAATTCAATTTTCTCAAATCATAACAAATTGAATCTGGATGTTTTAGGATTAATGTGTTAATTTGAAATGGTGACAAATGTTTATCATCTATAAGTTTCTTGGTAGATGTAACTTTGTGTACCTTTCCAAACAATCCTTCCAAGACCAATTTATGTGTTTGAGAACCATCTAAAGTTCCAGTCGCACCTATCCTATATTTTGCATTGATGCTCTTGGTCATTATAGATGTAAGAGATTTAGATTTAAATCCGTGGGCCTCATCACCAATTACAAGTTCATATTGTTCAAAATATTTTTGATTTAACTTGTAAATTGATTGCCAAGTAGATATAATACATGGTAATTCTGACCCCTTATCCCTCCCAGCAAAAACTGTGTGACAATTATTAGCCACATCCCAGCCATACTGTCTAAAGTCATTATACATCTGTGAGACTAAAGAAGTTGTTGGAACAAGAATTAAGGTCTTTAAATTTAAATACCTTATTAGTATATAGATAATCAAAGATTTACCAGATGCCGTTGGTGAAAGTAACAATGACCTTTTATGTGTTAAAGCGTGATTAACCGCATCTAATTGATAGTCTCTGGGAATGTGTGGTAATTTTAGAGAATCAATATAGTCTGATGATACTTCACATTTTGTAACTTTAAAGTCTGAACCAAAATTGACTTTATAATCTCTGACATAAAGGAATTTACATAAATGTTCAAAAAGTCCATGATATAGAAGCCTATTATAGATATTAAAAAGTCTGATTTTTCCATCCCAAAGTCGTTTACGATAGGCAGGAATAAAGGTATGTCCTGGCACTAGAAATGTGAAATGGTCACAAATTTCTTGTGCAATATCTGCAGGACTATCAACCTTAATATAGACTTCATTCTTTTTTGTTATAGTTACTAAATCAATTGGTTCCATGTGAAAACTTTAGCCAGTCTATAGCATTTTTTATTTGAAAACCTCTATTATTAACCATCTTAACAATTGAATCAAGATAATTAATCTTTTCTTGTAATACAGCAATCTGTTGTTTAACCTTGATTATTTCATCATCAGATTCTATATAATTTGAGATTTCATTTTTAAGAAGTCTACCTAAAAATGGCTCCCACCCCCTTTCTTCTAATTCTTCTTGGGGCATTCGACCAGCGTACCAATCTGTTTTAGCTCGAACTGTTTTTGAAAGTTTAAACTCTAATCCTTTAAGTTTAATTCTTTCATCTGTATAAATTTTTAAATATTTGTCATGAATTTGTGGAATACGAATGGATTCCGTACCCAATTCTGTATAATCAATTTCACGATCTCTATTCCAAAGTTCCTGAATTTCTTCAAGTTTCAAATCACCTCCTATGCATCACGATTTATTGGAGCTCCCTCGTATGAAGTTTCATTTTGTAAAAGGTTTTGTATTTCATATATGTCATATTGAAAAGTAACATCTGCAACAACATAATCTATATCAGCCGCAGTTGAATCAAAACTAATTCCCGACAAACTAAGTGGAAATAAGTTTTGAAATTTAATATTCATTTGAGCATTCATGTTACTTGTAAGAATAGTCAAAGTTCCATCAGCGGTTAATTTGTCTTCACTTTTTAGTTTTTTGTATTTTTCGGCCGCAACTTTATCGGGAATACCCATTCCAATAATCCAATCATATATGGATAACCAGTTTTTCATATTTTCATCCACTACAAAACGTATGGATAATTCTTCAAAAGAAATCTCATCTCCTGAGTATTGAATATTTTTTAGTGGAGTTGGAAATTCTACTCCGCCAAGAGAAAGGCCTGGAAGATTAGCGGCTTGACAAAAGTAATTTACCTCTGGAAAATTGGATAGTACAAATCGAAATCCAATCGGTGAGAGATAACTTATATTACTTGGTAAGTTTTGTAGTGCCGACATAGAATATTCCTTTCTATATTATTTATATGGCATAAAAAAAGGGAAGACCAGTTTCCCAATCTTCCCTCTTCTTTTAATGAATCGTAAAGATTACATTAAGTTGGTTACACGAACAAGTCTGTAATACCAGTTCTGGTTAGCTGTAAGAGCACCAGTTGCTGGGTCTGTGCTGTAACTGAACGGATTCGCTACCATTCCGTAACGTGTCTTAAATCCGATCTTTGGTTGGAAAGTATTCTCACCAACCGCACGTACCATTTGTAGTGGAACGTATGGGCAGTAGAATAATCCAGCATCGTATGCTGAACTTCCCTTATAACCTGCACAGAAGAAGTTCGTAGCAGAAGCACTGAAATATGGATCTACATAAACTTTGTAGCGTCCGTTCAATGTTCCTACGAAAGTGTTACCTGTGTCATCAACACCAGATCCGTCCATAACACCAGCCATAGCCAATGCAGATGCAACATCTGAAGATGTGATGAGTAAGTTACCTTTACCGCGACGTGTAGTTTTTGCAATTGCATTAGCTTCACGCTCGATTTGGAACATCAGACCTTTGAACTTCTCAACTGACCATCGACCATTAGAGTCTGTGTCAAGGTCAAAAGTTCCGGCTGTTGTTGTGTTATGAGCTGCACCATGAATAGCTTGGTTGTAAATAGTTTGTACAACTTCACGGTTAATCTCTGCCAAAATCTCTGTTGAAAGAATGTTGGCCAATTCTGTTTCAGCATCCAAACCATGAACGGCTTTAAGATCCTGAGCTAATTCCATTGTGTACTCACCTTTGAGTGCACGTGACTTAGCTGTAACAGTTACCTTGTCGATAGCGAATGCCATCTCATTGAAATGTCCACCAGTACCAATACCAGATACCGAACCATCACCGACTGTCTCAGCAGTAGCTGTGGCTACACCAGTATTAACTGCAGTGGCCTCTGGTGATGCAGCTGCATCAAAAGATGTAGCTTCCGCACCAGCGGTTACGTTAGATGCTGCAGTACCAGACCCAGACCAATGAGCCAATGGGCCGTCAACAAATGCATCGGGTCCACTTTGTGAATCATATTTAGGACGCATTGCGAAAATAAGTCCTGTTGGTCCTGTCATTGGTTGTACACCACAGACATCATAAGCAATAAGATTAGGCATTGCTCTACGAATCATGGAAATCAAAACAGGGTCAGCATATTGTACTTGACCACCGGCTGAAATGTTATTCGTAGGAATAGCCTCTGTCAACATTGATTGTTGACCTTGACTAGCCTGTTCTTTCATGGCAATTTCTTGGTTTTCCAGAAGGACAGCGGTTACTGCTCTTCTATATCGGTCCTTGATCTTAGGCATGTCGCCATGGTCTAAGACAGGAGCCCACTTCTTCTGAAGTCCTTCAGCTAGATACATTTGTTAATCTCCTAAAGTGGTTAATGTTTAAAAATTAATACTAAAATTAGTTATGTCGTTTCATAGCATCGACATAAATGCTCATATTTTCATCAACCTTTTCTTCAACTTCTTCAGTCTCGGTAGTGTTTTCAACTTCTTCAGTTAAAGGTTGTGTTGAATCGGTAGTTTTCGGAAAATAATTTTCCTTAATAACTTCAAGTTTTTCTGAAAATTGTTTCTCATCTTCGTAATCTATACCTTCGGCTAGTTTACCAAGTTTTTCTTTCTCTGTATCTGCGAGATCTTGAGAAACTTCTCTCAGAGATTCCTCTCTTTTGAACTTAGCGAGTTCTGTCTTAATGCCTACATTATGATTAATGGATTCATCAAGTTTTTTCTCTAGTTCTTCGACTTTTTCAAAGAGATCGTCAACTAAGTCAACTTTCTCTTCTGGAATGTCAATATAGTGCTCTTGGAAGAGATTCTTGAGGCCAGTCATGAAATCTTCTACGAGTTCAGAACGAATTCCTTTCTCGACTGCAATCTCATTCTCTTTCATCCACTCTTCTACAACGTAATTAAGATATCCGTCAACTTTTTCGGACAATGTAGAATTATGAGCTTCTTTGGCTTCATCAAGTTCTTTTTTGTACTCTTCCTCGTAATGTGCTAATCTTTCATTTACTTCGGCCAGAACCTTAGCTGAAACAGCAGTTTCAAAAATCGTTGCTGCTTTAGTTTTGAACTCTTCAGAAAGATCTTCACCACTTGTGATGGCCTCGATGTCTTCCTTAACATCAATCTTTAGATCTTCTTTCTTGAGTTTTTTAGATTCTGCTGGTACTTCTTCTTCATCGTCACCTTCCTCTTCTTCATCTTCTTCAGAAAGAGTAGATCCCATGATTTTACCAAAAGAATCTGATAATTCAGCCTTTTTCATAGAATTGAGTTGGTCGTAGATAGCTTTAACCATTCCAGCTTTAGTTTTAGGAATTTGAACGGCTTCTTCAACCTCTTCTTCTTCCTCATCATCGCCTTCTTCTGGGTCAGCTTGCTCTTCTACTTCTTCTTCATCACCCTCTTCTTCTTCAGGTGCGTCATCTTCTTTAATCTTTTTGCCTGAAGACTCTTGCACAGCTAATTGCTCTTGTTCCAGTTCTTCTTCAGACTGTTGTTCCAAAATTTCTTCAGACATTGAAAATCTCCTATTAAATTAGTAAATCTTATTATTATTATTTATAAAAATATAAACTTTTACAGTTTGGTTATGAAGTCTTCAAAAGCACTAACGAGTGTCTGTTCTCTGTTTTTTCTTGAAGATTTCTCTACTTTTTCCTTAATCAATTGGATTTCTGCTTCTTTCAGAAGTCCATTATCCCAAATCCATTCACGGCCTTCCATAATTCCAGCCACAAATGCTTCAGGAGCGGAAGGATCAGCAACTATATCAGCGGCAGTCGCAAGATAAAAATCATCCTGAACCTCCTGAACACCGTCCTTACTAGGTTTTAATGAACCCATTCCTCTTGATGACACACCTAAACGTGCACCTTCATCAATCAAATTCTTTACAATTTTTCCGTATGGAGTATCCAGAATCTTAGCTCTTCCCATAAAGTTTTGGTCAACTTCTTGTAATTCCTCAATCATGTGGGAAACTCGTTCCAAATTTACAGTTGGTCCGTCTGGATGTCCTAATTCACCGAAAGCTCTTTTCTTTGCGATAAATTCATCGGTATATCTTTTGGCTTCTTTTTGAAGAATTGCCTGAGGATAAATTCTACCATTACGATTTTTCGTATTGGATTGCATGAAAACCCCCTCAATGAAGTAATTCTTCCCACCTTTTTTTGTAGCTTCGGTAAGAAATTCTACATTGGTTGCTTCTTCGCTAATTAACTTCATATTCCTCTCCGTTTAAAATTCTAATCTTCAGCACTTGTACTTTCACCGCTTTTATCAGCGAATCCTGTAGGTTTTGGTTGTCCTGGCGTCTTACCCAGCTGTGTTCTTTTTTTAAAATCATCTTTCATTTTTTGTGCAATTGTCGGTCTAAGTTTTTTAGCCCAGATTTTTCCTTTTTTCTTTTCTAATTTCGATGCTTTCTTTTCTATCTGTGCTTTTGTTGCAGCTGCAGCAGAATGATAAACGTGTGATTTATCTACTATAGTTAAAGCCTTTTTCCTCACTTGACGCTGAACCGCCTGGTCAATTTTCTTTTTAGTGGGAGGTTTCTTCGCTGTTATTGCTCTTTTTCGAGCTGCAATCTTAGCTACCTTTTTACTAACAATACTCCGCTTAATTCTCTGTTGTTGAGTCATTACTTCTATTAATTCAGAATAAGTCCTCATTTCTTCAACTCTGTTTTCTTTTCTTTAGCCCGTTGAGCTGAACCAGTACCACCTGCTACTGAAATTTTCTTTCCTGTAGCAGTAAGTCCTCGTTTAGCCATTCTGTCACTTTTTACTTTAAGTTTTTTGAATCCCGCCGTTTTTCGATACTTCTTCATCTGTTGTTTTTTCTTTTGTCTAATTTTTCTATATTCACGTTTTTGTTTCTGTTTTTCTTGGGCGGTTTTCTTCTCCCTTTTAACAACTGTAAATTCCATTAACTCTAATTGAAATTCAGCTAATGTTTTCATTAATATGTGTCTCCAAATCCATGTTGGTCACGATTATATCCAAGTGTGGCATTTTTCTCAAAATTAGGTAAATCAAATCCCTCTAATTTTCCTATTTCTATTCCTATCATATAACTATCTGCAGATGCAACACCTATCGTTGTTACATTAACATCTCCAAGTACATTACTAGAATTTCCAGCTGCAGCCCCCATACCTATCGCTCCGATATGATTTCCTCCTCCAGCATAATTTATATAACCATTTCCACCTCTTAAATAAGCGATAGTTTGTTCTGTAGTACTTCCATCAAAGTAAATTCTAGTATGGTCAATACCAGATGCTATATTCCACCAAAGTTTTCTAAGATTAATTTTTGGTGCAGAGATGGCTACTCTTGTACTACCATGTGTATTTTGAGAACTAAGTCCAGATACACTTCCTGTCAATGTTTTTCCTGTACCAATATCTGTTGCAGTTTCTGCAGTCCAAGCCAGGGGGGTTATATCAGTAGCACTTGTAACCTTATAACATTTAAAAGTTGCCGCTCCAGCAGTGTAATCCGTAACTCTCACATATATCGGAGTACTGTCATTTGTAGTTACTGTTTCCCCGATACAAAAATTAGCAGTTGGTGCAGCTGCCAAAGTTACAGTAGCTGTGGCATATTTTAATGCGGAAAGGTTAGCCCAGATACTATCAGTAAGTTGAGTTGCACCATCAGCAAGTCCAGTATGTTGTACTGAATATCTTGTGTTAGTATCTGTTATGGTATTTGTTAATTTAGTTATAGCCATCTGTTATCCTTTTAACACCAAACTTCATTCTAGCTTGATATTTAAATGTTATCCCTCATGAGCTTTTCCAAGAACTTTCATGAATGCACGTTCTGTTCTTTGGATTTGTTTAATAACTCTATTTTTTTCTGAAGAGCTTAGTCCTTCTATATATTTAACCAAAATTTCAGCTGTGAAAGCATCCATTGGTATAT
>VTLG01013492.1_pt1 | contig 14712 bp, 8 predicted proteins | sample 4694571 | NCBI WGS metagenome assembly VTLG01 (sample SAMN12604809, study PRJNA352737) | marine metagenome | biome: ENVO:00000447; feature: ENVO:00000209|ENVO:00000569|ENVO:01000036; material: ENVO:00002151; isolation source: viral sequences binned using virsorter ...
GGGTCAACAAAACTATAATCATACGTTAAAGCATCTGCACAGACATAGTGTGGATGATGAGTTGTCACACCCAAACGACCACAGAGTTCCTTATGGTTGTCCTCTAGCAATTCTACTGCGTAAAGCATGTGATTTAAAACGTGCTTCTCACTATGATACAAGCAGAGTCGTTCCTTTAGTCCAATTAAGAAATTGCCACTACCAGCACAATTATCAATAAATTTGCTGCTAGGATCTTTCAATAACGAAACAGCAATCTCATCTATCATCAATTCTACCAACTCACGAGGAGTGAATACCTCTTGAGTTTCTTTTATTCTTTCATCAGATCGGTCAATATTAGATCCAGTTTGTATATTATGCTTATTCTTTTTCATCTAAACATTTAATATAAGTGGTAATTAAATCATTCTTACCGAAATGGTATCGACCATTAGTAATTGTTGCTACCTCTCTAAACTTGGGAGCAAACTCTAGTAGATTCTTAATTACTTCTGGTGATTTAACACTTAGAAAGTGATGTCCTTTAGCGTAGTGTGTAAAATTCTCAGTCTTTACTACTCCACTAGGACCACATCCATACTCACCAATAAAAACATCTGCCTCAAATCTATCTTTGTAATCTAGAAATTCAAAATCTGGATGCTCCCTGTGCATAGGAATCTCGTTCACCCCTTTTGCAAATCTCGATGTGTTTTTTACTTTCCAATACTGTTTTACTGCACTTATTCCACCAGGAAAAGTAGCAGCATCTAGATCATCATCAACTTCACAGTGAAGATATGACTTTATCTTATTCTGACAAGAAGGTTTCCTCATAGATGTAGGTAATACGAACCTAATATCATCTGTGATCTCAGAAGTTTTATTTAATATCTTTATAGCAAGATTCCCTCCTACACCATAAGGAGGGTTTCCTATAGCAAGAGTAAATTTCATAATAAAAGTATAACAGGAATCTCGAACAGTGTCAAGTATTATTTAAGTTGTTTGCTTGCTGTGGTGCTTCCTCCACCATTCTTAGCTCTTACTGTATAAGTTGTTGGTACTGTTGGTTGTCCTATTATCTCATAACCAGAAGAAGATAATGCTCTAGGAACAGCGAAACTAGGATCAACTGGACTGGAGAATCCATCTACGTTATGAAGTGGATCTGCTAAATTAACATTACCAACAGAATAGCTAAATTGGGCAGCACCCCATACAGTACCTTCAGAACCAAGAGGACTAGAATCAACTGCAACTACTTTATTTCCAGAATCATCATAACAATAAATTTCAAATGCAACACCAGCAGGGTTTTCCTTCCAGTTTATTTGAGGACTACGCTTTATCCTTGATATTGTATAGAAGTTTTGATTTGGATCAACTTGGGTGTGAGAATCATATCTATAATTTCCATCCTCAGTTTCTATGTAAGTAACACTAGCACCTTCAATATTAAGTGTTCCTACTTTAACACCACCCCAATAATATTCAAAAGTTCCTCTAGGATACTGTTGAGTAGCTGTTGTGAACACTACATAATTTTGTCCAGCAACGTATCCTGGAGCATTAATCGTATTCCAAGTTATATTATTTGGTTGTCTATTGAAACACTGTACCCTAACTGATGCGTTAACACCATTTACAAAACTATAATTTATAGGTACATCTAATACGTCAACTCCACTGTTATCGTATTTTGAAGTCTCTGCAATTTGAAATGTCTGATCTATGAAGAATTTACAGTCATTATCAGATTGAGCTCTGAGTCTATATTCATTAACACCCCTAGTTATTGGTGGATTGAAAGACCAAGCTTGGAAGAAACTAGGTTCAGCACCACTTTGAGTCTTTGGATCACTATTATTTTCCCAGTATGCTAATCTACGCATAAATGCTGACCAATACTGGTTCATACCAACATACTCAGATGAACTATCTCCTGCCCAATTATTAGCATTACTAGCAGAACCATGAGTTCCTGTTATATAAGATTTCTGCCAAATAGTATCAGTTCCATTAGGTAATATATAAACCTCTTGGTTTCTATCACTTTCATGATCATCTACGAAAAACATCTTCTGACCTATTTCTAATAAATGACCTGCTTTAAGATAAGGTTTTCCATTTGAATCAGTTCCACCTTGATTTCTTGAATTTAAGTTAATAAATTCAACAGGATATATCCCTTCAGTTATAGTAAGTTGAGGAGAGTAATATGTTTGTGGTATCGAACTTCCTGGGTCTGAGAAATCAACATTAACAACACTACTCCATAAAACTGATCCGTCTGGTTTGTATATCTTTATTCCATCCATCCCACGTCCATACATAGACCTATCATTCCACATATGAGCAAACTTAGCAGATACAGTACCAGTTACATTTAAAGTTTGAGTCTGTGTACCATCCGCATCAGGATAATTAAACCTAATATAATTAACATCACCCATAGTAACAGTTGGTGCATTAGGTACAATAATAGGTGGTGAAGTTGTTCCATCACACTGATTTCCAATAGTACCTCTAACATTACTTGATCCAGTATTTCCTAATAATGGTGTCTTAAAGTATTGTCCACATACAGCAGCTCCACCTTTACCACCACCTTCTCCTTGTGATAATCCACTAGCAGCAGGACTCTTACCAGCATTAGAACCACCAGGAGAACCATGCTGTCCACCATCTTCACCAGTACCACCTGGACTTGAGTTCTTAGCACCTCCTAATGTTCCACCAGAATTACATTGAGCATCTACATCTTGTGTTCCAGCACTTCCACTACTTTGAGCTTGATAATTAGGTGATCCAGGAACACCAGCAGCACCATTACCACCAGCACCACCTCTACCTTGAATTGGTAAAGTTGAGGTATAACTACCATATGAAGTGTAACTACAAGTACGTGGAGTTGTAACACAAGTTTGTGTATAACAAAAAGTAGCAGAGATAGTTCCATATCCACTACCATCAGGACAAGGTAATCTTGCTATGTATAGACTAGCACTTATTTCTCCTGGTCCACAACTTCCACCACTACCACTACCATGACATCCTTCATCATATCCAGCTACATATCCACCACCAGTAGTACAAACTGTTCCACCACCAGAACAACTTGTATATCCACCTAAATCACATAAACCAGCAGCAACAGGCCACTCTCCTTGTATTCCTTGTTCTCCACCGCCACCGCCACCATATATCTTACCACCTTCAACATGAATATAAGTTATACTTTCTATACCTTCATGTGATATTGATAATGCTGGTCCACCATCTTTACCTGGATCACCTTCATCTTGAGGACTATGACTAGGACCAAAGAAACCACCTTTACCACCAGCTCCATATATTCCACCACTAACATGAAGCCTTGTATTCAAAGCTTTTAATGGATTAGGCATAACCAACTTAGCAGCAGCCTTTTTAGTATGCCCTCTTCCACCACCACCTACAGAACCATTAGTTCCTTCATCATCAGAATACGCTATTCCTGTTATATTAATTATCTTCTGTACATTTCTTTGATAATTTCCACCAACACCAGAAGCATCTAAGTTATTAGTACCATCCCAATCAATTCCACCTGAACCACTCTTCAGACCCATATCTAAGAATTGATCATTACCAGATTGATTAGCAGTATATCTCTTAATAGAATTTCTAAATTGTGATGCTTTTAAATTCTTACCTACACCAGAATATCTGAAAGGACCACTACCACCAGTACCAATCGTGCGTTCTATTTTTGATATTGAATAAAAATTTTGTGTTAATTTAGATCTTTCTATTGAATAGGTTCCATCCGCTTGTAATGTTCCACCTTTAAATCTAAAACTACCATATTGATTAGTGACCTCAACATAATCAACAGTAGCACCTTGAATATTAAGAACTCCTTGAAGAACACCATCCCAATAATATTCAAAAGTTCCTGCAGGAAATTGTTGAGTAGGTGTTGTAGCATCTACATAATTTTGACCAGAAATATGACTCATAGGATCAATAACAGTCCATTCTGCTGGCTGTTGAGTATGTGAATCATACCTAATATCACCAAGTTCTATGTAAGTAACACTAGCAGTATCAAGATCAAGTGTTCCTACTTTAACACCACCAAAATAATAGTCAAAAGAACCTCTAGGATAATTTGTACTATATGGCATCGCCTCCACATAATTTTGTCCAGAAACATATGCTGGTCCGTAAGTTGTATCCCAAGATACACTTACTGGAAATGGATCAGATGCTATTTGATCATTCTCAGTAGAGTCTGGTGTTATAGGTTCTCTATCATAGAGATTTGTATTTCTAAAAAGTTCTGAAGCAGAAATTTCTCCACTACTAGTTTCCTTAAAGTTAGATCTTAATTGACTAAACTTTATTTCACCTGAACCGAAATATGGTCCTGCCTTGGTTACACTAATTCCCATTAATTATTCCTTAGTGAAGGTTCTGCCACGAAGATCCATTATAAACTTGAAGTTTGTTTGTAGTAGTATTGTATATTATTGCACCAGCAGCTAATCCTGCTAAGTTACCTCTTTCAGTTGTGGTAACTTTTGGTGGGAGCATAAAGTTTCTATTCTGTAATGATGGTACAGTAAGTCCCCTACCAGCATTAGAGAAGTCAACAGCAGCACCTACTGGTTGATCACCAACTCCAAGAAATTGAGTTGCTTGAATATTACCAGTAACATCCAACGCATTTATAGGATCAGTATTACCAATACCCAGCCTATTGAAAACTGCCTTTGCCGTTGGTGCATAAACACCCATAGCTAATGGAATGTTTTCCGCAGCAGTTAAGATTCCAATCGTGGATACACCAGAGATAACTCCATTTAATCCACCAACTTGAACTGCTCCAAGATTAACACCACCTAAGAATGTAGATACTCCAGCAGAATTTATTCTAACATCAATTTGATCTGGCAATCTATCAGCAGGAACGTCTGAAGGATAATTAAATACTCCAGTAACATTTAAATCTCCACCAACAGTCACACTACTAGTAACTCCTAATGTTCCAGCAACAGTTGCATTACCACCAACAGTCAGTAAAACACCAACATCTAAAGAATTTCTTACATAAACATCACTTGAGAATGTTCCAATACCACTTACATCTAAAGGATATTCTGGATCAGGTTTATTAACACCCAACTTTCCAGTATAGTCTAGTGACATTAGTGTGCTGTTATTTACACCATATATCCAGTTAAATGATCCAGTATTAATACCAGCAGATCCACCACCATGAATAATACTATTGATGCTACCAGGATCTCCATTAATAATATCAAGTTCTTGACTAGTTTCACCAAACTTAAACTGTGCTGTGCTTGCTCCAATACCAATCGAATCTCTCTGACCTAATTGTAGAACAGCAAACTCTTCACCAACAATATTAACAGTAGAAATTCCTGTCTTATATACCTGAATATCACCTATTGGATTATTGACACCAACTCCCAATTTACCTTGAACATTTAATGATGCTGCTGTTGCCACACCTATAGTTGAAGTAGCAGCAGTTAATCTTCCAGTAGTAAGAATACCAGAAACAGTATCACCATCAATAGTTCCAAGTATCTTAAGTATATTGAGTGTTGAAATACCTGTTACCGCATTAATATTACCAGTAACATTACCAGTAACATTTCCAGTCACATCACCTGATAAAGCACCAGTAAATCCTGCACCAGTAGCGTTTATAAGACCTGCATTTATCGTGGTTGATTGTAAGGTAGTGATTGTTGATACACCACTAACTACATCACCAGTAACATCTCCTTTAAATTCAGTAGCAGTAACTACACCCGTAACATTTGCGTTTGTAGACAGTAACTGTGTAATAGTTGATAATCCACTAGATACAGATCCATCAACATGTCCCTTAAATGTAGTAGCAGTAATAACACCAGTTGCTACAATACCACCCTTATCATTAATACCTACACCTTCTTCAAAGTTAGTTAAGTCATTATTTCCACTAACTTGGAAGGTAAATCGAGGATCTACTGTCCCCACACCTACGCCACCTTGAGCGTATATACTTGTATATCCTAATCCTACGTCCTTATCTATCCACTGTGATGTGGGAAGATTCAATAATTCTTTACCATCACCATAATAAGTAACAATACCAGATGGCTCAGTTGCAGTTATAATACCTGCTGTTCCAACACTAATACCAACACCAATTATACCACCAGAATAATCATTTCCACTAACGGTTAAATTGGTTACAGTTAAAGATGTAATTATACCTGTAGTTGCATTAATCTCTCCTGATCCAGCAACATTAGGATCTGCAAGAACTTTAACTTTTCCTCGGACGTCTAAAGCTTCAGTTGGAACAGTAGTTCCGATACCAACCAGACCCGTTTGGTTTACGATCAGATTGTCATCATCAACCTGAACACCATTACGGAAATTAAACGTCTTCTTAATATTAGCCATTAATATTATTTTTTAGTTATTTATTATGATAAGGTATCAACCTTATTAGATAATTCCTTGATTGCTTCTAATAGAAGTGGAACTAATTTCTCATAATCAACAGCATAGGTTCCATCTTCTCTGATGGTTACTGTGCCAGGTAATCCGATAGCAGAAATTTCTTGTGCGATCACACCAGTATCTTCCTGTCCCTCTTTCTTAGATGCCTCATTCCAAGTAAAGGTATTACCTGAAATTGATTTAACCTTAGCAAGAGAATCTTGTATTGGTTTAACATCATTCTTCAATCTTGCATCAGAAGTTGAGTATGCAGTAATATCATCAGTTACTTCTAAAGCACCATGAACTTTAGCACCAGAAGTATTAGTCTCAAACCTTAAGGTAGTGCCATGACGTAATTTAATACCTGCTCCAGCTGTTTTCTCTCCACTAAAAGGATCTATTTCCCCCATCCTTATTACCTATTTCAATATTCGCATCACTTCGCAAGTATATGTTAGCGAGTGATTCATCTTTAATAATATTATTGCGAAGACCACCAACAACATCATGTTCAATAGAGAAATATGGTCCAGAAGTAGTTCCACCAGCAGTTAATTTAACATTATCAGGTAAATGTAAACCACCACCAGCATTTATGTTGCCAGTAACATCTAAAACACCACCAAGAGAAAGTTGACCAGCAATACCAACACCACCACCAACTATTAAAGCACCTGTAGTAGAACTGGTTGATGCAGCATTTTCACAAATTCTAACAATACCATCTAGTACATTTAAGGATACTGCACCAGCAGCACTTACCTTATCACCAATAGAAACTCCACCTTTAACCACTAATGATCCTGTAGGAGTCACACCACAAGTAGATGATGCTACTGTTTCATTATTAAATTTAACTATACCATCAACAGTTAAGTTAGTTGCAACTTTAAGATCCTTGTTGAATCTTACATTACCGTTGAATGTTACAGGTCCATTAAACTGAGATAGAATTGTATTAGAACTTCCACCTTCAACAAGTAGTCTATCTTTAATGATTACTTCATCAAATACAACACTAAGCGTACTTGGATCTTCACCTGTTACAGTTGGAATTGGAATATCAAATGTTATCTGTTCACCAGAGTCAGATGAAATCTTAGTGTTTCCAATATAGAAATCACCCTTATCATTCATACCTGTGTAAACAACAGTACCACAAGATGTTTCTTGTGATTGTGATAAGAACTCTTCTCTCTCAGTTAGAGATTTAAGTTGAACTTGAGGTAAACCAGTTGAATAGTTACCTGGACCATAACCAAGGTATTCAAATGTATGACCAGATGCTCTTAGAATAGATGGTCGTCGTAATTCAACAGGAAGAGGTTTAATCTTCTTAATCTGAGAATTAAGAACGTGGTTGTCAACAATAGTACCTAATGCACCACGAATAACTTTAAGTGTTGTTCCACTACCAATAGTTTCATCAACAACTCTCATTATTTCACTATCAATCTGAATAAAACATCCTAATGGGAATCTTGCCTGAATAGATGCAGTAGTCGTTCCTCCACCAGGTAGAGTAACTTTAATTTCATCTGTAACTGAAGTAATAGCATCATTCAGAACTAGAGATTCATTATCATAAAAAGCAACTCCTCTTACTCCTAAACTTTCTCCTTGCTTACCAGAGTTACCATCATTAGCAGATAATGAATGTTTAAGAATATACTTAGGAGATGTTAATCCACCTGGAGTTGCAGCAGTAAAACTATCTACATCCACAACTTCAGTAACAATAAAGTCTCCAAGATTAGTATCAGAAGCATTTAATACTCTGAAACGATTTCCTTTGAGTAATCCGTGTGCTGTACTACAATTAAATGTAGTTGTATCAGTTCCACTAGAAGTACTAACTTCAACAGTAGGTCCTACACTAACAACAGTTTGACCATTCAGAATTGTTTCACTTGCAGTCTTATTAATGTTGATCTTATTAATATCCGTAGCATCATTAACCCTGAAATATTGATCTGTTCCTGTACTAATACCAGTTACTTGAACATATCCGCTATTTGCTAAACTAATGTTTGCATCAGTAATAGCAATATTAGAACTAGGAGCTCCACCAATACCACCTTGAGCTACTAATGAAGAGTCAAAGTATAATGGAGAAAGTGAACTCTTATATGCTGATCCTGGTTCAGTTATCTCATACTCGGTAACTGCTCCACCACTAACAACAACTTTAGCAGTAGCACCTTTCCATACAGCAGAAGCAGGAGCAGAAGCATCATCAAATAATTTTACGTTATAGTAAGTTCCATCAGTATGTCCACCTCCACCTGTTAATGTTCCACCATACTTCAAACCACCAAGATCATGTTCTCTTGTAAGTGTTAAAACAGCAGAAGTAGCGTTATCAGTTACATCACTAATTGTATTCGCAACACCAAAACTATTAATTAGTTTATTAGCAGTTTCTCTAGTTAAACTCTTTTTAAGATCATTAGTAACTACATCACCAATAGGAAATCTCTTAGCATAACTAGTTGCTTCCTGTGGATTGTCATTTACATTATCTCGATCTAATTCAGGATAAAGATTAACAACATTCTGATTGTACTTACCATTAGCAAATTCTTCTTCTATAGTATTATTACCATTCAGAACATATAGATGATAAACACCATCTTGTGCTCCTTCAACATAAGGTAAGATTGTTTCTGTTCTATAAACAAATAAATTCTCTTTGTTATCATTCCTCTCAAATCTAGGTAATGAAAGAGTCCTATCATGAACGTCATTATTCCAAGTTCCTACATTATGAACATTACCTAAAATATCAGTTGTCTTATAACTAAAGACTTTATCACTAATAATACTATTAACTAAGAATGTTCCATTATATCCTTTACCTGCTGCTCCATTAGCATTAACAGTACATGTTATATTCTTAAGGATAATCTGTTCACCAGCATTTAAATTATGTGACTTATCTGATCTAATAGTAACTATCTTAGTAGTGCTATTATAATCAAGATAAGAAATAAATCGTGTATTCCTATTAAAATCATAATCTTTTGCTTCTAGAGAAGTTCTAGTAAAATCTGCTAATGCTCTTACATTAGTAGAACTAGAATCTTGAATGATGAAACTATCGTTAGGGTCTCTAGCATTTTCTAATTCTTTTGGAATTACATATCTAAACTTATAGAGTTTATCATCTAAACTTCTACTATCATTTTGTCTTTGAAGATAAGGAATATCCTCATCATCAGGATCTAGATTAGCAAAGTTATCATATACAGTATTATAAGTTTCAGCATTATTATCGGTTGTAGGATCAACATGAATAAACCAATTACCTGTTGAAGTACCACCACCTTCTAGTTGGACTGTTACTGTAGAGTCAAACTGCATTGGATGTCCTAAATCACCTGGTTTCTTATCAGAAACTCTACTAATAATTTTTAATTTACCAGCAGCAGGATTAGAAACAGTCTTAATATATTGTGGTGTAGTTCTATCAGCATTAGTTTTTGATGATGCAATTTGAATTGTATAATCATCTAAACTGATACCATCTTGTCTTGAAGAGTTTTTCTCATTAGTAATTGCATAATAGATTCTATGAGGATCTAAACCTTCTGGTAAGTCAGCATCTTCAGCAATAATTCTTATAGACTCACCATTATTAAGATCATGTTTAGCACCAATAGCACGTAAGTTATTAAGAACTATCTTGTGTTCTATAGATGCACTTCCTTGAGTAGTATCATTATGAGTACCTTCATACTCCTTCTCTGAAGTAACTTGTACTGATGAAGTTACTGTTGAAGCATTACCACTAACAATTTCCTTGTTAGACATACAAATGGTAGCCTGAACCTTAGTTCCATTTGCTAAATCTATATAAAACTTCTCACCAACTCTCGCACCAATTCTAAATCCCTGTGCAATTTCAGATGGTACTAAGTTCTCATTAGTCTGACCTAGTAAGAATAGTTTACTTCTACTAAGAATCTTATTTGTTGAAGTATCAGCAGTTTTATATGCGGTATGAACAGAAGTATCAAGCTGATTCAACTCAATATTAGATTCTTCACTAACAACTGCTTTAGGTGCAATAATACCTGATATAAATCCTTTATTGTCCTTATCAAATGATTCTTTCTTAAATCCATCAGCAGCAAGAGCAAACTGACCGAAGTTAGAGTTAGAGTTTGTAATAGATGCGTCACCACCAGACTTCATTAAGAAGTGAATGTGATAACCAATAGCGAACACAGAAACGATCTGTAAAACAGCATCATTTTCTAGTGTAATGTGTGCTGTCTTCCATCCATCTCTATAAACAGCATCTTTATCTAAGTGATAAACAGTAGCAGCATTTAAAGATGATGATTCGGATGATAGTAATTCACCAGTTTGTCTCTGATAACTGATACCATCATATTTTCTACTTTGCTTATTATATTTTACAAATGCACGGTCATCTTTCTGTAGTGATACACCAGTAAACTGGGCAACAACCATAGATCTAAATCCAGTTGCTTTTGCACCATCAGCCTTCATACCTTGCATACCAAGAACTGATCTCAAAGAACAGTTAAAGATATAAGGAGATGCACCAGTAACAGTATCAACTTCTACACTAACTTCTGCATTACCAGCACTCAATCCACCAGCAGGACCTGCTTTTAGGTTAGGTGGAACATATGGAAGCAAGTATGTAAATTGAGTTTCATTTAAAACACTTGCTACTTTTGTTGAAATATTATATGTTAATTCATTTACACCTTCAATCTTAACTGGTGTACCACCAGTTAATTCATGAGGAATTGCTGTAGTTACAGTAACAACCTGACCTGGTGTTGCACCGTCACCTGAAATAATACTAGTAATCTGAAGTCGGTCAGAATTAAATGCACCAACTATTTCATACTCAGGTCTTTGTTTTGCAAATCCACCTGGAGTAGAAGGATACTTTTCATCAATATCTCTGATTGATGCTCTATTATATGCGTTAGATAATTTACTATAATAAACATCTAAATCAGTCAATCCATCAAACTGATCTAATTTATTAACACCATCAGCATACTCAAAACAAGTTACCTTATGGTGAGAGAATATTGGTTTAGATCTATTAGCAGTATCAAAATTGGTAGGGTCTGTATATACTAATGTTGACTCATCTCCATCAAAAATAGAGAACTGCCAGAAATAACAAGCACCAGTAACCCTAAAGATAGCAGTAGATTTTACATTATCATCAGTAGGATTAGGAACATACTTAGGACGAACTTTTGTTTTTCTTAAGTCTAATCCAACAATAGATGTTCCTCTAGGAACTATAACACCACCTTCTGTACTATTAAACTTATAAAGTATATTATCTTCTTGTGTTAAATCGAAGTTAGAGTTAAGAGTTAATGTAAGAGTATTCTGAGCACCAGACTCTGCACTACTTGGACTAATAGCAGTAGCAGTTCCATTAACACTCTTTATACCAAAACCTGGACGATTATCTATTAAATGCTCACCTGGAAATAATAATATAGTTGTTTTCTCTACTAAATCATTATCATTTCCCCTTAGATATGAAAATCTAGCGGATTCGATAAGTGCTCTTTGTAAGGTCTTGAACGGTTTTGTTAATGAGTTACCCTGATTTTCTATTCCATCAGTGGCATCAAGATCATTTGGATTAACATAAAGAATGCGACCCTCACTATTCTTTATGAAATTCTCTAACTTATTAAGTGGCATCTTTTTATACTACTAGTCCAGTTGGTATTTCTATGTTCTATTTAGCTTTGCTATCGGTAGTTAATTTTGGTTGAACGTAAGTAATGATTTCAGGATCAGCATGTTCCTTGATAACATCCATTACACCCATGAACTGATCTGTGTTATCACACTTAACAAATCTAGTTTCACCTTCATTACTAATTAAAGTAATTCTTCTTTTGCAGACATCAACTATGATGTCTTGAACAGTTTCATCATTCATAATCATATGTATAGCATAATATCTATATATTCTCAACGTAATACCAAGTAACAGCAACTCGTTTCTTACCTGCACTTACTGGTTCACCCGCATGAGGATAGCACCAATTAGATGGAAATATAAGAGCATAACCTGGTTTTGGTTTAACTGATAGATGTGCAAATGCAGTCCCACCACCTTTAGTTGCTTCCTTTAAATATAATATAACAGAAATCTTTCTATGATACTCACCCAATCTAGGTTCTGTTGCTGCATCGTGATGAAACTTATATTCTTGTCCTTTTTTATAATCTAATATTTGTATCCCTTCTCTCCAAGATCTAGTTCCCACAGCACCAGGTACAGGATAATAACTAAAATTTGGATGAATCTTTTGCACTCTTCTCTTATATTCATCCAATCCATTATTCATAGCAGTATGAATAACATTAGTTATTTCATGTGCATCATCTAAAGATACCCCAGTACTAGATCTAATATCACTATTAGTTTGACATTTCTCACCAGGTTTACCAAATACAGTATTATCTTGAAAATCTAAAGTATCAACATATTGATTTATTTTCTTAAGATCAGCACCATTAAGAATTTTAATTGCTTGTATCAGATCATTCATCTAGTTATCCATCTAGTTTAATTATTATAGCATACTATGTGGGTTTTGTCGGCCAACTGGAATGTGTAAAGTCATCTGCCATCGCCTTTGCAGTTAAATTAGAATCTGCTGCTATAGTTGCTGGAACATCTCTTAGTGCCTGACGATATGTTGCCCACTCAGTTTTCTTACTAGAACTTAATGGGGAATCATTACCTTGAGTCCAATCAGACCAAGATAATAAAGCATTTCTATATTGTTTTACTTCTGCTAAATGATCTCTTGCTGCTTCTATTGCATTTGCTTGAGCAGTTTTTTCATTAGCGTGATCTGTTACTGCTTGCTGCCAAATACCTATTGCAGTAATTTCATCACCCCATTTTTTATCTCCATTTCCATCTACAGCATCATCTTCATATTCAACGTGACCTTTGTTTGTTGAACTATCCCAATGCATCGCATGAACATCTGTAGGAATCCAAGAAAGATCAACATTACTACATACTACCCCCTCAGTATCAATAATTATTGTTTTATCAGATGGAACAACTGTTAATTTCATTCTTCTATCTCCGTTACATTCTTTATTTGTTTAGATTGTTGTAATCTCTCTTGAGCTTTTAATTCCAATTCTCTTTGATATATTTCTTGTGCTTTCATAGTCGATCTCACAGTTTCATTTCTAAAGGATTCAATAGAAGCACAAGTTGCTCTCTGTTGTCCAGAATTTTCAATCATCATTAATGGCAACCAAGTAATTGCACATCCATAATCATCAGTTTCATCTCCTGTATTAGGATTCACACCACGAACATGAGTAAACCAAGCACACTGCATTTGAATACAATCTTTACCGATCAAAGGGCAGAACTTACCTTGTTCTAGTTTCATTAAATCAATCCTTTGAACATATTATAACATCAACATACTGAACACGCAAGTCAAGAGAACCAGAACTACTAACACTAATACTACTATCGCTGAAACTGTGAGAGTGATTGCCTATATCGTGACTGTGATCACTAGGGGAACCAGAAGCACTAAAACTATCACTGAAACTAAAGTTAGAACCTTGTATTTGGTAATTAACTAATGAGTGATTGTGAGCACTACTTCCACCAGCACTATTAACACTTGGTTGTCCTGAAGAACCAGCATTTAAATGATCAAGAAAACCATAATTACCACCAGAAGTACCAATTTTCGCATGATATTGGTGTTGGTGAGATGGCATCTGACTAGTTGTTAATGTTACCTGACTGGTACTAGCGTAAATGTATTGACTACCACTACAATTACCACTAACAGATCCACTAACACTAACAGATCCAGCATTTTCACTACTTGTAGATCCAGAAACACTACTTCCTGTGGTTCCACTAGCACTTCCAGATCCACTAACACTTAAAGATTGGTTTGAGAATGTACTAGTAAATGAATTACTACCACCAGATCCACCACCAGTTCCATCTACCACTCTAAGTGCCTTATTACTTACACCACTTGTTACTTGAGTCCATCCAGTAGGAGCAGATGCTTGATAGAATAACATCACAGCTCCTGAAGGAACAGATGATGAACCAGAAGAACCTGGAGGTCCAGGAGGACCTGGAGGTCCATCATTACCATCATTACCATCAGAACCTGGAGGACCATCTGGCCC
>VTLG01015209.1_pt1 | contig 14712 bp, 18 predicted proteins | sample 4694571 | NCBI WGS metagenome assembly VTLG01 (sample SAMN12604809, study PRJNA352737) | marine metagenome | biome: ENVO:00000447; feature: ENVO:00000209|ENVO:00000569|ENVO:01000036; material: ENVO:00002151; isolation source: viral sequences binned using virsorter ...
CGCCTCTGTCTTTCTTCTTGTGTTTAATTTTGCCGAATCTGAACTTTAGATATGTGTCAAAATCCATCACCATGAGAGGTGCTAGATGTGGGTCTTTTTTGTATTTCTTATTATGAAGTCTATGCTCCTCTTTTAATTCGAGCATTCTCGCCTTGGTAATTTTGACTTTTGCTTTCTTAGTATTCAGACTAGTCATGCCTGGAACTAAATGCATACTTTTTGGCATAATTATTTTATTGTTTTAGAAATCAAATTCTTTTACTAAATCATTTCGGATTTCAGTAGTAAATTTCACTCCGAGATTTCTCAATCTCATTTCTTCTTTTTCGTTATCTTCTGGTGTAGAAGGTATATACTCTACATTTCCATCTTCATAAGTAGTCATGTATAGATTTTCATTTGATTTTAAGTTTATATTTAATGTTTTCATAGTATACTCCATAGTGTTATACTTGGATTATATGGTATTATGAGATGTATGTCAAGCTTTTTTTGACTTTTTTCATGCACTATTTTAGTGCAAATTCTCTGACTATTATTATTCACCTACTTTTACAAAGTATGTTGATACATCTGTATTGGACATTGCATATCTAACCATTTCAAGAATTACACCCTGTTTGCCTTTAGTAGGTAATTGTTCCACAGCGTCTATAAGTTTAAGACCCATATATTTTTGAAAAGTAAAAGCAGGTGGTTTAGATTTTCTTTCTTTCTCAAAAGCAGCCCTACTTAATTCTTTTGTAGGTGATTTTATTTTTTGTTTATCAATATATTTAGCATACAATTCATATAATTCTTTAATGTCTGCTTTTGAAGGAGTAAGTTTTTCTTTAAATGGTTCACCGAAATCCCAACCCGTTAAGCCTTTTTGTTTTTTCAAATAATAATCAACATTACCACCACCGATTTTTCCACCTAATGCACCTGAACCTATAATATTTCCTTGCCAACCAGATGTTGTATTAAATGCTCTAAATTGTATAGGTGCATTTGTTGAGCCTCCAGCATATAAGTAAACATCATTAGAACTAAAAAAATCTCCTGTTTTGCCGTATGAAAAACCAGCATATTTTACATTTTTTGCTAAGTTATTGGTTCTTACTGCCGTATTAAATTCTTTAAAAGGCACATTTTTACTATCAGGTTTTTTTAAAGATACTGCAAGAAGTTTAACATCTTTATCTGTAAGTAAACCAGCAAAACTTAAAACACAAGTTTTTAAGTCAATAAGATTTCTACATTCTTCTAAAGGTTTTTCATTACTGTCAAAAGTGGTTAACCAAATATCGCCTGGATTCCATTTGTCATTATTAAGACTGCCTGGTGCTAATTTATCCTCTTTCTCATCTAATTTTTTAGCGTCTTTAAATGCCTGATATAAATTATCCATAAATTTAGAACCTCTATGGCAAATAACATTGCCTTTAAATTTACCTTTATATTTTCCATAAAGTAAATTTGCTGAGTTCATATAAACATTACCAGCATTACTATCACTATCTTGCCAGTCTTTTGGTCCTTCTTTTAAAAATTTTTTTAATGGTGTTGAGGCCTCAACATATTTAGCAGCTTCTTCAAAATTTTCATCAGTTAAATCTTCAAGTTTTAATGTTCTTTTAATAACATTAAATACTAATGAACAATAATATGCTTGTCCTGATTCTGTAATCGCTGTGTTTTTAGCTAGTTTTGCACCAGCACCACCTCCGCCAAAATCATCATCTTTTCTTATCTTATTAATATCATAAATTTTACCATCAGTTCCTTCTAATCTCCAAGGAAAAAATTCAAAATCAAGTTTATCAATTAATCTTTTTACCTTAATTTTTTTCTTGGTAGATTCAATGATAAAATCTTTTTTATCTTTTATTTTTAACTTTATGATTTCAGTTCTAAGTTTACCAGCATAATTACCTGTGCTAGCTACTTTATCTGGTTTTTGACTACCTGTGGTTTTCCTAAATTCTTTTTTTGCTAATGCTGTCATAGTTTTCTCCTCTATACTATTTATACTAAAGGAAAGGAAAACCTATGTCAAGCTTTTTTTATAGTTTAAAATCTGAGAATTTTTCGTATGCCTGTTCAGGCGTTTCTTGTGGTTCTGCTGATTGATTACTATCAACAATGTTTTGAGCTGAGGCGTCTACATCAAACAATCTCATTTTAGAACGGTCAACACCTATCATAAATGCACGATTTATAGCAGGGTCACCAAATCTATTCTTTAATTGTTTCACTTTAAACTGTCCTAGAGCGTCAAGGTCGGAGTTAGTCATTATAGCAAACATAAAGTCTGCCGTTGCTGGCAAGCCAAAACTTTCAGATGTATCTTCAAGACCTATATCTGTTGATACAAAACCTGACCTGGTCGTTTGAGTAGCAGAAAATATCGGCACATCAAATTCAACAGCTAGGCCTCGTAACTCTTCCGCTATTGCTTTGATGTAAAAATATGATGAGATATTTCCACCTTTAAATCTACTACTCGCACAGATATTGAGGTAATCTATGAATACGACATCAGGTTTAAATGTTTTCTTTAATGACAATTCGTTTAGTAATGCTCTAAAATGACCACTATGAGCAGACGCTGTAGGATATTCTTTGATAATTAATTGACCTAAAGTTTTGTTTTTTAGTTTATCCATTTTATTATCATATAATTGTTTAGGCATGGCGTGTAAATCATCTATGGTAACATCAAATAAATTAGCGTCAACTCTTTCTGCAATTCTTTCTTCTGCCATTTCTAATGTTATATACAATACATTTTTACCTTCGGTTAACCAATGAGAGGCACAATGACACATAAACAATGATTTACCAACACCTGTACCTGCAAGTGCAATGTTTAAGGTTTTACTTGGCACACCGCCTTTTGTAATCTTATTAAAATATTCTAAATCAAATTTAAATCTTTTTTCTCTTTTATGATAGAACTCAAATCTAGCTTCAGCGTCATCTACATAATCGTGACCAATATGTTGGTCAAAAGATACAGCAAGAGCTTCTGATAAGATAGAAGGTATTGCCTCTGGATTTTGTTTCTTATCTTTGCCATCTAGTATCTGAATACCTTTTAGAACAGCATTATGAACTGCACGGTCTTTACAAAACTTTTCTGTTGTATCATATAACCATTGAGTTTCAACTTCTTTCTTTTCAATACCATGAACTAACTTTTTAACTTCGGTTATTTCATCTTCGTTGATATCTTTTCTTTGATTTAATTCTACAAGTATTGTTTCTTTTGTAGGTAAGTTTTTATACTTGTTTACAAAACTATTGATTTCTTGAAACAAGATAGTTTCAAATCTATTAGCAAAAAATTCTTCTTGTAGAAAAGGTAAAACCTTTCTAGTATATTCTTCATTATAAAATAAATTACTTAGTATAATTTTTTCTAATCTTTCACTCATTTACATCCTCAAACTTTAAAAAGTCCATTTTGCCTGTGGCTAATTGTTCTTCTACTAACTCAATCAATATATCACCAATATAATCTATAAACTCTTGTGTATCATAATCAACATCATTAGGATTTTTTAAAACATTGTAGTCAAATATGACTGACATTTTTTCATCATCTTCTACTGGTTTAAAACCTACATTGCCGTATTTAAAAATTATGTCTTTATAATTACCTTCAACTAACTTTATGCAAGTATAGTCATCATCAGGTCTTTGTGCAAAGACATATCTTTTATTCTTCTGTTCCGTAGGTGAATTTTTTTCTTGTGTACTCATCAATCTTATCTAATATTTCTTTTTTAAAATATTTTTCAGGTTCATTATTAATAGTTTTTGCATACTGTTTACTGCCATCTGGTAATTCATATCTTGTAGATACTTTAGAAAAAATACCAGCTTCTTCTGCAAGGTCTAATAAACCATAATGTTGGTCTAAACCTTTTGTATAAGTTAGTCTAACATCTACCATGGCATTTTCTTTTGTAATTCTTGACTTGTAATTTTTACAATGCACAATATTACCTACAACTTCTGTACCATCTTTTTCTTTTTTCTTACCTAAGTAAACAATACTTGAAGCTGCATATTTAAGACCAGAACCACCACCCATTTCTTTTTGTGGGAACATAGAACCAATTACATCATAAGTATGATTGGTCATTATCATTGGTACTTTTGCTTGACCTAGTTTTAATGTTAAAACTCTAAATGCTGATTTAACAATTTGACTTCTGGTCATATCTCTAGTTTCTTTACCCTCTGCTGTATCTTCCATTTCTTTTGTTGTTGATAACATACCTAAAGAATCTAATACAAACATAATAGGTTTTCTTTTATCTTTTTCTTGTTCTAGATACTTGTCAATAATTTTAATTGCTTGTAATCTAAATTCTTGAACTGTTGCTACAGGCATGATTACAACTCTTGAAGAATCAATACCTCTATTTTCTAACATATCTTTTGATACGGCGTTTTCTGATTCAAAGTAAATCACGCCAGCGTCTTTGTCTTTGTCTAAAAAGTGTTTACATATACCTAATGCAAAAAATGTTTTACCTGTTGCAGCTTCACCAGCAATTGCTGTAATTCTACTGCCTGGTAAACCGCCATAGATACTGCCTGATAGTAAAGCGTTGAAAGCATATGAACCTGTGTCAATAAAACTTTCTACATCACCACCGACAACACCTTCACTAGCTAGACTTGCATATTCGTTACCAGTTTCTTTGATAACATCTTTTAAAAAGTCATTCATATTTTCACCTCAATGATTGGAGTATATACCATTTATCTTATAATGTCAATGTTGGTTGAGTTAGTCCAGACTTCAAGCTCTGTTCTTAACCTGTTGTCTGTTTTTAGATTATTATATCTATTAGTAGCTTTCTTTTTCCACCACTTAATAAGATTTTCCACTTCATATTTATCGTAATTATCCTCTTTGATAATTTCATCAGTTTTACCATTTACGATATCTATATAGTTTCTAATACCATAGTTAGATACATAATATCTTTTTCTTTCAGTAAGTTTTTTTGCATTTTCTAGGGTATCTTTAAAGTTATCTAAATCTGTTCCGTCTAAGGACCTTTTTATCAATCCTTGTATTGCTGTTGTTAGTTTTAATTTTTTACTTGAAGCGTCTTTTGGTATTAAATTACCAACTCTGCTTTCAACATAATCAACAAGTCTTTTCCAAGGTTCGCCATGCATTAGTGGTGTAAAATCACTATCACTTAAACCTCTATTTTTTAAAATAGGTTTCATACCATCATATTGACTTGATGACTTACTACTACCATACAAACTTGTTGTTTCAAAATAAACTAAATTCATATCATATTTTTGATTCATTCTTTCTCTGACATAATGACTGCAACATAAGGCAGCTAATAATTTACCACCTAGATAATTAAAACCAAATGGTTGAGCAGGCACAATAACAAAACCCATGATTGATGTTTTATTAAATGATGATAATTCAGGAACATTTCCTAACAATTCATTTCTAGGTTTCATATTAATTACAGGTGAGGCAAGTCTAATAAAACCTACCCATTTGCCAGTATTTTTTTCTTTAACTGCTAATCTTAAATTTTTACCAGGTACACTTGTCATATTTGTATGACTTGAAATAATATTTAAACATGAATCAAATGTTTTATTATCAGGCTCTTCTATGACAAAATCCATATCTTCTGGCGACATTGTGTAATCATTAAATAAGTCTTCTTCAAATCCCATACCAGGCAAAGCGGTAGGCATATGTTTTATTTGTTCAAGTTTTTGTTCTAACATATATTCATCTACTCTACTAAAATTTTTAAAGTAGTCTGATATGGCCTCTGAACAATGTAATGCTTCTTTTCTTTCTAATGTTTTCATCCGAAAAATAACTCCAGATTAGCTTCTTCTTCTACTTTCCACCCAATAGAATTTAATATAAAACTTAGAGGGTCAATAAATGTTTTTTGAAACTGTGTATCATAATCTATGTACTTGTCTAATTCAAATTCGTGTGGTAATCTACCCATATAACTTACAACATCAAACTTAAATGGATTTGGGTCTTTGAGTTTTACAAACTTAATCTTATCACCTTCATTTATGTAAGGATATTTGTATGCTAGTTTTAATCTTTTAATATGATGATTATAAATTAAGGCACCTTTAACATGAATTGGTGTGCCTTTTTTAAATATACTATTTGAATCATAATATCTTTTTATATGATTACAAGACCTTGGAAAAGATACTTGTTCAGCCGTCATTTTACTAAATTCTTCTCTAAAGTCAGCAACAAAGTTTTGTAAATCTTTTTCTGTTGATGTCATAATTAAGTTAATCGCCTCTTTAATTTTACTACGACACACTTCTGGTGTTGATGATTTAATAGCTTCAATACCCATAATTTTAAGTTTAGGTTTTGCAAGTCTAACACCTTCATCATCTAATACATTTAACATATATCTTTTCTTTGCTGTCCAAATACCTTTGTTTGCAATAACTTCTCGTTTCATCACCATTGCATTTTTAAATGAGTTAGTATAATCAGATAATTCAGCAAAACATTTTTCAATATATGGTTCTAGTTTTTGTTCACATACTTTATTTAAGAAATCTACAACTTCATTATCTGATTTATCTTTACAAGTTTTTTCTACAAGTTTATCTAACACTAGATAAATTGAATCTGTATCTGAAGCTACAACATAATCTGCTTTACCCATAGTCTGCAATACACCATTTAAATATTCATTCATTTTATTTTCAATAAATCTAATAATAAATTGACCTGCTGTTGTAATAGCACTTGCCTGTCTAACATCATAATATCTAAAGTATTGGTTACCAACTGCACCATAAGCTGAGTTTAATGCAATCTTTCTTGCCCATTGAATGTTATGACACCTAGATATTTCTTTCTTTAATTCTTCTGTCTTATTTTTTTGATATTCTTTTTTAGCTTTTAACATTCTTTTTTTGTAAATAACTCGTTCTTTGTACATTGTTTCAATCATTTCAGGAAGAAAACCTTGATTATCATTTTTAAATGTTGCACCATTTGGTGCTATACAAGCACCTTCTGTTTTTAGATAACCTAATTTTGCTTTACCATAAAGTAAATTATTTACAGATATGCCTTGTGATTTTACACCTAATATTTTTTCAGGTGATATGTTATATTGTACAATGATATGAGGATATAGAGAATTGATATCAAACGATACAACCCACTTATGCATACCTTCTAATGGTTCTTTTACATAAGCGCCTTCATACTTAGATTCTTTTACATGGTCTTCTCTAGGTGGCACACATATTTTTTTACTCATTAAATGGTTCGCAATTAAAGTATCCCAAACTCTTACTTGTGAAAATATATCATCATAGTTTACTTTACTTTCATATGCAATAGTTAATGCTAATTCAATAAGACCTAACTTGTCTTCTAACTTATCAACAATCTCAACATCTTGTATGTTATAATCTACGAAACTTTGAAAGTCATTAGTATACCAATCTTTAAATGTATCGTAAGGACTATCATCTTTACCTTCGCCTAATTCTACTTGACCAATATAATCTAGTTTATAACTTTCTTGTTTTGTTGGTATAAACCATTTGTATAAATCAAAATAGTCTAACATAACTGTGCCATATAATGTGTAGACGGTTTGTGGTCTACCCATAACTGTAATTTCTTCTCTACGAGTTAACTGCCAAGGCGACATTTTATTAATAACTTTATCGCCAGCTATCATTTTAATTCTGTTCATTAAATATGGTAAATCAAAAAACTTAGTATTCCAACCTGTAATAACATCTGGATAATTTTTCATCCAGAACTTCATAAACTCCATGATTAGATGACTTTCTGTTTTACATTTTACATAAGTTACATCTTCTCTATCAGTTTTAAAATCACCAACTCCCCAAGTTAGTATTTGTTTGTTAGATTGATTTTTAACTGTGATACACAATAATTGTTCTTGTGGATTTTCTACATCTGGAAAACCATTTTCACAAGTAGTTTCTATATCAAGTGTGAATATTTTGATTTTATCTTTAGACCATTCTACATCATTAGGGAAGTTTTTACCAATATATTGATAATGATATCTTTCTAAACCATAGATTGGTGAATTAGATGTTGCTACATCTCTTTTAAATCTTCGTGAAGCGTCTATACTATCAAACTGTATAGGTTTTAAATTTTGACCTTCTAGTGTTTTGTATTCAGACTGTTCTTGTGTGATAGAATAAAATGTAGGTTTATAATTTACCTTTTCTTGATATTCTTTTCCGTCTTTTATACCTCTGACTAGAAGTTTGCCTTTGTGTTCAATTACATTTTTATAAAAGTTCATTATCTAAATCTATTGTTATGTCCTCAATAATAATTGTATCTCTATCTTTTAGAGGTACTAATTCAATTTTAAAATCCCCTTTTTCAGCTGCCTCTTTGACTGTTGTATTTTTATCTACAACAACTCTTTTACTTTCATATATCATTCCGTTTTTCCACCTAAAATAACATCTAGGCGACCTATTGGAATCTGGCTGCTTGTCTTTTTTCAGTTTGCCTTCTTTGACTAACTGATAATGCTGTTGCATAGTAATTTCTTTCACTATGTAATGAGCTGTGGTTTAGGTACTTCTACTACACCAGCACCTGTATGCTGATTATAAGAGTTTTTAATATCAGTTACAGGTTCAACTTCTGCTATGATACTTGCTGACTTAATGTCAACCTCTGAACAATCACCATATGGTATATAAGGTGATAACATTAATTTTACAGGTTTACCTGGTGCCTCTTGCATAGGTACTACTGTAAAGGGTGTTTTAACTTTTGTTATTTCTGGTGATTTTGCGATAACTTCTGTTACGATATCCTCACCTGTGGATAGTCTTAATATTTTCACATTTGCCATAATTTTACCTCAGTTTGTATTATAATAAATTTTTTAGTCTTTGTCAATGGTGTAAGGTGTTGTAATGATATATTTTCTAGCTGGGTTTACAACTACATTTAGTTTTTTCATAAATGCTCTATCAAGTAATATATGTGTTCTGTCTTCTCTATCATCTAAAGTAAACTCTACATCTTTATATAGTTTACCTGCAAAAGAAACATCTAATTTAATCATATGTCGGTCTTCTTCATAATCTCTAAGACCGCCAACAGATATGGTTTCTTTTTTAATTATATTTGATACAATTTTTTTATCATATAATGACCAAGTAATTTTATTACCTTTTACTTCCATTTTTTCAGCGTGTATCACATTTGTGCCACTATTACCTGTATCAAACTTTGCAACTATATCACCAAATGGTTTTATTGTTACAACTTCTTTAAACCCACATTGAGAAGGTGCATGAACCCAATTTTTTCTATTTACAAAATGTTCTAAAATTTCTTTACTAATATTTCTACCTGTTGCCTCTTCCATACCCTCAGTACCAGGTGATGAGTTTACCTCAATCATAAATGGTGGTTCTGTTTCTCTATTTTTTGAAGGTATAAAATCTACAGCAGTCCATAAACCATCAACTGCTTTGGCAGCTTTTAAAGTTTCTGCAATTTCTAATTCTGTTAATTTTAAGGTTTCTGGTTTTGAACCTTGCGATACATTACTTCTAAAATCACCTTTAATAACTGGTCGTTTCATTACAGATAATATTTTACCACCTAATACTAATGCTCTAACATCATAGTCTGTTTTAATATATTCTTGAACTAATAGGTCAGCGTCTTCATCTTGTTTATTTACTAATTGAACAATTGAATCTAAACCTATTTTTGATTCTATGAATAAGACACCTACACCTTTTGAACCTCTTAGTGTTTTAAGTATAATAGGAAAATCAGTTTCTAGTTTTTCAAAAGATTTTAAAACATCATCTTTATCGTGAACTAGAGATTGTTTAGGTTGTTTTAAACCAAACTCAGCTAATTTAAGTGCCGTTCTAAATTTATCTGTACAGATTTCTATGCAATCCCTACTATTAATACAACATACTTGATGTTTTTCAAATAGAGATACTAAGTCCATCCAACTATCTTTTCTAACAACAGAACCTCTGAATACAGCAATTGTATCTGAATTTACAATAAAACCTTTATCATCTTCTTTATTGTGAACTCTACGAATACCTTTTTCATATGAAGTATAACCACCAGTTAGTTTATAAAGATAATAATCCCAACCTAACTTTTTAGCTTCTTCTTGTAATCGGTCTGCTGTATGAAAGGTCTTGGCCTTTTCAGGTTCATCCGTGATAATGACCAATCTAGGTTTATCATGTTTTTCTTCTGTTAAGTATTCTTTAAAATTAGGTACTTTCATCTTCCGCTTTTTTGCCTATGTTATATTTAGCAGATAGATTCCATTCGTTTTTTTCTTTGAAAGGTAATACTTTAATTTGACTTAATGGTGCCTTGTTTTCAGCACTTTCTTTCTTGACAATATCTATCAAAGACCAATCTTGTAATAGAATCGCTATTGTGTTTCTTCTTTGTATATCATTTTCAGATAGTGTTGCATTTTTACCATCAAGAGCAAATAACTCTTTAAAGTGTACAATAAAATATTTTCCTTGTTTGTGTAAGATATGACAAGATTGATATAGTGTTTTATCTTTACGACTTGCTACACCTATTCTTGTTAGTGTTTCTCTTATTTTTAAGAAATCATCTGGTTGTTTTATGGTAACTTCTAACATACTATCTGGAGTCCATGTTATATCATTCATTTCCTTTTTCTCCCACCTTTGTCAATAGATAACTTGATTAATTCAATTTGCTCTTTGGATAGTATGGATAAAGCCTCTCTTGCTTTGTCATTGTTGTAGCCATAATATTCTTTCACATACTCTAAGTCTTTCAATTTAGTCTGTGATAGCCACTTACCACCAAATCGCTGTCTTTTCCTTATACTATTTATGTAAAAGTGAAATTGAACTTTCTTATCAAGGAAATGATAGCCATTCATTTCGTTTGCCTGTGCTATTGTATCATAATGCATAGACAAACATTTATTGATTACATAAGGTGGGTATTTCTTTACCCAATCAGTATCATCTGTATCAAGTAAAGGTTCCTTTGTAAAATTTATTGCTTTTAAATAATCTTTTAATTCATACATTACTTAAATTTACACCCTGCCATTATCTCAGTTAAACAAGCGACCATATTGATTTCTTGGTCAGCAACAAAAGCTGACTTGTATTGATAGCCTGCAATAATTAATATCGCTTGTGGTATTGAGTTTGGCGTGAGTGCTGTATAAAGAACTTCATAAACACTACGAAATATAGATGATGGTTCTTTATCTAAGTTTTGTACGACCCATTTTCTCATATCATTAAATCTTTTTTCTTTCAGACAAGCAATCAACTCTTTATGACTTACTTCTGAAATACTAAAAAGAATACCACTATCAATTTTACCACGAACTGAATATCGTTGTAATTCATTGATGGTTCTTCTAAAATCTGGATAATGTTTTTGTATTAATTCTGCTAGTATCTTTTTATCATAATCAACTTTTTCAGTTTCTAATACTTTGCATAATCTATTTAATAGTGCTGTAGCAGTCTTTACTCTTTGACCATTTACAATTCTAAAATCAATAACAGTACAACGACTATGTAATGCTGGTATCAATTTGTTTTTGTAATTACAAGTAAATATAAATCTACAATTATTAGCAAAAGTTTCTATAAAGTTTCTCAAAGCGGGTTGTACAGATTCGGCGTTCATATAATCTGCTTCATCTAGAATAACGACTTTGTGTTTACTTTCTGTTGATAATGATACTGTTGAAGCAAAATTTTTAATCTTGTTTCTTAGTGTATCTATTTGACGGCCTTCATCTGAGCCGTTGATGATAATATAATCAGTACCTAATTCTTCACACAAGGCACGAGCAACCGTGGTCTTTCCTGTACCAGCGGTGCCCGATAATAACAAGTTTGGTATTTCGCCTTGTTTTAAAAACTCAGTAAAAGTCTTTTTTAGGTCTTCTGATAAAATACATTCTTTAATTTTTTTAGGTCGGTATTTCTCAACCCATAAAAAGTCTGACATAATATAAACCTCAATTTATTCATTAAAATGTTGAATCTGGTTCTAATGCAATCCAATATTGAACTGGTCTAGAACGATTGGTAAAATGACTAATTTTTTGTGATGATATTGCAACATCATAATCATCTGTTACCAATTTAAAGTTTTCTGCTTTGTAATGAGCTTCAAACTTTTTATCTGATTCTCCAACATCTACTGAATAAGTATTTGAAGTATTATTTTTTCTGTCGGATGCCCTTAGTGTAATATTTTTACCATCACCAACTACCGATACATCTGGTAGATTTAATGTGGTAACACCTTTCATAAGTTTTTCAAACATTTCTTTTTTCAATGTAAAAGAAACAAATGATTCAGGCATTGTTATTGATTTTGATGGTGCTGTAATTACAGATTTATCAGCAAAAAAGTATTTAATTTTTTGCCTTGAATTTTCATCTGCTATCATAACATTAGAACCACCATTAAATTCTAATTTAGGTTTTGCAAACAAATCAATTGACCTTAGAAATTCAGGTAAATCGTATATTGCAAACTCTTGGTCAAAACTTTCAGATATATCTGCCTCTGCCAAGATGTTCTTCATTGTTGATATCGTAGAAAGTTTATTACCTTCTTTTACTAAAATATTAGGGTTGATATCAGCAAAATTTTTTAATAAGTTAATTGTATCACTTGATAACTTCATTATATATTTAACCTCACTTGTTCATTATATGGAGCGGGGGGACAGAATCGCACTATCACCTTTTTACTGGAAGTAAAATGTTCTACTATTAAACTACCCTCGCAATTATGTATTATACAGAAACCATCCTATAAGTCAAGTCTAGGACGACTTCAAATAATTTATAGCCTCATTGAGTATTTTAGTATCATCTTTGAACTTTGATAATGCTGTGTTGCAATTATCACATAGATACCCTCTAAACTCACCTGTTTTATGGTCGTGGTCTAAACACCACTTAACTCTATAACCTTTTTCTATCATACCTTTTTCAGTAATACCACAAATAGGACACTTGTGATTTTTAGGAACTTTATGAACTTTTTTTAACTCTCTAGTAATCTTACTGTGTTTCTTATCACATACTTTACAAGTACCTCTAAGATATTGACCACCACTAGCGACACCAAAATATTGTTTTGTTTTAGGGTAAACTGTTCCACATTCTGAACATTTTTTTGTTTCAGTTAATTCTTCTGTGCCGAAAACTGTTTGAACTGTTTGAGTTTTTAAAACCATAAGATAGGAGTATATCAGCCTGGACAGGAAAAGTCAAGTCCAGGCGATATTTTTTCCTTACTTGATTTTGATAACTTTTGGTTTTTTCTCCTCAGGTACCACTCTTTCAAGCTCTACCTTCAAAAGACCATTTTTTAATGAAGCGTCTTTTACAACTACATCATCAGCAAGAGTAAAACTTCTATTAAAAGCTCTCATTGCAATGCCTTTATGAACTAGACCATCATTCGGGTCTTTTTCAGCCATTAAGTCTGCTGATTTAATTGTTAAAGTCTTTTCTTCAACAATAACCTCAATCATGTCTTTTGAATAACCAGCCAATGCAACTTCAACAACATGAGTATAATCTCCTGTTTTTCTGATGTTGTATGGTGGGTAGTTAGGTACTTGATGTTCTAATAATGATTCAAAATGTTTGAATACATCATCATAACCAATAGTATATGGGTGTAACGAATTAAATATCGTCATATTTTCCTCCTTTTATTAAGCAAGTTTTGTTTTAGAAGCCCCTTTATGGCGACCTCTAAAACTATTTATAAGTTTTAATACTCTATTATAAGGGAAATTTTTATAAATGTCAATGGTGAGAAGTACACCAAATACTATAAAAAATAAGGGGATTGTGTTGAGGGTCTTATCAATAATACCAAAGTCTGATAATATTGCAAGTGTCATAACAAATGGTACATATGATAGACCTAAGAGTGCAAATATTCTTAAAATGAACTTTAAAATTTTCACTTAATTATTTATTGATAGTATTCTTAATATTGTGTTAAGCTTTTATGAAGTTTTATCTTCTCATTTTTGCTATATCTTTAGCGTGTTCTTCATCAAAGATAGGTACAAGATTTGATTTATGTAATATGCCGATACCTATAAGTTTTCTTTCGCCATCATAAACTTTAGGTTCTTTTCTAGCACAAGCATTTTTATCTGGTGTTGTGGTGAGAGATGGTATCTTTTTAGATACTGTATCAGTTTTGGCGCCTTGATATGTGCCTGTATTTTTAGGTTTGTATTTTACTTTACCAAATTGTCTATTGATAAAATCATCTAATGACATCATATCTTGGCGATTATTTGTCTGTTTACATTTCTTATTATAAAGTCTATGCTCTTCTTTCAATTCAAGCATTCTTTTTTTAGTAATTTTTACTTTTGGTTTTTTTAGATTGAGGCTAGTCATACCTCTAACTAAATGCATACCTTTAGGCATTATCTTCACCCTCGTATCTGTAAAGCTCACCATTAGGCAACATATAATTACCCCATTGTAAACTTTCATAATACCATGGTGAGTACCACACTTCACCTTTGATAATGAATATTCCTAAACTGTTTAAATGGTCATGGTCAAATAACTTTATCATTGGATTCATTATAAACC
>VTLG01015922.1_pt1 | contig 14712 bp, 7 predicted proteins | sample 4694571 | NCBI WGS metagenome assembly VTLG01 (sample SAMN12604809, study PRJNA352737) | marine metagenome | biome: ENVO:00000447; feature: ENVO:00000209|ENVO:00000569|ENVO:01000036; material: ENVO:00002151; isolation source: viral sequences binned using virsorter ...
TCCAGAAGTGGTGCATCTAGGGAACTATTTCTCAAGTTGTACGCAGGAGAAGTATTGACAGCATTCCAATCGAAAAATATAATGATGCCTCTACATCGTGTAAGAACGATTTCAAAAGGTAAATCAGCCCAGTTCCCGATGACAGGTAAGTACCGTGATGCGTCTTACCACACTCCGGGTAACGAGATAACTCCAACAGCCTCCAAGCAAGGAGAGCGTATTGTTGCGGTAGATGATCTCTTAATTAATGCACAGTTCATCCCTAATATTGATGATGCTATGCGACATTATGACATCAGAAGCGTCTACACTCAAGAAGCCGGCTTTGGATTATCAAAAGTTGCTGATGAGAACATCTTGAGACTTGCAATTAAAGGTTCATTATGTGAGAACTCAACGATTGCTGGAGAAGCAGGTATGATTCAAGACTACTCAGCATTTGATGACGAGGACTTTACACCGAATGTTGTGTGTGGAGATGCGGCAGCAGATATTCGTGCTCCAAAGGATATTGTACAGGCTATCATGGATGCAAGACGCATCTTTGATAACTATAATGTTCCGGGTGATCCATTCGTTGTTATGCCTACAGATATGTACTACGACTTATTCAAAGTCTCAAGTGCAACTGATATGGTTGACTTCGCAATCTTCAATAGAGATGTTGGAGGTGGAGGTTCTATAGCTGGTGGACAAGTACCACAAATTCTTGGTATGCCCATCTATGTAACTAATCATCTTGGTTACTATAGTTCTGGAACTACATGGGTATCTAACCTGTGGACACAGGCATCTTCAAATGCGGCACTAGTAGCAGCAAGACCATCCGGTCATAAGGATGGTGCGGCTACAGCACCAGCTCCACTAGCAGATAATGTGGGATCTGGTCGTGAAAGTCAGTACGGTGTACCTGCTGGAGATAATACAGATGACTTTGCCTCTGGTGATAACCAGTACATTTCCAATGTTGCAATGGAAGTACGTGCACTTGTGATGACTCAAGATGCAGTCGCTACTGTTAAACTAATGGATATGTCTGTTGAATCAGAATATCAAATTAATCGTCAAGGTACATTAGTTGTATCTAAGTATGCAATGGGTCACAACGTATTGCGACCTGCGGCTGCTGTATCAATTCATGCTATTACTTAATAGCTGATAACTCTTAGGGAGTACTTTGTTATAAGGTACTCCCTTTTTTTTACCATAAGTAAATGAGTAAGAAAAAGTACAAAAAGAAAGAGTACTCTAAAAAAGAATTAAGAGACCTTTATGAAAAAGACCCTCATTTATGGTTATACATAACTAGTAAAGGTCAATACGGAAAACCTCCTAAAAAGAAAAAGGACTAAATGGCAGATTTAAAAAGAATGTCTGAGCTAGATGCAGTCAACATGATGCTGATGACCATTGGTGAATACAAAGTTAATGACTTAGATAACTTAGCTGGTCGTTCTGATGCTGCTATTGCTAAAGACATATTAAACAATACATCAAGAGCCGTTCAAGCTAAAGGGTGGACATTCAATATGGATTTTGATGTTATTAAAACACCAAAAACAGATGGGACAATCCCATTAGGTAACTCTATTCTTCGTATAGATACTACTAACAAGGTTAGAAGTGGTGATAGTGATATTGTAGAACGAGCAAATAAACTATATGATAGAGAAAAAAATACTCATGTATTTACAGAAAATGTGACAGTTAATGAAGTAATATTACTTAAGTTTGATGAGTTACCTGAGGCCGCCCGAAGGTTTATAGCAGTCAGATCGGCTCGTATTTTCCATGATAGAGTTGTGGGATCAGGTGAGTTACATAGATTCTTTCAGGAAGATGAAGGACAAGCATGGTCAGAACTTTTGGAATACGAAGGTAACGTAGGTGACTACACTATATTTGATTCATATGATGTATATAGAGTAGTTGAAAGAGATAAAGGATCATCCTTATTAACAACATAGGAAATAATGCCACTTATATCAGGAACAATACCCAGTTTAATCAATGGGGTATCACAGCAACCAGCGACACTCAGGCTACCAACTCAGGGTGAAAGGCAGGAAAATGGGTTATCCCATATAGCAAGGGGATTAGAGAAACGCCCATGTACAGAGCATGTTACTGAGGTTGCTGGTGTAACATCAAGTGATAGTGATGATGTATTCATCCATACTATAAGACGTTCAGAGGATGAAGCCTATGCACTCATTGTTAAAGGTGGTTCTACTAATGGTACAAACGGTGCAAGTGCTGATGTGGCTGCTGAAGCTAAGTTAATTGACTTAACAGGTTATGCCACAGGTACAGCAGGTAGTGAAGTTTTTATTAGGAGTGCTGTAACTAGTAATGATATAACAAGTTCAAATGCATTACTAGCGGCTGTTCAGACATACTTAGGTAACTTTGGGCCTAATGAAGTATTCAAACCAAATAAGTTATCAGCAACCACTATTGCTGACTTCACATTTGTACTTAATAAAACACAAGTAGTAAAACAAGATTCTACTAGAGCTACACTTACAGAAGATAGAGATTATGAATCACTTGTTTACTTTAAAGTAGGAGATTATGGTGCAGATTACAAGATAACTATTAAAGAGTTTAATGTTGACTCAGACGGGGTAATGGATAATACTTCTATAAGACATACATTTGAATTCACATTTAGAACTCCTGATAATAAAGTCCAATCCCAAGTTGGAAATGGGGACTCTGCTAATAATGAGTCTATAAATAATTCTCAAGCAGTTGTTGTATCAAATATTGCATATAACCTGTTCTGGGCTAATGAAAGATCTAAGGTAGTAAAAGTCGATTTACCAGTACCAGCTACAGATGCGGCAGCTACAGTGAATGTTGTAGGAGCACAAACTATTTATGATAATTCTGCTTCTGGAACTACAGCATATGGTGATAATGCTGTATACACTGGTGACATGGGTGTTGTATCTAAAGGAACTAATTCTTCTAGCCAAACTAATGGGACAGATACTACTACTCACATGATTACTAAAGGTTTATGGGGTCTTTCTAGTCATTCAAGCGAATCAGCAAAACATCCCAATTTCACAATCAAAAACGCTTCTGGTGATGATCTAGAAGGTAATGAAAGTATTATACATATTTCAAATAATAAGTACCCCTTCACAGTAGAAGTTACAGATGGTAAGGGTGACTCTTATATGAGAGCACTCAATGGTCATGATGAGGTTGCACAGTTCGGATACTTACCGGGATCTAAAGTACCTTCTAAATTTATTGCTAAAGTATCAGGTGATAGATCTAGTGGGCAAGATGACTACTATGTTAAATGGATGGATGGTGTATGGAAAGAGTGTGCTCAACCAGTGTATCCCGGTGGAACTGCTGATGATGGTGATGGTAAACATAATCATGCTACATTAAAAGTAAATGGGAGGACTTCACTTGATGACACAACAATGCCTGTACAGTTATATAAAAACTTTGGTACTGTTAATGGGGTAGCAAATCAAATATACTTTGTGTTAGGCACAGTTGACTGGGCTTCAAGAGAAAAAGGGGATAACAATACTAATCCATTTCCATCCTTTGCTAACTATGTAGGAACACCTCTATACACTATTAATGACATATTCTTTCACAGGAATAGACTTGGGTTTATATCAGATGAGAACGTGATACTATCTGAAGTTGGTTCATACTTTAACTTCTTCCATACTACTGTACTCTCAGTACTAGATACAGCAGTTATTGATGTAGCTGTAAGTAACAACCAAGTGGCTATCCTGAAATCTGCCATACCATTTCAAGAAAGCCTTATATTGTTCTCAGATCTCCAGCAGTTCAAACTAACTTCTGACCAGTTCCTTACCCCTACCTCAGTAACAGTTGACGTTGCTACGAACTTTGAGACCTCTACAGACACAAAGCCAGTAGCGGCTGGTAAAACAATCTTCTTCCCATTTCAACGTGGGGCATACTCAGGTATCCGAGAGTACTTCATTGATGTTGCATCCGAGACTAATGATGCAAATGAGATCTCTGCTCATGTACCAGAGTACATTGAGGGAGTAGTTAAGAAACTTGCGGTATCCTCTAATGAAGAAGTACTATTGATTTCCTCTAGTACTAATAGAAAGGAATTGTATGTATATAAGTACTACTACAATGATAAAGAGAAGTTACAGTCCTCATGGTCTAAGTGGACATTCGATGCCGATTTAATAGATGTTGCATTTGTAGGGTCTATAGCTTTCATGCTATTCAGAAGAGGTGATGGATCTGGAGATAAAGTATACCTAGAGAAACTTAACTTGTCCGTAGATAGTGCTATTGCAGTTGAAGATGATAAAATAGGTATACGACTAGATAGAAGAGTTAAACTAACAAGTGAGGACTTAGTTGCTAACTCTACTCCTACACCCTCATCTGCATGGCAACCTAATCAAGCATTAAAAGCTGTAGCAACTACAGCAAACCAAAGTGGGACTGGTTCAGGTAGAACTTTTTCAATTACAACTGATGCCAATGGTCAACCAACAGTATTTACTACAGCACTAGGTACAAATTATGATGTAGGAAACGTAGTTAGACTAACAGATCCCGGTAGTACAAGTAATACTGCTGATGTAACTATAGCTAGTCCACTTCCGTATACAGATGTTGACTGGGATAAAGTCACGGATAGCACAGTCAAAGTTAAAAATGCTCTTGATCCTCAAATAATAATAACATGTACTGTTACTACTTCTAGTAATATTATAACAGCATTAGGTCACAGACTTGATGATGATGACACAGTTGAATTTAAAACCTCAGACACACTTCCTGCTGGTTTAGCAATAAACACAACATACTATGTAATAGGAAGTAATATTGATGCAGGAACATTTAAAGTCTCTACAACAGCAGGTGGATCAGAAATAAATATAACTGATAATGGAACAGGAACACATAAAGTTCAAGCATCTAGTAGATTTTTTGGCTCTAAAGTTATTATTAGCGGTCTTGATACCGGAGGAAGTTTTTCTCCACGAGTAGGTCAAACATTCACTGCTGATGGTACAGGAGGAATAATATATACAGTTGTAGAAACAGAAGATACTGTAGGATCTGAAACTACAATATCAATAACACCTTCTGTATCTGAAGATAGTAAATGGAAAAACCAAAAGGTACTAACATTTAACGAAAGAGAGTTAGAGTATATTGTAGAAACTGGAGAAAAGATTAAAGCAAGTGATGTAGAAAGTTTCTTAGCTAAAGGTACTAACCTTTCTATACAAAGAGGTAATACTCAACCTGTGATTTACGTAGGTATACCTTACGACTTTAAATACCAATTCTCTGAACAATTCCTAAAAAACAATGATAACTCTATTAACTCAGGTAGATTACAAATGAGAAACTTTGAGGTGTACTATGATAAGACTGGATACTTTAAGGTTACAGTCTCACCTAAACCTCATGATTCTTTATACAGAGATATAACAAGTAGTGAGTTTACAGGAGTTATAGTTGGTTCATCATTGCTAGGTAATAAGTCTCTTGGTACAGGAGTATACAGAGTACCTGTGTATGTCAATAGTAAAGATGTTAAAATTACTGTTAGTAGTGACTCATGGTATCCTGTGGCTTTACAGTCAGCAGACTGGGAAGCAATGCAAGTCCTGAGAAACCAGAGAATCTAATGTTATACAGAGTAAGAAAGACAGAAAAGCAAGATTGTTATAAACTCTCAGAACGTGTCAGAGAGGTTGATAAACAGGAAATATGGAGTTCAGGTAGGTACACTCCAATTAATGCTCTCCTGAAGGGATTTGAGACCTCTGGAGACCATTGTTACACCTTATTACTTAGTGAAAGTGTGAGTAAACATATGAATATAGAAAAAGTGGTGGGTATATTTGGTGTCTCAAAGGTACAAGAAGGTACAGGAATAGTTTGGTTAATAGGTTCAGATGATATGACTAAATATAAAAAGGACTTTTATAAAGTTTCAAAGAAGTACCTCAAGTTATTTTTACACGAGTTTAAAACAGTTTTTAACTATGTAGATGAAAGAAATAGTACTACTGCAAGATGGTTACAAAAGTTGGGATTTAACCTACTTAAAAGAGAACCTGAGTTTGGACAAGATAAAATACCATTTAATTTATTTTTAAAAGGAAAAAGTTATGTGTGATCCGGTAACTGGAACAATGATGGCTATATCAGTTATCCAAGCCCAACAAGCTCAACAAGCGGCAGATGCCCAAGCTAGAGCTACGAATGCGGCAGCAGATGAAGCAAATCAAGCCCAACTAGAGGCTTACAATCGTGACATGGGATCGTACTTCGATGAGGAAGTAGATTTAATAGAAGAAGGATACCAGAGTGCAGAAGATGCCGCAGAAGCTAAGATGGATTTACTCGTAGAGGCAAAACAGAAAAGAGCTTCTTTAGAAGTGCAGAATCTAGAAACTATTGGAGGTGGACAAACTGCGGATGCTATTATAGCACAGCATACTAGGGCACTAGCTGGAGCTACTAGAGATCTTGAAGATAACTTTCAACGGGGGGTAACCTCAAGAGAGAGACAAATGGAAGGAATGCAGAGAGATAAGGTAAACAGGAGATATAGTGCAATATCTTCTATAAATCAGATACCACGAACAGGGTTTATGTCACAAGAAGCTAGAGCAGGTGGTATGATTATGGCTGGTGTAAGTGGATATGCTACAGGTAAAAGTATGACTAAAGTAAAACCAGCCGCTAAGAATTATAAGAGAAGAACTGTTGATCCTAGAACAGCAACACATCAACGTAGAACTCTAAGAGGAACATCTGGAATAAGTTAAACTATGGCTACAAAAAAAGAACTTATGTCCTATGGTAAGGGACAAAAACAACAAGTTTACCGAAGAGGTAGGGTAGAACGATCTGCGGCAGGAGTTGATAGTTCTGTAACAGGATATAAAAGAACTGATTCGGAAAAAGATTATTTAGCAACTTTTTTAGGAGAAGTAGTTAAGACTGTTCCGGGTGCATGGGATCAATGGAATAAACAGGAAAATATTGATAACGAAGAAAAATTAGAAAAAGGTAGAGCCGCATTTAAAAATGCTAATCCTAAACAAAGAAAGAAATTCAGAGATGCTATATGGTCAGGTGAATTAGAACCCGATGAAAGCCCATATTTTAGAGAGGGATTACAAATAGCACAAACGGAAACTATTGTTCACAGATATGGCCCTGAATTATTTGTTGCTTATGAAAATTGGGAAGGAAAAAACTCATCTGATCCTGAAGCCTTTAATAATTTTATTGGTGAGTTTAATGAGCAATATAGACCTGATTTAAACTCAATAGATGATGGAGTAAAGAAGGATCATTTTTGGCCTAAACAAACTGCTCTAATATCCCAACTCCAAGCACAACATCAGCAAAAGTCTGCTGAAACATATAGAAAAAACTCTAAACTTCTTGAAGAGGAAGCTCTTGGTATAGGACTAGATCCCGGTGGGGTTACAGAGGTGGATAATGCTGCAACTGAAGATTCACTACCTTCTGTTATTAATACAGAACATGATAATGGAGTAATGCATAATGCGGTAGGAAAATTTTATGATGAAAAATTTAAAAAGAAAAAAGGGACTCCTGATCCTATAGTTGTAGATAGTGCAGATAAAAAAATAGCTCTTGCAAAATTTTATCCTAGTTTAGCAGATGAAGAAGTAAAGGTTGTTAAAAATAGGGTAAAGAAAAAAGAAGATGAGACTTTTATAGATGAATCGTTAGCCGCACAATCTGAGACTGATAATATCTTTTCTGGAATTACTTCGGAAGATGCTGAACCATATGTACCTGAACACATGAGAGCCTCAGTAGAACCTAAACCTAAGAAACCTAAATTAAAAGATCCATCTGATATTGAACATATGAAAGTCACACAAGAAGTCGTTAGTTCATGGGCTGGCCCAGATTTAACACGAGATCAGCATGGAATAGTTTATTATGGTAAGAATAAGAAAGGATTACAAAGGGTAAATGATTTTAGAGAGACTCTAACAGAAGAAATGGATGCTATAGGATTAGAAGGTAAATATAATATGTATGTTACTGAAGGCGGCTCATTAAGAGTTCAGTTCGGTGCGGGGGTAAATGAAGAAGATCAGGCAAAATTCTGGTCTAATTTAACTCAAAAACATAAAATAGGAGCACCCATAGGATCTAAGAAAACTAAAGAAGGTAGACGACTACAAGAAAGAACTATTATTAGAGGAAAAACAAAAACTAATAGAAAAGCATAATGTCAGATACATTAGAAACTAAAGATGATCTTGAACTAGCTAAGAAGAAAACAGTTAGGAATAGAACTAATAGCATGACTAACTCAAATTCTATTGAGGCTATGAATAATCGTGTGACAGACTCTATTGAACGAGGGTTTCAGCCACACTGGGTTCTAGAAACTACAGCTAAACATTTAGCTTTTAGAGCTTTAGAAACTGAGGATGAAAAGTGGTTAGATATGATTCACTATCTAAAGACTCAAAAAGGTGATGAATTACCAACTGCTGATCTACGTAACAGAGGCCCAAATAGTTATGGTAGGACTTTAAAAGGGAAGCAGATAATCCTCGATACTATGGAAAAATTAAGGGTTAAACAGAATAAGAGAGAGAAATCCTCTATATCTGCATATAACCTAAAGAAAAAGCAAGATACAGATAGGTATAAAAAGGAGGCTTTTGAGTTACTTCTTAAAAAATCTACTACACCACCAGATGAATGGGATACATTATGGAGTTCATTAATTGTTAGGGCTGGTGGAGATGCTTTATCAAGTGTTGTAAAAGGAGAAAGAGATAATTTTGAGTCTCTTAATAAAGATTTTAGAACTGTTACTGATGCAGAAGCTCAAGATATGGCTAGAGCTTATATTAATAAAGTACCAGTTGATGACATCTTTGATTTAAATATGACTCAAGAGTTTATGGAGATGGGGGTAACTCTTACAGAAAAACAAGAGGGAGACTTAAAAGATATTATAACAAGTTTAAAAGATTTTGATAAAATAAAAGAAGTTACAAATTTTATAAGTGATGCAGAATCTTTAATAGATGATATGGTAACAGCAGAAAAGGCTTATCAGCATCCTGATGTTGTAGAATGGGGAGTATCAGCACCTCTTAATCAAGCTATAAGAGAGCAGAAAAGAGTTATTAAGGAAGAAGTAAAAAATCTTTACATTAAACACTTGCAAGATAACAGGACAGAGAATGGAAGTGTAGTTCCTTATCAAAGCTGGACTGGTGATGGGAAACAAAATTTTCTAACAGAACTGGAAGAGAAACTTACAACATTAATCCCAAAGAAAAATAAAGCGGGTCAATTTGAGGGAGAATTATATAATAACTTAAGAGATACTTTTACAGATAATCCTCCTCCAATTCTCAAAAGGGATATACAAAAACAAATATCCACACTGAATGCTTTAAGAGGTACTATTGAAAAACGGAAAGGTAGAGGTGTTAAATTAAGTCCAGACGAAGAAAACTATCTTAAATATTTAAACAAACAACTTTACTTACTAGATCCAAAAGGAGAAGAACAGAGAAAAAAAGCACAAGAAGATTTTAGAGTTTTAACAGAGACAAGACTTATTACAGCCGCAAGTCCTACTGATAAACCTATAAGAAAAGAATTAAATACAGTTATGATTAAAGCGGCTACAATGGATAAAGAGTCTGGAGGAGATTTAATAGACGAGTTTTTCGCAGATCAAGGACTAAGAGGAGGAAAGAGAATACAGGAGAAAGTGGCAAGATGGAAAAAGAATATAGTTGCTCCACTTGATACTCAAGTATCTAAAGATATGTCATCATGGTACAAAGGTAAGTTGGCAAGCTATTTCCCCGGATTCCTACCCGGATTCTTAGAGGGGGCATTGAGATTTGATAGAGAAAGGAAATTAGAAAGAGTACCTTCTCCAGCCGTTGATATGGTACATAATGCAACAAAAAAAGCGAGAAGGCTTGTTGAATCTGAGATGAGTAAAGAGGTTAAAAAACAAAAGAAACCTTATGGAGCATGGCATCCTACGGTTAAAAACAATTTTGCAGATAGAATAGAAAGACTAATGAAAGAACAAGTCTTTACTACTGAACATATGCTAACCTTACGGTCAATGATGCCGAAACAAGAGTTAGATTGGAGTTCTCAAAGTTTAGCGGATGAATTAAGAAGTATGAATAAGTCGCTAGAAGATTTATCACTAAAAGATGCTGAATTATATTATACAGCTTTTATACCAAACGGTACAATTAAAGGTAGTAGTACTAAAGATCATATAGATAGATTAAAAGCATTAGCAGATTTTATAAAACAAAAACCAACCAAGAAAAAGAAATAAAGGACTAAATGGCTGAACAACTAAATTCACCTGAAAAACCTTTTGATCCTATTGGGAATGTTTATGCACTTCCAGATGATTTTGTTCCTCCGGTATATGGAGAAGAAGAGTACGAAGGTGAACCAATGGAACTTGAGGAAGAGTTTCAAACAGATGAGGAAATAGCTAATGAAAAGGCAACTAGTGATGAAAAACTTGTAGATAATCTAAGTGCAGACACCGATATATTTGGTGAATTTCTTATTTCAGATGCAGATAAGTATGATGAGGAATTGAGAAGTGATAAAATACCTTCTAAAGAAGATGAGACAGAAGAAGAGAGGATGGAAGGTAAAACACAATATGAAGATTTAAAAGAAGCATTTAAAGGTGGAGTAAGTGCTACTGGTGATGCTGTTGTAGACTTCTCAGAAGAATTAGGCTACCACTTTAAAGATCAAGGTTTAGCTGTAGTTAAAGGTGCGGCACAGGCTGGTGATACTATAAATAACATAAGTGGATTAACTCATTTATATGCTTGGGGAGATGAAAAACTTAATGAAATAGGAATAGGATCTGAGTATACAATAGAATGGAATGTAAAAGGGACTAAGAATTATGATCCTAAGAAGCCTCTTGTATTCATAACTAAAAATAGTGAGAACCCAAGTTACGAAAGGAATACTGCACTTGACTGGCTTCAAGAAGAACCAGAGACACTTGCAGGGCAGATAATTAAACCAGTATCCTCTTTTCTAACTGTTCTAGCGGCACTTAGAGCTTTAGGTGCACCACTTGGATACACAGGTGCAAGTGTGCAAGCTGGTGGATGGGGAGCAATAGCGGCAGAAGATGTTTTGGTGGGACAATTATCATTACCTGCTGATGGTAAAAGATTGTATGAACACTTTACAGATTTAATAGAAGAATTACCCATTGAAAGTGATGTAGGAATTAAAATAGCTAAATATTTACGAAGTAATGATGAAGATCCAGAATACTTGAAACAAATAAAAGTTGCTGCGGATGCTGTTGCTATACAATTAGGATTAAGTAAATTTGGAGGAGTAATTGTATTAGCAGTTCAACATGGTAAAAAAATAAAGAAGTCTATTTTAGGAGGAAAGTCAGAAGATTATATAGATGAGATTGCAGGATTAGGAGCAAAAGAAATCGAAGAATATACTGGAAAATCTCTACTTTCTGAAAGAGAAGCTGTTGATGAATTGAAGAAGTTTGTTGACGAGCAGATAGCAAAAAGACAGGCTAAAAGTGATATACAAGGAGAAGATACAGTTAAACTAATAGAAGGGGATGTTCCATTAACTCCCTCCGAAAAACTATTGAATAAAGCAGTTGCAGTTGAAGGAACAGATTTAATAGAAACCCTTATTAAGTTTCATAAAGGAGAGTTAAAAGATGGAGATAGAATACTAAATATACATAACGTGCAGGATATTGGTTTAGTCAATATGACGCACATAATAGCAGGACTATTTAGGAAACATAAAGAGCTTGGTAAGAATATATCAAGAACTAGTGTTGTAGAGAAAAAAGCATTAGGACAAGGAATAGGTGGGCCACGTACTGTAGGTGGAGATTCTATTGAAGAAGAAGGGTTAGCTTTTGCAGAAAAATTATTAAGTACTGGAGATAAGCATTTACCGGGAATGGGTGGACTACTTGATTTAGATAGTGAGTCATCTAAAGCTATAATGACTTGGTTAAAAAAGGACTATGATGCTATAGAAGGGATGTCACCTAGATTATTTGCTTATAAAGTTATACTTAGAGATTTAGCTCATGATTTAGCCGCTAAATTTAATAGAACAGATATTACTACTAAAGAAGGAGCAAATTATATTGCGGAACATTTCAATTTTATTAAACAGTATACATTGTTAATGGCTGGTATAAGAACAGAAGGTGCTAGGACTGTTACAATGGGTAACTTAAAGGTTACAAATAGATGGAAGGATCATAAGGGAAATCTATTAGAATTACCTGAAGAAGAAAGATTAACTAGAAACGCATTTCTTAAAGAACAATTAGATGCTGAAGGATTTACAGATGAAACTCTTGAATTATTAAGAGAAATATTCTATAAAAAGAGTAAACCAACGGAAGCCTTAGAATGGGCATTAAAAGCTATTAATCATACTAAACGAGGAGCTTATGATGTCTTTGTTGAAGCCTTCAGATCAAACCTGTTATCTAGTGTTAATGTATTTCAAACAGCCGTAGTCTCAGGTACTATAGAAACTTTCTACGCTCCTCTAAGAGATATGTTAGGTACATTAGGTGACGCAGGATTAAAGACTATAAGAGGTAAGGGATCTGACTGGAGTATGCTTATAAGGTCTAAAAATAGAATGGTGGGACTATATAAAGGATACTGGACAGCAACTAAGGCGGCACTAAAGGTACTAAAGGATGAACGAAACATCTTAGATCCAATGAGGTCTGTTGTTGACAGGGATAAAGTTGCAGGAGCTAATGTAAAAGGATTTGCTATTCAAGCATCTCCAGAAACAATGGCAAATAATGCTACTAGATGGTTAGGGCATTTATGGAATTATACTGGTAAAGGAGTTAGATTACCAATCAGAGTACTAGGAAGTATAGATGAATTCTTAAAGCAAGTTAATTACAATTCCTGGGTTTACGCAAAAATGATGGAAGATATGCCTCTTACTATTAAGAATGGAGATGAGGCAGCTAAGAAGGGATGGGTCAAAGGTCAGCATTCAAAATACTTTGATGATCAAGGAAGAGCTACAAATAAAGATGGATTACACTTTGCTCGTCAGCAAATCTTTCAAGAAGATCTTATATCAAGCGGAATAGATAGGAAACTACAATCATTTGTAAAAAATACATACACAGAACCTTTTGTTCCTATTATAAGAACTCCTGCTAATATAGTTAAGAGAGTAATGGAAAGATCATTTGCACCCTTTCAATTACTACGTAAAGAAGTTAGAGACCAATGGAATAATTCTCCTGAAGTCCGTGCTAAACTATTAGGAGATACTGTAATTGCTGGAGGAATGCTTGCTACTACATGGGATCTCATCGGATCTGGTAGAGTAACAGGAGCAGGGCCACGAGATCATGGAAGAAGGAAATTATGGGAAGAAGCTGGATTCAAACCTTACTCAATTAGAGTAGGAAATGAGTGGTATCCTTATGATAGATATGCTCCCTTTAGTGCACCTCTTATGATGGTTGCAAATGTTTATGAAAACGCATGGGAATTTAATAATCGAAAAGATGATGTAGGTCTTGCTATGTTAATGGGTGTACTTCAATCTTTAGGAGATCTTCACTTTGTAGGAAGTTTCTTTGATCTTATGGATGGTTTAGATGAAATGTATCAGACTGGGGAAATTTCTACTACCTTATTAGACAAAGGTATACTACAGCAACCTATTATACCAAAGTATGCCACACAAATTGGCATGGGCGTAGCTCAATTAAAAGGACAACAAGAGGAAGAGCCTTATAGATTAGCATATAAAAATGCAGATACATTCTTAGAAAAAGTAGCCGCAGATGTGGCACTATTACGTGGTGGAACTAAGGAAGGTAATTCACATTATGACGAGTTAGGAGGAGATGAGTGGAACTGGCTTACAGGAGAAAAGAGATTTATAAAAGCAAACTGGTGGTCAGGATATGCTCCAGTAGAAGCACCAGAAGAGTATGATCCAATATTTCAAGAATTAGTTAGAATGGATTTACATTTAGCTGCTCCTCAAAGATATATTCCAGAATTAGATATGACACTCACTCCAACTGAGATGACTAAATATCAACAACTTGTTGGAACTATAAAACCAGTAATTAATGGAAAAAGAAGAACTCTATATGAAACACTAGAATTACTAATGTATAGTGATAGATATGAGTTTGATACTAAAAGACCTTATCCTAATAATCCTAATGTTAGAAACTGGAGGGTTGATAAAGTCCAACAAATTATACAGAAGTTTAAAAGTGCTGCTTTTAAAAGACTACTTTCTATTTCACCAGAATTAAAGGAAGAATGGATTAAAAGAAAAACCGCCCAACATACAAAAGTTAAAGCATCAAAACAACCAGAAATTCTAGAGTCCTCATTAAGAGGAGGATTTGGTGATCCTATATCCGGTAATTTTGAAGAACAAGGAGAATGGGGATCAGTATTGGGTGGAGACTTAGGGCCAAAACCTCGGTAATAAATGGACATTTACGGATTAAACTTATGAATAATAGATAAATATGGCAACAGAAACAACATTAACTAGTTACATACATAATCCGTGGGATGGAACAGTATTCAATACTGACCAGATCAAATTTGATTA
>VTLG01002963.1_pt1 | contig 14711 bp, 17 predicted proteins | sample 4694571 | NCBI WGS metagenome assembly VTLG01 (sample SAMN12604809, study PRJNA352737) | marine metagenome | biome: ENVO:00000447; feature: ENVO:00000209|ENVO:00000569|ENVO:01000036; material: ENVO:00002151; isolation source: viral sequences binned using virsorter ...
ATCATTTCTCCATTGATGATATTTTCCTTCATTTATACCAGCTATTAGGTGACCTTTTAAAGTTTGATGAAGTTTATTTATTTCCTTTTCAGCATTTAAGATAGATTCATAATACTTATTATAGTTTCTACGACTAAGTGTTTTATCACCGATTTTCATTATTTTTATATATTGTTGTCTAAGTATTTTTAATTTCTTTAATACTTTGTTAACCGCATCAACTTCTTTTCCAACAACTTCGTTTAATTTGTTTTCATTCATTTTAACAAATCCAGTTGAGTTTGTTGCTATTTCATCTTCTTTCTTTTTATCTTGAGCTCTTTTTTTCTTTGATTGAAAAGCGTAAGGTGTTTTTGGTGGCCCCTCACCTCCGTCTAAATTACCAGTCATTGAAGCTTCTTCAATATTTTCTGACTTTCTCCAACCACCACCAGCGGCTTTGTATTGTTTTGCTGCCCAAGCATTAGCATAAGCACTTGGATAGACATCAAATTTCTTTTTAGCTTGTGATTTATAATAAGACCATTTTGAAGGATTAGTCGGTGTGTTTTTTTCTACAAATAAGTTAATTCTTTCTTCAAGCTCTTTTTCTTTACGAGTATTAAGATTGTCGTATTCTACTAACTCTTTTCTGATAGCTTGTCTTAACTTTTCTTTAAGTTGTTTTAGTTTTTTGGACATCTTTCAATTCCTTTATAAGTTCATAATATCGCATTAAAGTAACAACTTGGTTATCTTTAACGACTGATTTGGTTGTAAAGTTTTTTGCTTGATTGATAGCTTCAGTTAACTTTATTTTTACCACTTTATCATTTACTTTTTTGAGTAATGGTTTTAACTCGTTTACAACCTTTATTATTTCTTCATTTATGAACTCCCCAAAAGAATTTGAATTAGATACATTATTAATGTATTCTTTAAGAAGTGATTTTTGTGATTCTGATAAATTGGAATATTTTTTGTTGAATTTATCAACCAAAATTTCGTATGATAATAATTGAGTATCTCTTTCCTCTTTTCTCAAAGTTTCTGATATTTGACTTGGTTTTGCTGTTTTTGGTTTAGAAGTGATACCCTCTAAAATAGTAAATCTTGTATCAACAACTTGTTTTGGATTAAAATCTATTTTTGTTGTTTCTGCTAAAAACAATTTATAGATAGATGCTAAAGTTTTATAATTTGATACTCTTGTATTAAAAAAGTCTTTAGCTGTAAAAGTTTCTGAAATTTCTTTGATTAAATTATATTTTTCTAATTTTAATTCTTTATTACTGATTCTTTGTCTTGTTTTTACTACGGCTTCTAATAATTTTTCTGCTCGTCTTTCATCTTTATAAGAATTAGTTAAAAGTATATCGTAAAGTTCTTTTTCTTTACCTAATGCGGTATTTTCGTTGAAGTATTTCTTCAATAAATTAACCGACTTTGATTCTCTTCCATCTAAAATATCTGCGGTAACTTGTCTTGTTAAAATTTCAAATAGTAAACCTGTATTTTTTATTTTAGAATGTTTTATTTTTTGGGACATATAAATTCCTTACTCCGTTTGCAAACACCAATTTAATTATTGATATATTCTATCAATTATAAATATAAAGTTTGTAAATTATTTATCAATTAATTATCACTAATAGACGAAGAAACCTCTTTTTCGTATTCCTCTTCTACATCTACCGTTTCATTTAGTATTTTCTTGTCAACTTTAGACTTTAGTTTGTCTAAACCTAATGATTCTCTATACGCTTTACCGTATTTTGGACTGGAACTACTTGCTTTTTTCCTATCGTGTTTCCCTAATGGGTCACGACCTCTTGCACTTCCGTCTTTTCCGTAGTGTGGCATCTCTTTTGGTCTACCAGCACCTTCCCAACCGCCTTCAGGAGAACCACCTTCTGGTCCTAATTCAGTTCCAGTTCTACTTGCGAGTTCTTCTTCACCTTGTTGTTGTTCCTCTTCTGCGGCTTGTTTAGGGTCATTACCCTCTGTCTTAATTGACTCATACCTAAATTCTGTTTTTTTGTCTTCTACAATCTGATTTTCAAAGTTTTTAATTTCTTCTTCTGAAAATCCAAAAATTTGTTTATACGCCCAATCTTTAGATGTTACTGAATTTTCTGCAGTTAAATCATTGAACGCTGTAATTCGTTGTCCTAACAACTCTAATTTTTCTTGTTCATAGATTTTAGATGGATTTGTTAATTCAATTTCAAAATCAACTAAATCTGCATCAGTATATCCTTGTGAGTATAAATGAACGATACCAATCTTGGTTAATTCACTAACCAATATTCTTTGTATTCTTTCAATGGTTCTTGCGAAACGAACATCTTCTGCCGCTAATGTAGCTTTAGATTCAGTTGCTTTCTCAGCATAACCATAGAAAGGCTGTGGTATCTTTAATGAAGCTAATAATTTGTTTCTTAAATATTCAATATCTTCTGTTGTTTGATATTCTAATCCAGCAAGATTTTCAATCTTTGTTCCACTATCTCCACCACGAACAGGTAAGAAGAAATCTTCTGTGATATTTTGCATATTATATTTTAAATTGTATTGTCCAGAGTTTTCATCTATAACAGGAGCTTTCTTCATTTGTCCTACTATTTTTTGCATATATTGGTCAACCTCTGCTGGTGGTATATTACCAATATCAATGTTGAATATTCTCTTCTCTGGAGCTCTCATAATTCTATGGATTAACATAGCGTCTTCCATAAGTGATAATTGTTTCCATACTTTTCTACCACCCTCTAACATAGAACGGCCGTATGGTAAGAAGTTTGAATCGGAAATCATTCTAAAGTGAGCTATTTCATAATTTTCAAATTCGGTTTTCATACCTTGATTTGTTTGTCTTATATCTCCACTTTCCAATACAAACCTTGTATAATAAGGATTTTCTGGGTCTTCTCCCTCTACTCTATTTACATCATAACTTGATAAAGGTTCAACATTGGTAATACCAAACTTTTCACTAATATCCAATTTCAAAAAGAAATCACCATACTTACATAAGTTTCTTGTCCACGGGTATAGATTAAACTCAATGTTTAAAATATCATAATATAAATTGTGTAAAATATCGTGTATTTGATTATTATCAGAATTGATAGTAAGAATATCACCATACTCTGATTTTAGTGTTGTTTCGTCTGCATAAATATCTAATGCGGATGCTACTAATGGGTCAGAATCCATTGCTTCATAATCCCTAAATAATCCCAATCTCATTGTTTTCTGATACAATGATTGGTTATATCCACTCATTCCGTGTGGACTCTTATATAAACGGGAATATCTATCGACTAAATCTTTCCCTGCGATACTTTGAACTTGTTGTGTATCTGCTATTTTTAATCGTCTTCCACCAACATTTCTTACAATTACATTTGTTGAAAACAATCTTCTTAATCTACTGAATAAATCTCTATCGGCCATTTTTTACCTCTACTTTATTAACCAAGTTAAATCTTCTTTTTCCCCTTTTACTTCCATTTCCCAAGAATCGTTTTTGTTCGGTTCTGGTTTATAGACAGCTGGATTTTGTGATATACCACTTATTGCTCTTTTAGAAAGTTCTATACCTTCACTTCTCAATCTTAATGCGGTATCTCTAACCCAAAGGGCTATTGCGAAAGACATTACCAAGTCATCATTATATCCTTGTAGTGCTTCCGCTCTATTACCATTATAAATAAATACGAACAACTCATCAATTAATCTTTGTGAGTGAACATTAACTGATTCTTCTCTGAACATTTCCTCTAACTTTGCAACAATTAAAGGTCTTGTCTTTTGTGTAGTGCTAAATCCAGGAACCATATTTCGTTCTTGAGCTCTATATTTATTTGTCATTTGATGTTGAACATCAACATATTGCAAATCTTTACTTGTATAAAACAAGTTTTCATATTCTCTATCGATAACTTGTTGGATTGCTGCCCAACCAATGTTGTTATTCTCAACTACCAATAAAGCGTTATTATATTCGGTAGCTACATTTACTAACATATTACCAAAATCTTGTGTAGAGATTTTTCCTCTATATTCAGCTACTTGTTCCAATGTTTCCACATCTATAATATGAAACGCTGAATAATCAGTTCCATCACCTCTACTAACATCGGCACTCACCACATAGTTTTTTGTATAGTTTGGTGGTTGCCATATCCAATAGTTAGAATCTACACCTCTTCTCTCCATTGGTTCTCTTACATCATTTTCTCTAATCCTTTCAAGTATCAAACCATCGATTACTGAACGACCAGATGTGATAAAATCACAATCACACTCTTGTGCGGCTAATGAAGGCCCTAATAATTTATCTTGTTCTTTTCTCCAACTTTCATCTCTGTCTGGGTGTAATGACCAATGTAGTTTAATAAAATTAAAATCATTTACACCATTTTCAGCATCCATCCAAGTTTTATGGAAAAAATTACCCACACCATTTGGTGTAGAGATAATTAAAGCTTTACCACCAGTCGCAAGTGTTTGTTGTGAAGCGGCCCATATTGTATCAATTTTATCAATAAATGCTGCCTCATCAATAATAAGTAATGACAATGCTTCAGAACGACCTGATTCTTCAGAACTCGCTACCGCTTTAACTTGAGAACCATTCTTATATCTTAACGATAATTTATTGTCCTCAACACAAGGTTGTTTTAACCAAGCTGGTAAGTTAGCATGCATTACTCTAACTTTTGTTACTAAATTCTTTGCTGTATCTTGTTTTGTAGCGATAACCAAGATATTTTTATCTTGTTGAAATGTCATCATCCACAACGCATATCCAGCAGTTAATGTTGATAAACCCAATTGACGAGCTTTTAAAACGACATTATAGTCGTTCTGCATAAAAGATTTTAATGATTTTTCCTGAAAATCGTATAAGTTAAAATTAACTTTACCTCTAACAGGGTGTTGGATTATTCCATACTTTCCCAAAAAATAAGTTGGGTCTTGTGCACACTTAGCATATTCTCTTTTAATGGCTTCTTTTAATTGTTTTTTATCACTCATTAATCAACTATTTCACCGGCAAGTTTTATGGAAGCTGAAGTTGCAATTACACCAAATGTAAAATACAACCATTTATTCTCATACCACTTTGGTTTTATGAGTTTAATTTGCTTCTCATATAAAACTTCACGGTCTTTTAATATATTTACTTGTTGAGTTTTAAATGAAATTAACATAGAATCAATTTGTGTTTGATTCTCATATTTTTTCATTAACTCAGAGTAAATACCTAATTGCTCCGATTGGTTCTCTACTGTTTGTTCAAGTTCCTTAACCTTATTACCCATATTTACCACTTCTTCTTCGGTAAAGGTATAGGTTTTGTCTTGTGAAAAGAGTAGGCCAATCAAAGTCAACGATAATATTAATCTTTTCATACTAATTACCTTTATTTACTAAAATTTTTTAAAAAATCTGCAGCTTCATCGGCATCACCTTTTTCAAAAGTCTTTTCCATTTCTGTTGTTTTCTTTTTAGAAATAGTAAGTTTTCTTTTTAAAGAAGTGATTTCTTTTTTATTTTTTTTCTTGTTTTTTTCAAGTTTGTTGATTTTAGATTCTACATCTTTTTCATCTTTTTTGGATTCATCAATCTTACCTTCGAGTTCTTTTAACTCTTTAGATTTTTTTGCACCCATAAAAGCACCAACAATCGTTCCGATTACTGCTAACATTCCAAGTAGTTTTTTAAACATTATTTTCTCCTTACCTATAAATAGTTAGTTATATGTTTTCTTTCATTTTTTTCAAGTCTTTTATGGCATCATCAGCAAGTTTATTTAAAGCTTTTTCATTAACTTGTGCTTTTTCAATCTTAACCTCTGGGTCTTTAACACCAACATTATAAATTTGGTCAACTGGTCGTTCAGTTCTCCATTGTTCTATACTCTGAATCATATCTTCAATCCAACCTTTTTGATTGTTCTTTGCTCTTTCAGTTGCCCACTCATCATACTTTCCTTCAAGTCGTAATTTGTGTTCAAAGTCTATTTGACAATCCCAACAATGTTCAAACAATCTCCAAAACTTATCATCAAGTTTTTTCTTCATTGTTTTTTTACATTTAGGACAAAACAAAGGCATTCTTACTGATTGCATTATCTTACTTAATTCAGATTCTCTTGTTTTTCCACCAAGATTTTTTTCTTGTTCTCCTTGATATCCAACCATACTTCTTTTTTCTGTTGGTTTTCCGTCAAGGATATTTTTTAATGCTACATTTTGTCTTTCGGCTTCTTTTGACCTACCTGCCATACTAAAAACTCACTAACCCTAATATTTGATTTACGGGTGCAAAAGCACCAGTAAACTTATAGGTTTTTCCTTTATATTTAAATACTACTCCTTCAACTGGGACTATCTTTTTTAGTCCACCAATTGAATTTAATTTTTCTAATTGTTGTTTTAATGTTTTCATCTTTTTAATATCACCACCAGCTCTAACTTTATTAGATGCTTTTATAATATCTTTTCTAATCTTTTCTACAGCTTTCGTTGGATTAGCTGCAATAAAGTTTGATAAATTTAATAATATATCTGCTCCTACTGCAAAGAAAATCTTCTCGAAAGGTAACATATTTTTCTTTACCATATTTTTATGGTCTTGTTTATCTATATTCATAACCCACTCTAAAAATTTAGGTTGTTTTTTTAAGTCTTTTTTAATATTTGGTATTTTATAACTTTTATCAAAAAACGCCCATCTTTTAGTCAATTTTTTTAAAATTGTTTTAGGAATTGTATAACCAAATTGTTGTCCTGCATTATAAATATATTCTTGCCAAAATGACTGATGATACATACCTAATGTGTCGTTATCACTCAATCCATATTGAGATTGTAACTTATTTACTCTCTTATAATAAATATCAACTTTTTTCCCAAAATCAATTTTTTTTGGTAAAGCTAAAACTTTTGGTTTTATTATCTTAAAATGTTTTCCAATGTCTTGATTTACTTGTTTAATCATACCTTGCAACATTCTACCTGAACCTTTTACTTCTCCAACTGCATTACCATTTTTATCATATTTGATTGAATTGTGAAATTGTAGAATTTGTTTATCATAATCTATTACATTTGATGATGCTGGATAGATAATTTCTAAATTCATAAAGATTTCACCATTCTTAAAAATTTTGTCTTTTTGTTTATCACTTAAACTCTTTATTGCACTTGATAAATCTTTCATAGCAAATACAAACGCATCTCTAATATCACCACGACCACTAAACTTTTTCGCTACTGCATTAATATCAAGTGCGTTTTCTCCACGATTTTTGATTTGTCCTTTGTTTCTTGCGGCTAAAACTTTTCCGTCACGATAAGTAATCATTAAATTCTGTCCGTCTGTTTTTTCTGTTACATCTTCTTCACGATTTAATTTTCCTGATAAACCTAATTTGATAATCTTTTTTAAATCACCAAAAGTTAAATTGTTATCATCAAACGGGTGTTGCATATGTCCATACGCTCCACCTTCTATAATTAATTGAATTTCTTCTGACAAGTCTATTCTTTCTTTTATTGTTCTTTCGTTTTGTGAATATTTAAATTCTCCGTCATAATCAATAACTTTTATAGGAAGTTTTTTACCTGATGCAGTATATGACATTAATCTTGTGTTTCCTGCTAATAAATAATAATCTCCGTTCTTATCTTTCATTGCGATAGGTGGTGGAACTGGTTTTCCACCTTTAATTGCTTTTTCTAATCTATTCCAATCTTTTCCATATTTTTGTGCTTTTTGTTTCCCTAATTCTAATGCATTATCTGATTTTAAAATATCACCAACATCTGTGTTGTCCATAAATTCCATTTTATTTGATTTTAAATAAACACTTCTTGCTGATTTCATTTTTTTAATCATATCATTTTTATCTTTAAAAGCATTTGGAACTATTCCCATAGTTTTTTTGTTGTCAAAGTATTCACCCGTTTCTTCTTTATATTGTTCATCAGTATAATTTCCTACTTTAACTCTATTGGACTTATCATCAAGTTTTTCCCAATTATCTTGTTTTTTATTAAATAAGTTTTTTCCTTTTACTTTATCGTCTTTTTTATCTAAAGGTTCTGCTCTACCAGTTTTAATAGCGTTATCCATATTTTCTTTGGACTTGAAAACAACTACTCTACCTGTTTCTTTAGATTTTGCTTTAAATTGTTTTTCTTCTGTCAACTTTCTGAATTTGTTTGTTAACATATTGAAAATACCTTTATCAAAATAACCAAAAGTTTTTTGAAATAACTTTTCTCTTTTACTTCTTTCCATTTTGGAACTACCTAATAAATTTCTTATTTCAGTTCCACTTGTAATACCACTAACTTTTACAGTTGGTGCAGTATAAATATATCCGTGTTCTTTATAACCAAGTAAGTTTCCTTTATTCTTATTATAATCTTGATAATAAGTTAATCCACCTGATTTTTTCTTTCCACCCTTTAATCTTCCTGCATCTTTTGCACCAAATACATAAACTACTGCTGTATCATCTTTGAATTTTTTCAATAAATTATTGGCTACATAAGGAACTCTTTCTTTTACAATTCTATTTTTTGGAATACCCATTTTAACCATATGACGAACTTTTTCTTTAAAATTCATTGGGTGTCTTGGCGGTTGTTTAATACCAGATGTTGTTATATAAACTTTACCGAATTTACTTTGTAAATTTTGAAATACTTTTCTATGATGAGGCCCGAAAGGTTGAAACCTACCAGGATATATTGCTATAACTCTTTTTGCTTTTACTTGTTCCGTTAAGAACGGCGAAATTAATTGTCTTACTAATCTGTTCATTCATTTACCACTTCCTACAAGACCAATAACGAGCTTTATGTCTTGGGCCTGGATTATCACAATTGTGTCTTGCTCTAAAACTTTTTCTCGCTGCTGGGTTAGATTTTCTAATTCTCATTGTTCCACCTTTAGCTTTCCCACCTTGACCAAAGTTGACTTTTATAACATTTCCTTTTGGATTTTTTACATAAACTTTAAATTTCTTAACATCACCTCTCATAGGCTTTCCAAGTTTTACTTTACGACCTTGATACTCTGCTTCTTGTAAATTTTTATCAGTAATGAATTCAAATGTGTATCCGTATCCTTTACCATTTTCTTCATAGTAAATATCTACTTCTTCTTTAACACAATTAGGCACCATTCTATTACCTTTCTTTTTCATACCAACTTGTTTGTATCCTACCCAACAAGTTCCTCTTGCTTCTGTTTTTACCATAATTGGTTTCTTACCTTGTCCTTTCGAGGCTTTACCACCACGACCAGCTTTGTTTTGAGCTCTTCGTTTTCTACGAGTTGCACTTGCTTTATCTTTTTTACTCATTGATGCAGCTTTGGAAGCTGGAACGCATTTTGCGTATCCTCTTTTATCTCCACTTGTTCCACATTCAGGGTGTTTACCAGATTTATCTTTTTTACCAATATTCACCCATTTTTGTTTAAACCATTTTCTTAAATCTTCTAACATTATATTATATCCTTTTCTTTGAATAGGAAGTCCTTTTTTTAAATCTTCCAATTCATCTTTGGAAATAACAAGTAAGTTATCAAATCTTTTTGGTTTTACTTTTGTATATTTCATTCTATCTCCGGCATATCTCATATTTAACCATATTTTTTCTTATTTTTATACATTGTAATTCTTCGTTTCCAAACTGATGTTTTTAATTCTTTTCTAACATCATTTAAACATTTAACTTTCCACAATACAATATTTGAAAAGTTATCAATTAATTTATTATGTGCTTTTTTCACATTACCTCTTTTTAATTCTTTGGCTATTGATATTAAATCATTTGCAGTAAATTTTTGTAAACTTTTGTAAGGCATTGTTCCATATCCAAGAAGATGAACCGTTGGATTTTCAGGGTCAAACTTACCTTTTTCCATTTCTTCTTTCCAATTGTAAATTCTTCCGTCAATATCAGTTTCTTTGACTTTTAAATCTTCATCTAACTCTATTCTTTCCAATTCAGTAAATCCGTCTTTTTCATTAATATTTTTAGACCACCTTTTTGGTAGTTTTTTAAACGAAGTATCGTTCCACTCTTTTAATAAACTTTTTAATTTAATCATTTTATAAAAATCCTAATAGGTTATCTAAATCTCTTAATGCTCTACGACTACCTTTCATTGCAGCTAATATAGCCATTGAGTATCGTCTTCTTTGACTTGAAGAACCAGCATCTAATACATCTAATAAATCATCTGGGTCAAGTTTATACTTTTTTAAAAATTTAGCAACATCACTTGGTTTTCTACTAATCATTTTAGATAACATAAGTAAGTCTTTTCTTTTATTTTCTTTTATTAATTCTGTTAACTTAATCATTTTCTTATCTTCCTTATTCTTGACTTTCCTTTTTCAGGGTCATAATTAATGTTTGGTTGTTCTGGATATCTTTCTCCGTTTTTAATTTTATCTTGTCTGACTGCAAAAACTGATTCATTTGCTCTTTTCATCATTTTTACTATTTTAAGTAAAGTTTTTTTATCCTTTGAAGATAACATTTTTAGTTTTCTATCTTTTAACATATTAACAAGTGTTTTTCCATAATTTTTTGTTGATTCTTTAATATCTTTTGTTCCTGTTAATGTATAACCTAACACTTCTGCGTTTTCTAATCTTTCTTTTTCAAATTTTTTCTTTTCTGTTTTGGTTAAAAATTCATCAGAACCAAATCCTTCATCAAGTTCTGGGTGATAACCAAGATAAACTACTTTTCCGTCTGTTGTAATTGGTTTTCCGTCAATAACAACTTCTGCTGGATAAATCTTTGAAGGGTCTTTATACCAATATTCTACATTATAACCGCCGTCTTCTAACCAAGTAACAACTAATCCTCTATTAACTTTTGGATTGTCTGCTTGTAAAACTACTCGTTTTCCTTTTGGCAAAACTAAATCAGATTGAATTTCTTCATTTAATTTTTCTATTTCTTCTCTGATAATTTTCTTGATGTCCATAATGCAAAATCTCCTCGTTTATAAATATAAACAAATTAAAAAATCATCTCCAATCCCATATCTTTATTAGGTTATAAGACACCCCAATACCGATTATTGGCTCTGTTAAACCTGTTGCTCCATTATATGCTACCCCGATAAAAGGGCCAAGACTGAATTGATTTCTTGGTGGTTCTATTTGTTGAACCTCGCCTCTACCACGAATGGTAATTCCACCTATATAAGTTTCATCAATATATGAAACAAATTCTTTTTTATTTAACTTTTCTATTTTTGGTGATAGATTTATTTCACCGATTGTATTGACATTGACTTTTTTAGTTGCTAAATAATCATCTTTCCAAGCAACTAAAACTTGTCCTTTGGTTTCGTATTGACCAACACGATTGACTTGTTTATCTGTAAATTCAAATCTATCATTGAAAACTTTACCATTAGATAAAGTTGACTTCATTGATAAGACTTCAACTTTGTATTCTAAATCACTTAACCTTTCCAAAAGTAGAGCATTTTCTTTACCACGCGTTTCATTGTGTTCTTCAAGTTCAACTTGTAAACTCGAATATAGATTTTTATATTCTCTAACTTCATCTTGTAAACCCTCTATTTGTTTTTCTTGTGATTGAACTTTTAATCGTAATCCAACAAATTCACGATATAATTGTTTAATATCGTAATGATTTGCAAAATAAACCGCACCAAGTAAAGATAATGAAGCTACTAACGAAAGTATATCTTTATAGTATCTCTTGAACTGCATTACCTATCGCCTCTTTTAGTGCACCACCAAGTTCACTTCTATCGAAAGGTAATTCTTCGTTTATTTGAAAACCAGTAGAACTAATTTCTCTATCGATAGTTCCTACTCCATTACCACTTTTAACTACACCTGTTTTCTTGTTTAGTAATTCAACCACAACTCTAACTTCTGTTGTAGTAGTTTCTCTTCTAAACAATCCAAGAAATGTTGTAGATGTTCTTGGTCTTCCAAGATAAATTACTCTTGCTGTTAATTCAAAATCTGAATCTTGTTCTACCAAGTCATATCTTGAATCCATTACATTTTCTGTAAGTATGTTTGTAATACCCAAGAAAACACGAGTGTCTTCTAATCCCACAATCTCTGCTTGATTAACAAAATTGTTAATTGACAAAGTTGGGACTTGTAGTTTTTCTTGTCCAACCATTGTTGGTTCTGGCATTTGTGCGTTTACTAATCCAATTAGTAATACTATTAACCATAGTTTTTTCATTTTAATCTCCTTAAAAATTAGTTCCAAATATAATGGAATAATTAATATTTCGTTCTCCTAAATCATTTACCAATGTATTATATCCTACATTGAATCCAAAATTCATTTTAAAGGTTTCTGTAAATTTAAAATCTACATTAAAACCAGGATAAATCAATATTGGACTTTCTAATAATAAATATTTGTTTTCTGTTTTTAAACCCTCAAAATACCTAAAAATTGTATAACTTACAAAAGTTTGTAAATTTATAGTCGTATCTTTAATTTTAATAGGATATCTATACCCATACATCAAATTCATATTTAAAAAGTTTTCTTTGGATATTTGTCCGATTGATGAACTTAATAGTCCAACTTGATTTAAATCACTTTTAATTACTTTTCCATAATTACCTGTAATTAACCAATCACTACCTTCAAATGTCCTATAATATAATGCTCCTGCATTCCAGAAAACATTTTGTTTTCTGTCTTTATTCTTTTTTGACCTACCATACAATCCCAATACTTTCTTTAAGTCCAAAGTAATGTTCATTGTATAATTAAATTCTTTGGTTAAATCAAAATTTTCCTCTGTATAAACCGAGTTAAATGTTGCGACTGAACCATAATCATAAAAAGTATTAACAATATCTCCGCCGATAAAACTTGGTTCTGATACTGAAATATCTTCCTCGTCATCACCTTCTAATTCTTCTGTCAAACCCAATGTGTTGGCTGATGCTAATGCTTCTTCTGCAATATTTACGGCACAAGGAAACAATCTTTCAAAATCTCTATATACTTGTTGTGTCCACGCTTGTAATGTTCCGTCTGCTACTTGTGTCCAAGTAAAAAATTTTCTTTGATTATAATAAGTAACCCAAAAACCATTTTCAGTTGCTTCAGTTGTATAATTAAGATTTACCGCTTGTTGATTACAAGGGTCTATATAATTATAACCGAAACCTTGTCCGTAAAGACTACTTATTAATAATAATGTGAGTAACCATTTCATTCATTTCTACTTTTTCCAACCTGGATACTCTCCAACTGGTCCATTGTAAACTAATGTAATTTTAGTTCCTGAAAATTCACCAATCCAAGTATCACCAACTTTTCTTTCAATAGTTGTAGTTTCTTTTTTTACTGCTTCTACTTTGGTTTCTTCTTTCTTTGGTTCTTCTTTCTTTTTACCAAATCCCCACATTACCAACCTCTCTTTTCCATTCTTCTCAAAACATTTGCTACAGCTGTAATTACTGCACCTGTTGTTGCGAAAGATACGGTAGATTGGTCAAATGACATATCAAGATTTTTTAATACACCTTCACCTTCTTTGGCTGATGTTCCTAATCCACTACCTGTAATGTATCTACCTGTTTCTACATTTACTAAACGAACTTGGATACCTATCATAGTGGTGTTTTTTAATTTGGCTTTTCTTCTTGAAATTTCTTCTTGATTGGAAACTGCGAAATCATATATTTCTGCATAAGCAAACCATTTAGTTGTTGCGAACTTACCGACATTTAATTCTTGTTCTAATAATCCACTAACACTTCGTTCCCACTCTTGAACCATTTTGTTTATTACTTCTTCTTTTTCTTCAACGAAATAAAAACGACCTGCTTCTTCTAATACTTCAATAATTCTATTAGTCATACCAAATCCAACTCGTTTATCACGAAGTTCTGGATAAGCATTTAAAATATTTTCATTTATACTGATTTGTATTAATTGAATTCCTTCTGGTTCTCCATCAAACCATTTAATATCATCTAATGTTTTTTCTGCTTCATAAGATGCTATTTTAGATTGAACTTTTGTTTTACCTGATTGTGCTTCAACTTGTGATGTTGCACAACCTAATAAAAACACTAATGTAAATAAACTTAATAGTTTTTTCATTTTTCTACTCCTCAAAAAAGTTTGCGTTAATTTCTGTGTATTTTTCGTATTCTTCTGGTAAATCATCTTCATCATAGATAGCATCTACTGGACACTCCGGTTCACAAGCACCACAATCGATACAAGCTTCTGGGTCTATGAATAATTGCATTCCTTCAAGTGATTCTAATGTTGATGCTTCTTCTCCACTTCCTTCTTTATCAAGTGGGCCGTGAATACAATCTACTGGACATACTGGGACACACGCGGTATCACAAGTGCCAATACACGGTTCTGTAATTACAAATGTCATTTTTTACCTCTTATTTGTTCTTAAATTTATTTAATGGGTCACCGTGAAAATCTACTTCGTGTGTTTCAATTGAATTACTTACACTTTTAATACTTCTGTTAAGATTCTTCACATCACCTTGTAGTTTTACGATATCACCTTTAATATCTGATAAGTCTGCACCAGCGTCAACTCTTTCTGTTAGATAGTCTATGTTTTTTTCAAACTCTTCTAACTTTTGTCCGACTAATTCAATGTCTGATGTTTCTGCAAATCCTTGAACT
>VTLG01004733.1_pt1 | contig 14711 bp, 12 predicted proteins | sample 4694571 | NCBI WGS metagenome assembly VTLG01 (sample SAMN12604809, study PRJNA352737) | marine metagenome | biome: ENVO:00000447; feature: ENVO:00000209|ENVO:00000569|ENVO:01000036; material: ENVO:00002151; isolation source: viral sequences binned using virsorter ...
AGTACAATTGTCAACTCTTAGAAAAATAGACCCTGGAAGCTATTTTGGTGAAATTTCTAAAAGAAGAAAAACCTTATCAGAAGCATTAACTAGAGATAGACAAAAAGTTTCACAGATAGGTGGAGGTTTTGCAGGTTATGGTGGTAGGAATATAGCACAAAATTTAGCTGAACAAAAATTTGCTGAAGGCTCTCAAGGTATTATTGAAGATATAAATAAACAAAGAACAGATGCGTTACAGCAATTATATTCTGAATTAGAAGGTTATGGTTCAATTATAAGCGAAATGAGCTAATAGGAGGGTAAATGGCTAAAATATTACCTGCAGGAGCAAATGTAAATTTAGGGTTAGGTGAAGACCCGATGGATAGATTAGTTAAAACTGTTGATTTAGTTATGAAGGTTGGTGGAGCTTTTCAAAAAAGCCAAGATAGGAGAAGAACTAATTCTAGCAATGAGATGAGCGATTTATTAACTATGTTAACTAATGGTTCACAATACCTTTCTGGTGATGATTATCAAAAAATTGGAAATCAAATTAAAAATGCTACAAGTAACGCAAGAAGTATAGGCTCACCAACATTAACAACTCAAGCAGACCTTTTAGAAAATGTCCATGAATCAATGTCACAGTCTAATACTGAGTATGAAAACTCTTTATTAACTTTTAATAATGATTTTATGAATATTGATATATTTAATCAAGCCAATTATACTAATGCAGATGGAAAAACGGTTAATATGGCATTTTTAGAAGATATAAACGAAAGAGGTATAGATTGGTTTAACGATACTCAAGCGCAACTGTCAAATTATCAAAGACAGCTATTTACCGTAGGCGCTAAAGGTGAATTAATTCCCAAAAGAAATAATCAAGCATCAAGGAAAGCACAAGCTGATTATCAAAAAGCTCAAAATATGTTTTATAATTTATACGACTCACAATTAAATGGAAAAATTTCTGAAGCTGAATTTATGTACATTGCAAATAAAGGCGGTTTATCTAATCAGGAATTAGACGCTTTTAGAGCAGATATTATCACTAATACTACTAGCAGGCTAAACTCTTTAGAAAGAAGCATTGTTTCTAACAATAAGGTTACTAACTCTTTAAAAATTAAAAAAACTGACAAATTGCGTATAGCTTTAAATGATATGGAGGGAGGGGAAGTTGCATTTTTTCAAGAATATTTAGCTCAAAATAAAGATACAACAAAAGATGAATTAGATAATATAGTTGATAATTTTACTCCTGAAGATTTTGATGATAATATTTATATCGACCCTAATACAGGGGACCCCGAAGAGATGCCAGAAAAAATTAGGAGAGTGTATGATGAACTAATATCTCAAACGGACGCAACTTCTTTAGCTTTAAATACAGAATATGACCAATTAAAAGACAGATTTGATTACTGGAGTCCTTTTACTTGGGATTCTAAAAATAGCGCTGGTATAGTAGACCCAGGTAGTGGGGCTGGTAAAGTAATATTTAAAGATGATGTCGTGGATGAAGATGGTGACGGTATACCTGACTATATACAACGTCCAGCTGAAGAGGAAGCTCCAGCAGCAGAGGAAGCTCCAGCTGAAAAAGTGGTTCCAGTAGAATTAGAAAATAAAGAAGATTTTGTAAAGTTAGGCATTGATATATCAGGCAATTTAACTAAAAAAGATTTAGACCGTATACAAAAAGAACTTATGGAGGCTTTAAACAATACACCTGATAGTAATTTTGTTAAAATACAGTCTATAACAAGAGCAAATTTTGCTATATCTAATGCTCTAGGTCAAGCACAACCAGTAGCTGGTATAGAAACAACACAACAGCCTGCTTTAAATGAACAGCAACTAAATCAAGCAAAGCCTAAATTTGAAAAATTTCAAAAACAAACTAAAAATCAAATAGCTTTAATAACAAGAGAAATAAATTCTAAGAAAAAACAAATGAATCAAATGACTTCTTTTAATAAAGAGTCTTTAAAAAAACAAAAAGATATTATTGCTAAAGAAATTAAAACTTTAGAATCCAGACTCTTAGAACAACAAAATATACTTAAAGACACAGATATAAATACTTGGCTTAACACTATAGCTGATAAAAATACAGTAAAGCAAATTAAAACAGGTAAGTCTGATTCTGAATTGGTTCAAGATTATTGGCGTAATAAATAACATAGGAAGCGCATGGCGTATTTAGATTACCAAAGTGTTATAGACAATATTAGAGAGCAAAACCCTAACTTAAGCAGAAGAATCCCTGATGATGATTTGCTTTATAAGTATGTATATAAAAATGTAAATCCTCAAAAATGGACAGGCAATCCAGACGCTGAGTTTGAACCTCCAGAAGATATATTTGAAGCAAGAAGAGAACAGCAAGAAAAAGTCCAAATACAACAAAGGCAAGACAGTAACCAAGGTAAAGTTATAACTACTGATAATCCAAAAAAATGGGTTGCAGAATTTAATATGGCAGGAGCATTAGGCGATTTATTTGACTCTAATTATTTGCGTTACGCAGCTACTCAAGGAACTGCTGATTTAAGTAGAATGATTTTAACAGGCAAATCTGGCTATCAATTAGTTGATAAAGAAACGGGTAAAACTATAACTCCAGAAGAATACGCTGAAGACTTAAATGTCTTTCAAGAAGTTGGAGCGTGGATATTAGGTCAAGGCAATCCTGCAGATTTAGCTATATGGGGATTATCAGGTGGTTTGGGTAAAATTTTTACTACTACTGGAACAAAGTTAGTTGGGAAAAAGGTTGTTCCTAAAGTAGCTTTATCTGACGGCGCGCAAAGTTGGTTTCAAGATAAGTGGGCTAAATCTACTGCACAAAAATTTGCAAAAAGTCAAAGAAAAAAAAATACTCCCTACTCTAATTATATAGCAGATTGGGTTGAGGGCGCACCTGCAACTATGACCTCTATAGGAGCTTTTAGTGTTGCCGCAGGAACTGTACATAGTGCTGTAAATCAAAGAAAAACAAATATTGATGGTACATCTGCGTACAACCCTGAAACGGGAGCTTACGAAGGAACTGTAAGTGCAAGCAAAGTTATTACAGATGGGTTATATGAAGGTATTAAAGGAACTGTATTAGGTGGATTAACTGCAGGGGTTGCTCCAGGACTTTCTCAACTAATTGGTAAAGGGACAAGCAAACTCCAAAAAAGTAACTCAAACTTTAATAATCGTCTTGCAGAGCTAGCAGCAAGGTACCCTAAAATAACAGCAGGAATACCTGCAGCACCTATTGAAGGTTTTATTTTTGGTAATTTACCATATGTAATTGAAGGTGTTCCTAAAGATAAAAATGGAAACATAGATTTTGATACAGTATGGCACGATTTTATGCATGGCACTGTTACTGTAGCTGGGCTTAAAACTACAATGGGATTACTAGGTTCAGCTGGGAAAGAATTTAAAGCACAAAGAAATATTAAAAATCAAAATAAAAATACAAAAGATAAATTAACTAATGATACTATTGATAATCTAAAAAAGACTTTAAGTGAAGTATTACCCCCTAATGAAATAGAAAAGTTTCTTAGAACTCTTAGTAGTGAAGAAAAAATAAAGTTATCTAAAAAATCATCTATAGATTTTGAAGTAGATAATTTTATTGACAATGCTGTTAAAGAAGCAAAAAAATTAGAAAAGGCAATGGAAGCTCCTGATTTTAAACTTGAAAATTTAACTAGAGAGCAAAAAGAAAACGTAATTACCGCTTACAATACTTTGCATGTAGTTAAACAGGTATTATCAGAAAGAATTTTACCAGAAAATAGAAAATCTTTTATAGCAAACATAAAAGACCAATATAATAAAAATAAACCAAAAGACGCTCCTGTTTGGTCAAAAATTTCAACAAAAGAAAAAAACAAATTTATAAAAGACGCAAAAGCACAACTTGAATCTTTAATAAAAAGAACAGATAAAGAATTTGAATCTTTCAATAACAACGTATATCAACCTGTACATGCTAATAAAACAGCAATAAGTAACAGAAAAAAAGAGATTATAAAAACAGCTAAAGGTTTAAAAGGTGATAAAAAGGTAGAAGCTGCAGAATTAATTAAAGATATAGACAAGGTAACTGAAACAAAATTAAGTGAAATTGAACAAAAAGTTACTGAAATTAAAGAAAGAAAAACTCCTGAGCAAATCGCAAAAGAACAAACAGAAAAAATTGAAGAAATTAGAATTGATTTAGAAACAAATTTAATGCCAAAAGATTACAAGCTTAAAGATTGGGTTGAATATTTAGATACAAAAGTAGATACTAAAAATCCTGAAAAAACTATTGAAAACCTTACAAAAATACAAGAGGCTAGGAAGATAAAAAAGGGTCAAAAAAGTGACTACGTTGCCAGTGAAAAAGAGATAAAAAATTCTGAAAAGAAAAAAAATATTCCAATTAAACAATTTATTGAAAATGATAAAAATTTAAAAAAACTAAGCAAAGATGAAAAAGTTGCTTTAATTAACGCTGTTAATACCAGGGCAGGTGATGGAAAAACTAGAAATAATAGAATAAAATCAACTTTAAATAATTTGTCTGATTTAATGGAAAAAAGTAATTCTAAGACTTTATTTGAGCTTGACAGTTTTGACACAATTAATTATTTAACAAATAAGATGAAAACAATAAAATCTGGTGTTGTCTCTTCAAATTTAACTTCTAATCTAAATAAAATAAGCAGAATTTTAAGGAAAAAAAATGTTATTAAATCTGATTTTTCTAACCCTGAAATTTTATCAGAATTAAACATTGTATCAAAGCAGACAAAAGCAATAAGTGAAGCTGGTAAAGATATTAGTCTTGAAGAAGTAGGACAAGCTATAGTTGATTTAAGAACAGGTGGGAAAAAAGCAAAAGTTAAATTAAAGGGAAAAGAAAAAGCTGCTTTAGATTTAATGGATGAAACTGGTATTAGAGACCAGGAAATAAATGCTTTAAAATGGGAACATTATGACCCTAAAACAAAAACTTTAGATTTAAGAGTAGAAGCGGCAGGGAAAGATACTGGAGTTAGTCGTTACTTACATTTAACTGATAAACAAGCAAAACAAATTGAAGCGTTAAGAGGTAATTCAAAGTCTAGTGATTTTATTTTTGGTAAAAACATGTCAAATAAAATAACTCAAGCCCTTAAACAGCAATCAGGAAATGAAAAATTAACAGCTAAAAATGTAAGAAAAGTTGTAGAACAATTGGCAGAGGATGCTGGGTTAAGCAAACTTGAAGCAGCAGTTTGGGAAAAGATAACTGGTCACCAAGTATTTAAAAATATAGATACTGCTGTTAGAAATAGGCTTGGGAAAATATACACAAGCTTAGCAGATACTAAAATGGCCAAAGAATTACAAAAAGCTGTTTTTGATAAAGTTATGCGTGGAGGTAAAGGTATTACTGCTAGCGTGGAAACAAAATATAAGAAAAGAATACCTAGAATGGAAAAGATGACAGTAGAGCCTGGTAAACCAGTTGGTCCTGAAGCTACTCGTTCTGAAAAATCTAGATTTAAAGAAAAATTTGCTAATAAATATCCTGAATTAACAGTTGAGTTAAATAAAAGTAAACTTAAAGGTGATAAAGGTGAACGTCTTCCAGAAAATGTACTCGAAACTGTTGCAGGCCTTGAAGTCAAAGTAAGGCAAGGCGCACCTATAGAGGCTGCTGTTCATGGTATGATTCACCCTATTATAAAAACATTAAGAGCTATATCTAAAACTAATAAAGGTAAAAAATTAGGTAAAGAAGCTGCAGGGCTTATGCGTGAGATTGAACGTAGAATTGTTAAAACTAAAGAATATAAGAAGTGGTATAAACAATACATTAAAGAAGGTATGAAGCCTAAAGAAGCTAGAGATAGAGCTATTGAAGAAGCTACCGCTGTTAAAATGGGTGAAATTGTCTCAGGCAGACTTGTAGATAAAACATTATTTAATAGGATGACTGACTGGGCTAAACGTGTTTATACTAATATTAAAACATATTTTAAAGATGTAAGTAAACTTAAAGATGATGAATTATTTGACCTGTTTGGGCAAAAAATATACAATAGAAATTTAAAAGAAATACCTTTGATGAGTTTTACTCGGGAATCAAAAGGTAAAATGCAGTTTATGACTGTTGATAAGGGGACATCTCCTGGTGAGTTGGTAGATATAGTTAGAAAACAGATAGATTTGTATGCTAAAAAATACAAATTAAACAAGTCTAAAAAAGAATCGCTTATTGACTTATTGTTAAGAGATTCTGAAGCTCAGACTAAAGATATAAATATGATAGGCCAGGGTGATGCTCAAAGAATACTGCAAGAGCTTCAAAAAGTTGAATACCAAAATATTATAGGAAATAAAGATGTTATTGAGAGACTAAAAACTACTTCTAAAATAAATCAATACAAAAAAAACACAGACATAACTTCTAAACAAGAAAAAGAATGGTTTAAATTAAATGGAGAAACGGATATTGTAAATGCTCCTATAGAACTATTAAAAGATTGGAAAGATATTGTGTACAGGTCCCAAGACCTTAAAGGTGCCAAACCAAGAATTAATAATGATATTGCTGAAACTTTAAATGTTAAAGATGTTAGCACTGTAATGACCCCTACTACATTTAACAAACTTAAATTAATGGCACAAGAAGGGCTTGTTGGATTTAATAGGGTAGCAAAGTATTTAAAGCTTGATAAGCTTCATAAATGGGTTTCAACTCACTTAACTGCCGAGCAAGGTCATATTGGTAGGATTAACGGATTTATTGCAAGAGCTGAAGGAAGAAATTATCCTGCTTTTAGTAAAGAAAGAGCGCAAATTAAAAAAAGCTGGAAGAGTGTTGAAGAGGTATTTGGTTTACTAGAGTCAAGGGACAAAGATGGAGCATTTAAGAGATTAAACGACCCTACTGTTGATAAAGCTGACAAAGCCGCAGCATTAAAATTTATCAAAAAAGCTTTTATAGTTAAGACCAAGAAAAATAAAAAAACAGGAAAAACAGAATACTTTAATGAGGGTATCAATTGGGACCCAAATAAACGAAAAGGAACTCTTGAAGGTGAGTTAATGTATTCTTTTAAAGAAGGGGTAATGAAGCATTATCAAAGAGAGTTTGATATGATTCTTGACATGCAATTTCCTAAAGCTGGTGGAAAAGAAGCGTTTATGAAAGAGAATGGAATTGAGTTTTTAAATAAAACTAAAAAAGGTTTCTATATACCTATAAGATTCTCAGAGGCATTTGGAGAGTTTTACAGTATAGATAGCGTTCAGGGCGCAAAAAAGGTGCAAAAGGTTGGTAGAGAATATGCTATAGAAATGGCTCAAAAAAAATACGGAGATAAATATAAAAAATCTACCACTGCAGAAAAAACTAAACTAGTAAATGAATTTTTAGAATTAGGGATAGACAAAGCTAGAACTGAGATGTTTACTAATCTAGATTTTGGTGCTGGAAAGGTAACTCTTAAAAATTTAATATCTAGAAATAGGTATCAATTTGAGCAAACTATGAAAGGTGAGGATGGAGCTTTAATTAAAGTCTTTGATAATAATTTTGAAAGCTTAATGATGCCTTATTCAACAGGTATGTCTAAACTCCTTGCTAATATGGAATATGCTCCTTGGGCTGTTGGCTTAAAAGGTTATTCTGGCGGGAAAGACGTACCCTCTATGCTTAACCAAGCGTCTAGAACTTTAGCTGTAAAAGGTAAATTTGGAAAGAAAATAAGAAGAATTATTGAAGATGGTATGATGGAAAGAACAGGAACTTCTAGAAACACAGATTCTTGGCCTATTGTCACAGGTATAACAAGAGAGTATACAGCTAATTTAATGAGGTTACAGCTTGGTGGTGTAATCCCTTTAACAGGTTTATGGAATATAATGGAGCAAAGTAAGCAAATGGTAATGGCTTACAAGACAATGGATGTTGCTAAAAGCTTCTTTAAATCATTTAATATTGCTGAAAGAATTGCGACTGAAGATGCTGGAGCTGTATCTAGTATAGGTCTTTTAGGTTACAAACCTGGTCAGTTTAACTTACTTGGTAAAGCAATAGAAAATCGTACAGGAGTAAGTAAAAAATTAAGAAATGCTTCGGAGTGGTTATTTAAAAAAGGTGGTATGCCATTTACAGAATCTTTTGCTCGTACTTGGGCTAGGTTAGCTAGTGGCATGGAAATGCAGAGATTAGTAGAACATTTAAATGTATTGCCAGAAGGCTCAAAAAGACACAAGTATGCTGTAGATAGACTTAAAAGTTTTTATGAGCTATCTAATGGTGATATTTCTGTGTTAAAAAAATATGGGTTAGACCCAAATCCATCAATACTAAAAGGTAATGATGTCCCCCTTGTTAAAAGAGTAATTAAAAACTCATTTAGAAAAGCAGAGCTTGTAGGTAATATCAAAACTGCTGGTACAACAGTTGAATCTATGAGTGCTGGTTGGACAAACTTTAAAATAATAAAACCTTTATTAATGTATAAAAAAATAGCTATGAGTACATCTATGAATAATATGGAGCTAATGAAATACAATCTTAAGCATAAGCATTTTTTAAGAACAAGCTTATTTTTGGGCGGCACATATTTAAAGGGGATAACAAGAATAGCTGTTATGAAAGCTTTATTCAATCAATCTTCTGCTAACGTAGAAAATACAGACTGGTGGACATCTTTCTGGGCCACTATGTATAATGGGGAATTTCTAGGCATTGGGTCAGAATTATTAAGTCCATATAAAGATAACTTACTTAGCGTTCAAGATAATCTAGTTGGTGAGGCGGCAATGGTTCAGAATTATAAAAGAACTTTATCTCTATTACAGGTTCTTCTTCAGTCTGGAGGTAAGAAAATAAACTCTGATTTTGCTGACAAGTTTTTTGGTGAACAAAAAATGTCTGTTGAAGACGCTGGTGTTGAGTGGTTACGTTCTACTGTTGCAAGTTATAACCAGTATTATAAAATTAAAAACCAAACATTTAACAAATATAATGCTGACTATAAAAAAATACAAGTATGGAACAGAGATTATAATAAAAAACATTCTTTTAAAGGTCTTGATGATTATGATGCTAATGAGGCTAGCATGTATTTTAGAAACCTTAGAACTATATTTAATACAGGAACAAAGCAAGAATTTCACCAAGAACTTACATTAGCTTATTTAGGGCAAGTAAGTAGTCTCTTAGCTAAAGGGTATACTGAAAAACAAGCATTAAAAGATGCTAGCGGTATTATAAAATCAAAATTAAAACAGTTAAGTCCAATACCTTATTCTATAGACCCTAATAACGACTATAAAATAACTCCATTTGAATCATTTTTCTTATCCTTAGATGATAAGCAAAAAAAAGTGGCCGCTAAGACATATATTGAATACTACAAAAGAGTAAAAGATTACCAAAAATCTTGGCAGTTCTTTTTGAGGAAACAAAATATAGGTGACTTAATGAAAGATTTTGATTTTAAAATGGATGACAAGATATTAGAATCTCATCTTAAAAAGGTTAAATTAATGCAATCACGTCTTAAATAATTCTGTTCTTGGAATTAGAGCCATTTGGCTAGCATTAAAATCTCCGCCCATTACAAGTTTTAATTTTCCCTCTTTCTTAAGGTCTATTATTTTTTGTTTTAAATAGTCTACACTAAATATATATCCACCTACAATTTTATTATTATCGGATAGTAAATGAATCCATACTGCAGAACCTGTAGTAGATATACCACTAGGCTTTCCGCTGCATCTTATTTCTACAGCTATATTACCTGTAGTTTTCCATATATCTCTCTCTGTTTTGACCTCTATCATGGTATTTCCATTTTGTAGGTCTTCTACAAACTTCTCTCCCATTTGACCAAACTCTAAATCAATGTCAAATTTTTTCATTTCTTCGTAATCCAATGGTATTTTCCTCCAATCGTTTGTTATTAAACTAAGGTCTCCAAAAACATCATATATATCAGTCAGTTTTATCAATTGCATATTTCGCTAACATAATAGCATCTGCTGTTGCTAATGTAGCGACTCCTTTCCATTGATATGACATATAGTTACATGAATTAATAAATTCTTGTGCCATTTGTTTAAGTATGTTTTTTCTTTCTTGTTTTTTCAATCCCTTTTGTACTTCGTGGTGTTTCATCCAAGTGGAAGGGGTTACATATATAGGGATTATGTTAAAAGATGCGATAACCCCCTCCCATTGGCCAAAATTTTGTCCGAAAGTAAATATCGAACTCTTACCATCATGTGGCATAGCCCATACTTTTTCTATACATAATACTATATCCTGAGTATTAATATCTTTTAGCATACGCTGAAACAACTCTGACATGCCCTGTACAGAATCTGGACATTTAGAAGCCCATAATCTGTTATCTTGAATACAGCATATTCCTCCAGACTTTCCAGGGTCTATACCTATATAAGCTTTAGAATGGCAATTCTTTTGTGACATCTAACTCCTTTGGGTGTGGTATTGTCCAATTATCGTAAATAGTGCAAATATCGCCATTATAGTTAAGAGTTATCTCAGAAGACTCTCCGTACCTAACTTTACTTGCAATTAGCCTAATTTCGTTTTTAGAGTGCATAGATGGGTCAACCTTATAAGAATAGTAAACAAAAAATACATTCTCTGCTACCTGCTCTATAGCTCCCGATTCAGCCAAGTCAGATAGTTGTGGCCTCTTAGCCTCTTTATTTCTTGATTCTAATGACCTATTAAGCTGTGAAGCAAGTATTACTGCACATTTTGTTTCTTTAGCAAGCCATTTATACTCATTACAAATACGTTCAAGCTGTAATCTTCTCTCTGATTCTTTACCGCTTGGGGTTACAAGCTGTATATAATCATCTATGATTACGTCTGGCTCAAACTTTTTAACTTCTGATGCGGTCTTTGGTAAATCTCTAATAGTATCAAACATAATAAATCTATCTTCACCGTATATATCTGCTATCTTTCTGGAAGCCTTTTTTAATTCTTCAATAAACCCAATGTTGCTCTTGTCTACTATACCTTTTCTAACATCTCTATAATTAAGTCTTGGGTTTTCTATACAAATTAATTTTTTAATAACCTCACTATTAGGCAACTCTCTATTAAACATAGCTACTTTATAACCACCTTTTACAAGAGAGGCTAACAAGTTCACTAGAAAAGTTGTTTTACCATGTCCTGGTCTTCCTCCAACAATACTTATCTCTCCTCTTGTTAACCCTCCTGCAAGGCTATCAATTTCTTTATATCCTGTTTTAATCATCTTTTTGTTACCCTCTTTCATAGTGTTAAGGGTATCAGTCATAGCTTTATCTATAGTGAATTTCTCACCTGGTCTAACTCTTATAAGCTCTCCCATGAGTGAGTGTGCTTGGTTTATAAGTGTGTAAACATCTCCACCCTTATGCAGTGCGTTTTGCCTAATAGTTTCTGTTTCTTCTACAATCTTTCTCAGTAAATATTTTTCATAAATTATCTGAGCATAAGCCTCTACCATACCAGAACTACCTGTCTCAGATGTTATGTCTACTAAATAACCTGTAGTTATACCATTTAAATTATCTTCTCTCGTAAGAGATGAACAAAGTATAGGTAAATCTATCGTTTTATTTTCTTTCACCATATCAGTTAGTTTATCCCACAGGTTTTTAGCCTTTATTTGAGTAAAAACTTTTCTATTTGGTATATATGGTGCTACTCTACTGTATTCTTTTGGGAATAAGATGACGCTCCCTAAAACCACATCTTCTGTGGCCACATCAGCTATCTCTTGCATTTTGTCTCCTTTTGCTTATTCTTCTTTTTGCATATTCTTCATTTGTTCGCTTTGTAAGTGCTTTAAGTGTTTGTTATATCCATCAACCAATTTCTCGACTGAAACTTCGCATATCTTATAAATTACACCTACGTTAGTATTAATTTCTTCTAAAGGTCTACCCTTTAAATATAAACCCCAACTATTTTCCGCTAGTATTTTTTCTATTATTTTTTTTTCTAGCATCTGGTTTCCCCTTTCTTATTAAATAATCTTCAAATTTCTTAGTATCTTTCTTAAAGTCTATATATTCCATAAAGGCATTACTTAGACCCGTTATTATCTGATTTTGGTTTGTTATTTCCATTATCAGCTTTTCTATTACTGTTTGCACTTCCTTTGATGTTGGTTTTTTTCTTTTCATCTTTTTTTACCTCATTTAATATTTCTTGTAATATTTTCTTTAGTTCCGATACCTCTTGTTTTAGCTTGTAAATATCGTTTTCCATATCTATTGCTCTTCCCACGTCTTGCTCCCTTCTTTGCGTTTATGTGAGTGCCAGTTTTGTTGTTTCGCTGTCTTTTTTCTGTGACAGTTTGCGCATAATATAATGCATTTTTCGATTTCTTTCTCAATACTTTCGGCTGAATATCCATGCGATGCCATATTCGATATATCATTTCTTTTCTCTTTCGGGTCAAGATGGTGAAATTCCAGGACGATAGGATTGCTTTCACCGCAAGAAGTACAAGGATTACTAAGCTTAAACTCATAGATTAAATCCCTTCTTTCTTTTTTATACTTTTCAGTATTGACCTTAACTCTTTTTTTATATTTATGCTTATATTTAATATAATGTTTTCTAGAATACTCATTTGTGCATTGTTTACACTTATTACCTCTTTTATTGAGTCTCTTAAGCTTCCAACTAAAGTCGGATATTTTTTTATGTTTTTCACAATGACTGCATTTCTTAGTCTTTAAGTTCATTTCCTGGAGCAGATTTGTTGCTAAGTGGGTTTTCATTATCTTCAACCATTCCCCACATTAAAATACAATAAACTATAATATCTGTTAATCTACCCCTAACATCTTCTCTTTGAGACTGGTGTCCATCAGCATAAGCGCACAAACCATCCACATGCTTTATCATGTAGGTTAATAAAGCTTTTTCTCTATTAATGCCCACAAAAGATGCGACCCTCTCAAAATTAGCAAAAACATTATCAAAATCACGAGCATATTCTTTTTGACCTGCGTCTCTAGTTTCTGAGATTTTGTCCATAATCCTCGTCATAAGGTTTTTCATCTCACCTCTATTCATCACGCCACCTCTTATAGACTCTTGACTCCATATACTCAGCGCCAACCATTTTACATAATGGCCAGCCATTAGGACTTTTTTCTAATTCTGCTCTTATCTTCTGAACTTTTTTCCATGTACGGTTTTTCATTTTATCTCCTATTTAAAAAAACTTATTATCAATACAATAAAGGAATACCAAAATGTGATGCCCAATAAAATGATACTCAAATATATAAAAACATTAAACCATTTAATCATCTTGGTTACCCAACGGTAAATAACATTCATAATACGATTCACAGTCAGGGCAGTGAAAATTACTCACTATTCCTTCTCCCTCTTTACCATAATCTTCATAATCATGGTCTCCTCCCCAAATTAACTCTGATTTACAATGCCAACATTGCATAATTTCTCCTTTTCTCTTTAATATTGTGGGAGACCTGAAAGGCGGAAAAGAACAGTGGTAGAGAGGACCACACAATAAAACCGCCTATGTATTCTCACGATATACAAAATCTCCCACACAATTTATCTCTTTATGTGTCTATAAACTGTTGCAGGTGAAACTCCAACAATTTTACTTATTCGTTTACCTTTCATACCAAAACCGTACAAGGTGTTGATAAGAAACTCTCTAGGCCATCCAACTTTTTTGTATCTTCTTTTAGAATGGGATGTCTGCATCTTTCTTAACTCCTCCTTCCCACTTTTTTACATACTTAACTACAAAAGGTGTTCTTTCTTCACCATCTTTATTTTTGTATGGTTTTCCAGCATCTATAAGAGCTATAGCAGGCGCTCCATCAATGTCAGTACCTTTAAGCGGTGGTAAAACTTGAACTTCAACGTCTTTACCGTCCATTTTAACCACTTTTCTTGGTATCTCTACACCGATAGTCTCACAAAACTGAAAGTATCTTTTATTGCCTGTAGAATTTGATTCAAAATCATCTCCTTCTTTAGGCTCTAAAAATCTAAAGATACCGTTAGACCTGTAAGTTCTACCAACATACTCTTCACCTTTAAACTTTCCATTTTTGCCCTCGTAAGACATTTCTGAATTTTTAGCATCAATAACAAACTCGTAGTTATATACTAAAGCTTTAAAAGTTTTACCGTCTTTAGTCCATGACACTTCTCTGCTTGTAGCATTTTGCATGTGACCATAAAACTCTCCTCTTACATTTGGTGCGTTTTTAGGTTTTTTATTTTCTGTTTCTTCGCCTGGAACAAAGAAACTTTCTGTATCGTTTAACATGTCGTCAAACATTTTAGCTGTTTCACTAGCCATTATTTATCTCCTTTTTGGTTTTTAATGATTGTTTTACAATGTTCCAAACTTTTTGCATAGTTTGATTCGTTTATCTTTCCGCTCTCAAGAGCTTTTAACATAGTTTCTTTAGCCTTTTCATCTTTAACTTGATTAACAAGCTTAGTAAACTCTTTTTCTTGTTTATCTGTTATATTATCTGGTAAATCTTCACCAGCAAACAATGAAAGACCAAGACCATGTAATGCTATTGCTTTTGCTAAACATCTTTGAATTGATGTGTTTATTTGAAAAGCATTAGGTGTATCAATAGATTGGTTTTTATTATCAAGAACAGGATGAATCTGA
>VTLG01013493.1_pt1 | contig 14710 bp, 17 predicted proteins | sample 4694571 | NCBI WGS metagenome assembly VTLG01 (sample SAMN12604809, study PRJNA352737) | marine metagenome | biome: ENVO:00000447; feature: ENVO:00000209|ENVO:00000569|ENVO:01000036; material: ENVO:00002151; isolation source: viral sequences binned using virsorter ...
CTACAACTACTGCTTTAGAAGCTGCAACAGTTCCTGCTGTTATACCATCAAGAAATTCTAGTTCAGCTTCTGTTAATTCAGCACCTGAACCAAGTGTAAGTGTTCCTGTAACTGTTAAATTATCTGCAACTGTTACTTCAGAAGTAGTGTGTCCTATTGTGATTGCAATACCTGAAGTTTCGGTAGCAAGTTTTAAAGCCCCTGTTCCATTAGTAATATAAGAATTTGTACCATCATGATATATTTGCATATCAGCAGCATCACCAATTTTAATTGGAGAAGAGTCTGTTAATTCTAATGCATCATCTGATTGATCCCATAATAAAAAACTACCAGCAGTATCACCAAAGAATTTTACATCGTGTCCTGTACCATCAACACCAACATTAATAGCATCTGTGAATTTAAATAAATCTTCATCTTCCATCCATGTTATAACACCATCACTTGTATTTGCATTAAATGTTACTACAATATCTGTATCTGCGCCTGTACCAAAACTAATAGCATTACTATATAAGGTAGACAAAGGTCCACCATCACCAGCAGTACTCCCATCGTGGGTGTGACCTGTTGATACATGAAATGTTGCTAATATTGCATTAAACTCATCATTAGTGTGTGCAGCGGTGATAGTATCACCGTCACTGTATGAGCTCTGTCTAGCTGAATATACTGCCATTATCTTCTTCCTCCTGGAACGAATTCTAATTCAAAACCTTTTAAACTTATTGGTGGATTTGTACTGTCATCTGTAACTTTTAAAGCAACTGCAAATCCTGATCCCTCAACATGTTGCCGTACTAGTGGTATTCCTGATTGTCCATAAACAGATGTATTATAAACTCCTGTAGCATATAGAGCAGGTGTGTTTCCTGTTGTTATACTATAAGCACCTGGTTGAGGAGTTGCACTATCATCAAAATTATATCTAACATGTAAATCTGCATCTACTGCCCCTTCATTAGTATAGTTAACAATAACTCTTTGCATACTTTTTCTAATGCCTGGATCTCCCATTGTTAAATCAGGAGATCTATATCTACTTTTAATAGCATAAGTTGTACTGGTTCTTGTCCATTCATTTCCTGATTCTTGTTTAAAAATATATCCATCATATCCACCACCAACTACTGTTTCAGTACCACTAATAAAATCTGAATCAGTAGAAGAAACTTTTAATCCTTCAATATCCCCATACTCATAACCAAGTTGTCCTGTATTTGGATTTACTTTAATAACTGCAAGAATACCTTTTGCACCAGATTCAGCCCCTGCTGTTACTGGATAAAATAATCTATATTGTGATTTTTTTCTAATAACTAAAGATGAAAGATTATCAGTACCAACATCATCAATTCTTTGTTGTATTTGTTTAGATATAGTACCTAATTCCACATCACCAATTCTTTCAGTACCTGCTATAGTTCTTAAACCATCTGGTGCTAAATAAATAATATCTCCACCAAGTTCCTGTATAGATCCACCATCAACACATCCAATTTTTCTTGTTACTGGTACTATTGCAAAATCACTTACTGTTGTACCAGTAAGTTTAAATATCATATCTTCACCAAAAATAAATAGTGCATCCCTAAATACTTTTAACCCTTTAATTTTGGTATCTACTTTAATAGTTCCTCCACCATTATCTGCTGTAAAATCATTTGTTTGAGCGGGTCCCATAAAACTTATTTGTTGTTCTGCACCTGAAGCACCAGCAAAGAATATATGACTTTTAAATGTCTCTACCATTGAAAAACTAGTTGAGCTTCCTGATGCATTTACAACTGTTGTGCTATAAGATGTATTTAATATTTGAGGATATGATGTTCCTGTTGCTATAACTATTTTATCAGTACCGTCAAAATTAAATTTTCTAAAAGTATAATTACTACTTGGTGTTCCTAAACTTGTAATAGTTGATGTCCAACTTCCTGATCCACTAGCTGCTCTATGTATACTTCCACCTCTTGCACCTAAAACTAAACCATTAAAGATAGCAGACATTACAACTCGTTCAGAAGAAGCAGAAACTTGTGGGACAATATTAGAATTAAATTTAGTAGTACCTAATACTTTTTTATATCCACCTTTAACATCTGGTTCAAAGTTTTTTAATACTTTACACTCACCTGGTTGATAAGAAAATGAATCCTTATTTAAAACAAGTCCTCCGCCACAACCGAACACAAATGGTGATATCTGTGAAGTATCAGCCACTAATTGCCCCTATACTTGCTCTTCCTAAATTTACTCTAGTATCTAGCATTTCAGTAGGCGCATTTATTAATTCAATTCTCATTCGTTTTATGCATTCTCTATAATCTTTATCTGCAAATTGTGCAAATTGAGGATCAGAACGTAGGCCATAAATATAATATTTTGCTCTTGCAACTACTACATCATGAAATCTTGTTGGTATATCTGGACTATCATCATATGCTGATAAATCAGAATGTGTTTTCCAATATTCATATGTTATTGTATACTTATCTGAATCTGGAACTGAGTATAATCCAAAGTATCCATCTTGTGATCTGTATACATAATCAGGAGTACCATAATGATCACTATTATTAGTATTTGATGTAGTTAAAAATCTTCTTCTATAATCATCATATGTAATATATGTTAATTTTTTTGGTTGTATATCTTGTGATACTTTTGCATAATCAACATCTAAATTATTTGAATCATCATTATCTAATGTTAAGTATGTTGTAGCTGCAGTTGCAGTAAATGTTGTATCTAATATATTTCCATCACCATAATTTGAAACAGTTAATGTTGTGCTTAAATTTTGTGTCCCTGCTGCTGAAGTTCCTACTTGTACTTTTAAACTTGAACCTCCAGAAGAACTATCCATAACCCTAACTTGTAATTTATATTTTTTATTCTTTACAGTTGATAAAGTTGCATAAGAAGCTGCAGCATTTAATCTCATTCGTCCATTACCACCAGAGTTATACGCTGGTGTTCCTGATGAAGTTGTCCAGTTACTAATATTACTTGTAAATAAAGAATTAGTTACTAATTCTGTAGGCACCAAATAAAAAGACCCATAATCAACTGATCGATAATCAGATGGTAATGAGTACTCTTTTTGTCCTGAATATGTAACTTGTGTTTTATCACTGTGTAGCCAAGGCCATTCCAGTTCTGCTGCATAAACATCTCGTAATGCTTTATTAACTACACCTTTAGTAGTTGTTTGAATTCCACTACTACTAGCAAATGTTGATGAAGTAAGCTGTACTTCATTTAATTCAGCTAATACAGCATTTGTAAGTTGTAAATAATTCATTATTTATTTTCTAATAGTTTTAATATTTTATCTAATTTTATATCTTGTTCTTGTACTTTATTTTCTAATCCTAAAAAAGCATCTATTCCTACAGCATGGCCAGGTTTTGTTTTTCCAGAATTAAATGGTGTTCTTGTTCCATTTATATGAACTATTTGTTGTCCTGATGATGCGTTTGTTTTATCTGTTAAATCGTAAGTAGTCATAAAATTCCTTTATAAAAGAAGAGGGCTATAAAAGCCCTCTTCTAGTTCGTTGTATTAGACTGCTGTATCGTGCTGTGTAGCCGTATTTCTGTCTGATTCGTCAACGCCCGAGATGTCACATAGGACTGCCCAGACTCTGATTTTACCAGCACTTGAAGCTGCGCCAGCCATTAAAGCATCTATTGTATCTGCAACTTTGCAAGTAAGCATAGGTGCTGCGTCTGCAACATCTCTAGCTGCATAGCTAGCACCTGTAGCATCATAAGCATCTACGTAAGCATCAGGATCCGAAAATCCTGCTGTACTTCCAGTGACACCAATGTCGATAACTACAGAACTTGAACATGCTGTTAGCACTTCTACGCCTGCCGCCATAATTAATGTTTCTGCAGGAACATCGATGCATTTAAGTACATCATTTTGTGCTGATCCTGAATCACCATTAACTGCTGATACATCGATTGTATTTTCCACCAAGTAAGGAGTTCTGATACCAGGACTCTGACGTGATGGGTGCCCAGCTGTACCGCCAGGACCTGTTACGTTATATGTAGCCATTGTATTTCTCCTTAATCAATTGTTATGTGTTGTGGGATCAGAGCATCTGATCTCAGTACTTTTCTGCCAAAGACATGCAAGCCTCTAACAACATCTGCAAATGAGTCTTGGTCTCTTACAACTTCAATTTTTGCAATGTGATTAGCAGTTGCAGTTGAAGACATGTGACCAGACATCACTTTGTAGTAGTTAGATGTGCTTGATGCAGCAAAGTTATTAGTCATATACATATCAAAGTTATGAATTTTACCGTTGTATACTTTACCACCTCTCAATGGTTTAGCACTTCCAGTTGTATCTGCCATTAACTTACTGTTTGCTTTGCCTAGTTCTTCGTAGAAAGTAGGGTCTGCGAGAAACCATCTATTTTCTTCTGGAACATCATTAGCATTTAGCCTTTTAGCATGGTTAGAGATAATGTTAATTGGATCGATTTCAGCCGTTCCAAGTGAAGTACCTTCTGCGTAGGTACCTACATCATTTCCACTTCCATCAGATCCAACAGCTGTTGCGCCAGCAAACATCGCAGCGATGACATTAGCATCATATGCATTTTTAAGAGCGTATGCACCAGATGATGATGCAACAGCCTCAAAATTAACATGAGAATGTCTTTCTTCGATATCATCCACTTTAAATGCAAAAGCATTTGCTTGGTCAACAACCAAAGTAATTTGGTCATCTTGCAAGTCTTGTGTATTGATAGTCGAGCCACGAGTGTAACTAGCAACAGTTACTGTAGGTTCTTTGATAATTTTTACCGTATCGCCAAAGTTCTCAATTTCTCCAGCATAATCGGTATTAGTAATAGATTCTACTACCGAAGCTGTTCGGAAAAACTTTTGAACTTTTTGGCTATAAATTGCGGGTATGAAATTATCATTTGGCAAGTTTGCGTAACCTGCCGATCTTGATACTGCCATAATTATTCTCCTTTATATAGCGTTAGTGTTAAGTTTTTATACGACCTTCCCTTCGGGCTTGCATAATTTCTTTTTCATACTTATCAAATTGGTGAGGTTTTAACCTTTCAATTTCACTAGCACTCCAAATTTTCTTTTCAGTAACACTTATCTGATTTCCCTTTTTAGTTGAAGTAACTGCTTTTGCGGCTTCCTTCTTTATATCGTCAGATTTAGTTTTACTTTTTTTAGAAGTAATACCTTTATCCATCTTATAAAGATCTATAGCTCTCGCAGCTAAGTCAGCATTATCTGGGTTATCATATAACCATCCTTGAATTGTAGGATCTTGCAATGCTACCCATTCATGAAATTCATCTGTAGCACGAATTTCTTGAAAATCAGGATGATGTTTAACAAGTTCAACTTCAGCTTTTTCTTTTGAGATCTGTACTTGTTGATCTTGTAAGAATTGGTATTTTTCTTCAAGCTGTTTAGAACGTTCCTCTGCTTTATTTAGAGAAATTGTTTCTATAATACCATACACATCTGGATACTTTTGTTTCCACGCTTCAAGTTCTTTTGGATCTTTAGGTGGAAGTATCTCATTTGTGTTTTGTTCAACTTGCGTTTTAAGTTTACTAACTTCGTTTTTATGCTTACTTAAGGTCTTGTCGTAGTGGCGTTTAAGATCATCGTATCGTTTCTTAAATGCCTTTTCCTCGGCTGTTATAGGGCGGTCTCCAGGAGTAGCCTCTTCTTCGGTGTCCTGTTTCTTGGTAGCTATATCAGTATCCTTATCATCGAGTTCACGTCTGTACTTATTTTGATAAGGTTGTGGATCAAGTATTTCTTCTACTTGTTCCTGTTCAGGTGTAGCTTCTGCTTCTTCAGTTTCTACTTCTTCTTTAGTATCTTCTTCAGTAGCTTCTACTACATCTTCTTTTTTTTCGTCAACCATAGTATCCTCCTTAGTTGAGTTGGGTGCCTTATGGGAAGGGTAGCCCTCGTGTGCTTCTAAGCCATCATTGGTATAGAAGGTGGCACGTTAGTTTGTGGAACTTCTGCTTGTGCAGGTGCTCCGCCTAAACCACCTTGTGGTGGAGCAGGAATCTCTTGTTGTCCTTTTGATGCCATATCTTGTTGCATCATTTCAATTGAATTTTCAATACTATCTGATGGGTATGCAGTTGCAATTACAGATACTGGAACATTAATAGTAGGTTCATCAGGACCAATTGGTTCTAGTATTGATACTATTTCAGGTCCTAACAGTTCTCCTATAATCTCTTTCATAATAGGAGTTAAATGACTATCTAAAGCTCGTATAGATTCGTCATCTAATTGCTGAAGAGCCATTTGAAAATCTTGTGCACTAATATTTAATCCACCTGTAGGTTGTTCTCCTCCGTAAAGATCTTGAGGTTGTTCTGCCATAGGTGGTGGCATAGGTTGTTCTGCCCCACCTGTTGGTGGTGCCATCATACCAGCTCCTGGGTTCATCATTGCCATTGTTTTTCTCCTTTATATAAAATACTATAATCTTTTTCTTTTACAAATTGTCCTAATATATTTGCGGTAGATTCTAATCCTATACTATATAATCTACCTAATAAATTAAATTTGCCTTTACCAAGTCTCCATTTAATATCTTGTGTTCTATTAATTGCTATATGTTTCCATATATTAGTTACTAATTTATTTTTTCTCATAATCTTAACCATAGGTATTGCATAATACCAATAGCCAACAATATGTTGTCTACTTAAATAATTTTGGGTATACCAAAGATCTAACTTCCAATCTTCTCTAGGCATTAATCCTTGACGATAAAGTTCTGTACAAATAACTCTTCCACTTCCGCTAGAGCCTCCGCCACCCTGTCCTGCTCCACCTGCTGGGCCTTGTCCTCCAGTACCGTGTCCTGCTCCTTGTCCTGCTCCACCTGCTGGGCCTTGTCCTCCAGTACCGTGTCCTCCAACATTACCTGCTCCACCAGCTGGACCTTGTCCTCCAGTACCGTGTCCTCCAACATTACCTGCTCCGCCAGCTGGACCTTCTGCTCCAGATCCTGTGCCTGGAGCTGGCCCACTGACATCGCCACCTACATTTACTCCTGATTCTGTTGTGCGTTGTTGACCAAAATTAACTGCATGACCTTCACTATCAGTTACTGCATTTCCGTATCTATCACCAACTTCATTTGATCTAGCTGCGTTACTAACTGCATTATCTCTACTAACTTCTCTACTTGTTTCAGCAGTTTGATCTGAAGCAATATCTCTTGCTTCTGCTATTGATCCCTCTTGTGCAGTACCATCTTCATTACGACCCTCAGTTTCTGTAGCACGTCTATCACTATGAGTTCCTACTTGTGTAGCCCCTGTAGTTTGATTTGTATGTGTCTGTCCTGTATATCCATAACTGGAATGACTAGTAGCCTCTCCAAAAGCTGCATCCATAGCTGCTTGTGCACTATCTCTAGTTTGCCCTGAATACCCAGCTGCTGTTTTAGCGGATGACATAGCACTATTATAATCCCCCATAGCTATTGAATTAGTTGTAGATGCATTAGCCCTAGATACCATACTACTTGGTGAAGGAGTTCCTGCAAGACTTGGATCTAGTGCAGCCTGTATAGCAGGGTGTCGTGTTGAAGGTTGTACAACTCCTCTATTACTTCGATCTGCAGCCTGTTGAGCAGGTGATTGTGCTGAAGATTCTGCAAAACCAGGAACAGTTGGATCTTGTGCTCGTATATTTGCTTCAGATAGCCAACCAGGACCAAGCATAGAACCTGGAGTTTGGGTGGCAGTCTGTGTTGATTCTGCAAAACCAGGACCAAGTCTAGCCCCTGGACTAACTTCACCCCAACCTTCTTCTGCAAAACCAGGACCAAGCATAGCTGCTTGATCTCTCTGATCTAGTTCTGCTTGTGCTTGAGATTGCCCCCAACTAGTGAGAAGACCTAAAGCTAATTGCCCCCAGCCAGGAAACATACTTATAATAGCAGTTTGTCCTAACTGAGCTGCCCAACCAGGATTAGCAATTGCTCTTAACTGCTCCCCTGTCATAGATGAATAATCCGCTGCTGTAGCAGTACTTTGTGTACCTGCGCCACCTTCACCGCCTTGTGCAGTTCCACCTTGTGCGCCACCTGTTCCAGTTCCAGTACCTCCTCCAGTTCCAGTATCTCCTCCAGTTCCAGTATCTCCTCCAGTTCCAGTATCTCCTCCAGTTCCACCTGAAGTATAATCTGTTATTCCAGGAAGTTCAGTTGTTGCAGTAGTTAATTGAGTTTGTATATTGGTAACTACAGGAGCTTGTGTACTATACTCAAATTTAATTTTCCATATACCTTGAGCATCTTGACTCATTACCTGTTTATAAGGAGGGATTCTTCCTGTAACAGTATCTATTGGTGGTGGTGTATCGTGTAATGCCATTTAAATAAATTTTCTACTTTTAGTATCCTTTTTGTTGAGTTGCAGCTCTAGGAAAAGGAGTCTCTTGAGAGAACTGATTTTCCCCTGGCTGCGGAATATTTCCTGTTCCGATGTTGCCACCTCCAACTCCTGTTGCGTCTGCTGGATTTGCTCCTGGAGGTACTCCTTGAGCAGGTCCCACGCCACCTTGTTGCTGACTATTGCCTTGAGCTTGTTGATTTCCATTTGTCATCCCCATTATTTGTGCAAAAATCTGTGCATTTTCTGGATCATTAATTAATTGATCTGGATCAATGTCTAGTGATTTCGCTATTTCTTTTAGTATTGAATGCCATCGTACAAATGGGGCGATATTTGGATTCTGTGCAGTTTGCATAAACGTCATCAATCTTTGTGATCTTACTTCTTTCTGCATCAAAGAAGAAGTGCCTCTTGCTTTTATTTCTAAGTCTCCTTTAATTTCTTCTATTTTATTATTAAATTGCATATTCCATGCAAATAAAGATTCACCTAAAGGTCTTAGTAAATAATCATCAATATTTTTTACAACTGTTTTAATACTTAATGCAGCTGCTCCCATTAACATAGACATACCAGCTGCTGTTCTAGTTGTAGATTGGACACCAGTTGTTCCATGTGAGTATGATGGTATACCAGTTGATTCATCTGCAAGTTGTCTAAACTTGTCAAACATCATTAAATTTTCAGTTGCAGTATTTGGAAACTTTAATCCATTAATTGCAGTTCCTGTTACACCAGACTGTCTTCTAAATATCTTACCAGGATATATTGACATATCTTGTCCTGGTACCAATTGTGTTTCATCAATATCAAAAACTAAATTTCCTGCTAATGCTAAATTATCAATAGCCATTCTAGCATGACCATTCATTACCATTTGTGCATCATCCATATTTTCTGGAATTCCTACTCCAAAGAATTGATATGGATTTATTTCATAAGGGCATACATGAAATGGTATTCTTTCAGGAGTAAATGGATTTAAAACTAATCTTAATACTTTACCATTACATATCCATGCATTAATTTGAACTTCATCAAGATCTTCCATTTCTTCACTAAGTGGAAGTCCAGCTTGTTCAGCAAGATCTTTATCCATTGATCCCCAATATTCATAAATTTCAAATCGTTTTTTCTGAAGATCATCTAAATTTTCTCTATCAAGTAATGAAGTTTCAAATCCTCTAACTTCATAATTCTCTCCCATACTTATGCAATCAGCTATTGCTTCGCTCATAAAGAATGGACGTTTGGTCAATCCTCTTAATTGTGATCTATTAAGAGAATGTCTTTGAATAACATAATCACAATCAGCAATACTAGTAGCATCAGGATCAGGATAAAAATCCCATATACTTACTGCTTCTAGTTTTGGTACAGTTTTAGCTTTTGGTCTGTACTCTTGTTCCCCATCATCATTCTTTTCCCACTTATGTAAAACCTTATCATGAGTAAAAGGTCCTTTTAATACTCCTGTTCCAAGAAGTACCATTTCAAATAAAACATGTCTTAGCATAGTAATTGCAGAAGTTTCTTCTAATTGATCATGAATTAACTTTTGCACATTTTCAGCAGTCTCTCTTGCTGGTTCTATTTGAGGTTTATCAGGAGACTTTATTGATGGTCCTTCATTAAAGTCTACTTTAGCATAGTCTTCTTGTAACCCTCTTAGTAAATCAGCTGTTGTTGTACCTGGAGCTAGTTCTTTACCATCTCCATCATAACCATATAGATCTTTTATTTCAACCTTTGGATCTTTTTTCTTTGGTGCTTCTTCATCTCCAACGCTAGCAAATTTTGCTATACCATCAGGTATAATAGTAGGCTCTACACCTATAGGAAATTTACCACTAGAAAAAAGTACTTCAATTAATTGTCCAAAAGCTGCTAATACTTTTGTCTTAGTTATTTTAACAAAAACTCTAGACTTTTCTTTTTCTGTAAAAGCCATATCAGAACCATAGAGTCCTCTATAGTTACGATAAGCTTTTAACCATCGACTTTCATCAAATAATCTAGAATCTTCTGATCTAATAAAACGTTGTTTTATTAAACCTTGTAGATTAGAATAATCATTATCTTTATTTTTTTCTTTTGACTCTTCTACTAAACTTGCGATAGCATCATCTGTTATCAGTCTATCAGCCATATGTATCCTTTAAGTATATTACTTATCGTAATCTCGTTCGTCAGCCTTTTTAAATACACCTTTGTCTACCATATTAGTAGATTTTTTAGGCATGTCAACATTTTTGCCACCAACTTCATCAGAAGGTAGATTATTGGCAGGTCTATCAGGCTTAGTACTCACTTCGTCTAGATCGCCCATTTTGTATTCTTTTAGTATGTTTGGCATTTATTTCTCCTTAGTTTTAGTTTTTTTTAAAGCTTCTTGTATTGATTTAAGAAACCAGGGGTTGTCTCTAAAGACAATATGTAAAGTGTTAGCAAGATTATTTACAACAGTTTCTTCTTTATCATCTTCAGATAAAGGATTATCTTTTTGAGTTAATCCACTAACGTAGCAGCAGGCATGTAGACATTCATGAATTATTGTATTAATTTTATCATGTGTCTCAAGCCCACTATTGATTTGAATAATATTTTCTTTTTGTAAATACTGTCCATAGCAATCTGTTAAATTATCTTTTTTAAAATCTGGGTTTTCTATTTTAATTGTTAAGTCTGAAAATCCAACTCTTAATTTTTTATTATGTAGCTCCATTAATATCCAAACATCCTATCTGCTGGTTTATAGTTTTCATTACGAAATGACGAAAGGCCACTTCCATGTGGGTTAATGGGGCGAGACATGCATCCGTATCTTAATGCATCATATGCATGATCTTCTGCATGTGTATCAACGTCTTCTGGATTGTTTTTGTCGCAAGGTAAAAGTGGTAGTGTTCGTATTAAATTTAAACAATTATTAAATACAAATAAAGATGGTTTAAGTCCATCATTAGTTTCTCTAAGTGATAATCGTTTATGTATCTCCAGCTTTCCGTTGATACGACTTCTTGGTGATCTATCAGATGGTCTCCATCTGCATCCTGTATTTATCATTGTTTCTGCAATGCTTGGACCAATATCACCTCGTTTAGCCCAAGTACTTGCATCTAAAACTCCATATCGAATGTATTCATTATGTTCTAGATTTAAAACTTGTTGTGCAAATATATCTGCTACAACTTTTTTTGTATATAGTTCTCTATAGATATATAAATTATTATCAAAATCTATAGCAAACCAAAGAACACAAGCGGGTGAAGAATACCCCCAGTCACACGATCTGAATTTATGCCAATTTCTAGGTAATTCAAAAGGTTCAACTATATGAACATCCTTATTAAATTCTGGAAACGATGCATTTTCATATGCACCCCAATCTCCATCTAAAAATTGTTTTCTTTGCACTTCAGGCAAAGAAGCTAACATAATATAATAATCCTCTGTTTGCATTAAGTAAGGATTATCTTGTAACTTAGCTGGTATAAATCTTCTAGTTATTTTTTTATTACCAACTGGTGTTTGAATATCTATTGAAAATCTTTCATTAGGTATTGCTGGATCTACAAACATTTCTTTAACCCAACTTGATCCTACATTTCCTGGATTACCTGTTGCTCTCATATATACTGGTATCTCAGGATCAACAGATCTAAGTGACGATCTTAAAAAGTTATATATATCAGGAGTTGGGTATTGTGGTAACTCATCTACTCCAATCCAGGTATATGATTGTCCTTGGTACCTTAATGCATCAGTTGTATTTTCAGCATAACCAAATTCTATTTTAGCTCCTGATGGAAATCTCCATTCTTTTTCTTGTTCTCTCCATTTTGCACCAGGAAAAGCTTTTGAATATAATCTTTGTGAATGATTTATTAAATCTCTTAACTCTGGCATTGATCGTCTAAGTAACAATGCACGATGATGAGTTTTATCACAATATCTTAATGGATCAATAAGCATTGCATAAGACTTACCACCACCTCTTGCTCCACCATAAAAAACTTCTCTCTCTGAAGCTGCTAAGAATTCTGTTTGTGGTCCCTTATTAGGTTCAAATATAACTTCTTTTTCTTTAATAGCATCTTTTATATTTGGTGTAGTCTTTTCTAATTCTTCTTCAATAACTATATTTTGTTTATTCTCTAATATATTATCAGCTTTTTGTATTGCTTCTTTTTTATTTTTTAATTTTTTCTGAGCATTATGATAACTATCTTTAGCTTTTTGTACTTGTTTAGCTATGTCATTAATACTAGCTTTAGCTGATTTCTTTGCTTTGGCTATAAATTTTTTCTTAGGTTTAGGAGGTTCAACATCATTCACTTCTATTTAATACCTTTCTTAGACCTGGAGCAGATATGTATCTACCTGTTTTTCTTTCCATCCATCCAGAAACTTCTCGATATGAGCAACTTTTAATATAATTCTTTGCTTGCTCTATTGCTTCAAGTTCTTCGGGAATTGGTTCTAATAATTTATCATCCTGTTCATTTATTTTATAGCCAAACGGAATAGTTCTTGCAACTCGTTTTTTAAATCCTAAAGACACTAGGCTTCTTTTGCAGGTAGTATAAAGATACCATGTGCTACTTTAGCATTGATATCTACCTTTTCTCTTTTAACAACTCCAACTCTATCTAATATTTGTTTAGCTGCTTCCATCCTGATACTTGCACCAGGAAGTGAACCATCATCATCAATAGCATTAGCCATACTTAAAGCTGCTTTAGGTGAATGTGCTGCTAATACATTCTCAGCCCGTTCAATAATCTCATCTTTGAGACCTTGAACAACTTTAGGATAAGATGTAGAAGAGTATCCAGCCAATTCAGCAGCAGTTTTAGGATCACCATTTGCTTTACCAAATAAAGCTCCTAAGAATTCTTTCTGCTTATTGCTTAATTCTTTACTCTCCTTCTTATCTAATAACATTTTTTAACTCAATATAAGAGCAATAAGAATTACTATTGCAACAGCAATACCAATTTTCTTTTTCTTATCTAGGTCTATGCACCATTCTTTAAATTGCATTAATTTTTCCATTTATTCTCCTTTTATTTGTTTAACCTTTGTTCTACATATTCCCCATGTGTATTCTTGTACGTCTTTAGTTTTTTATGTCTTTCATCTCTTTGTCTAAAAGATTCTGCCATACTTAACTCCCAAAGTTCATTTTCTGCTTTCCAATACTCATCAAAGTTACGTTGCTGTTTCATTAAATCCTTTACCTAAAGTTCTATGAAATTCATCTAAAGGGTTATGTTTACATTGCTTACACCCACAGTCCTTTTTTTTACACGAGCCACCAGCTAAACAGTGACACTCATGCCCACAATCGTTACACACTAGGCGAAATTTTTTTTCTGACATGCTTTTGTTTATTACGTATCACTTTTCGTTTAGTACCACTAGTCCCAAAGGACTTTTTCTTAAGTAAATCAACAAGTTCTGCGTAAGTAAGCACTATACGCCAATAATTAAAGTTAAAGAGGCACCCTTTTTAGAGGATTTCTTCTTTTTCTTAAGTTTTTTCTTTCTTTTCTTAGGTTTTTTGCGTGCTTTTGCAGCTGCTGCTTTCCCAGCCTTAGTGTACGCATAATGTTTACCGTCTACTACTGGCATTAGCTATCTCCTCAGTGTGGTTGTTATCCTTTTTTTTATTTTTTTTACGAAATATACTATTATAGTGTTCCTCATCGAACCGATGGTAGTGGCTAGGTCGCCAATAGTTTCGGAATGTTCTTATAGCCATGTAGAATTCTTTAAGTTTTTCAAATAGTTACCGTGAATGTCCTTATATTCTTTAGTGTTATATTGTTGTGACCCTTTGGTAACTACTATTTATATATATTATACACACAGATAGCAATTCTGTCAAGTCTTTTTTTATTTTTTTCTTGACAGAATCGTAATAGGGGTGTATAATGGTATTAGGGTCCCCCCGAGGGTCCTATATGTATATCCTAAAGGTACTCCTATTAGGGACTCCATAGATAAATGCCCGAAGGAGTCCACACTAATGTGGCCATTAAAGTGGTTACCATTGATTTCTAGTGATTTTCCAGCAGTGGCGTATAGGATATAGCACGTACCCCCCCTGTCCACCTGCCTATCCCCTTGTATCTAAATGATATATATCTTTTTGATATACCTTAATATCTTTCTAGGATATTTTTTTCATACCTCTAATAAAAATCTTTATTAATTCCATTAATGGTTTCTTTTAAAAATAAAACTAGGTCATACACAATTGCG
>VTLG01001968.1_pt1 | contig 14708 bp, 16 predicted proteins | sample 4694571 | NCBI WGS metagenome assembly VTLG01 (sample SAMN12604809, study PRJNA352737) | marine metagenome | biome: ENVO:00000447; feature: ENVO:00000209|ENVO:00000569|ENVO:01000036; material: ENVO:00002151; isolation source: viral sequences binned using virsorter ...
CGAGGCACTTCAATACTTTGCACAGTATCATTATGATGGTATTGAGAGAATGTATCTCAAACACAAGATGACACAGGCAGAGATTGATAGGGCTGCAGAAAACACCACAACAACTGCAACGGATAAAGTCACTGGTAGTATCACCGCTGATTGGTTAGAGGGTAAAGGGTTTATCACTATTCCAGAGGCAGTTGTTTCTGTTATACAAGTATTTCCTTTTGACGATCAAACAACAAATAATATGTTCGATCTAAGATACCAACTTAGATTAAATGATTTATATGATTTTTCATCTACGTCAATCATTCATTATGAAATGACAATGAAACACTTAGACTTTTTGTCTCATCTATTAGTGGGTGAAAAACCTCTAAGATTTAATCAACATCAAAATCGTCTGTATATAGATATGGATTGGACAAATGACATAGCCGCAGATGAGTTTCTTGTCATAGAGTGTTATCGTAAGTTAGACCCAGATACATTCACAGACATTTATGACGATATGTATTTAAAGAGATATGCAACCGCATTGATTAAAAGACAGTGGGGATCGAACCTTTCCAAGTTCAATGGAGTTGCAATGTTAGGTGGTGTTACTATGAACGGTGAAAACATATACAGTCAAGCAATAGAAGAGATACAAAGATTAGAGGAACAGATACAACTTGCATACGAAACTCCAGTTTGGGGAATGATAGGATAACATGGCAACTAACAGTGTCTTTCACACCAATAACTTAGCCGCTCTCAAAACAGAACAAAATCTGTACAGGGACTTGATTAAGGAGGCCATACAAATATATGGTCATGATGTTTACTATGTGGATCGTACAACTGTTGCGATAGATAATATTTTAGGTGAGGATGCACTTTCTAAGTTTACCACACAACATCCCATAGAGATGTATGTAGAGGATGCAGAGGGTGGGTATGCTGGTGAGAAAGAGATTATGTCTCAGTTTGGTTTGGAGAATCGAAACGAGATTACCTTTGTAGTCAGTAAACAAAGATTTCAAGAGATGGACAGTCAGGTTACTCTTGAAGATGGAACAGATACCACAGGTGGTTCAATATTGTTAGAGGCTGGTTCAATCAATCAATCTGCCTTGTCTGCAACTCTATCCACAGTAACTAAAAGTTTTATATTTAATGAAGATGGTGATAATATTGTCTTAGAGGAAGATAGTACAACTTTCTTATTATCAGAGGAAAGTGGTAGTGAGTTTTATATTCTTATGGATACTGCAACGACAGACGCAGACAGACCACAAGAGGGTGACTTAGTTTATCATCCTATACTTGGAAAAATGTTTCAAGTAAATTTTGTTGACCATGACCAACCGTTCCATCAACTTGACAACAATCCTGTTTACAAACTTAGATGTCAACAGTTTGAATACAGTCAAGAAGCAATTGACACAGGTATCACTGTGGTTGATAACATTGAAAGTGAACTTAGTATTGATACTGGTGAGTATCAGTTTACTTTAGAACAATCAAGTGCAGTCAATGAGGACATAAGAATATTCCATACCGCACATGAGGAGGGATTACTATTGCTTGACGGAACAGATAGTACAAGTTCAGACACCGGAGATAATGTTGTATTTGAAGACGACTCATCATCTGTTGGTGAGAATATAATTCTTGAAAATGCAGCAGACAGTGGAAATGTTGCATACTTGTTACAGGAAACATATATAGTCGGTAATAGAGATAGTAGTAATGTCATAGATAAAACATCACAGAATGAACTCTTTGACCAACTGGACGATAACGTCTTAGACTTTACAGAGAAGAACCCATTCGGTGACGCTGGAGGAACATAATGTTAGGACAACAATTTTACCATGAGACCATGCGTAACGTCATCGTTGCATTTGGTACTTTATTTAACAATATACATCTGGTTCGTAAAAATAACAGTGGTGCAATTACACAAACAATGAAAGTCCCACTCGCATACGGGCCAAGACAAAAGTGGTTGACACGACTAGATGCAGATGCAAGTTTGGACAGTAAGGTTGCAATTACTCTACCACGACTAGGGTTTGAAATACAAAATCTTTCATATGATCCAACGAGAAAATTAAATCGTGTGCAAAGATTTAAAAAAGTAAAAAGTTCAGCATCAAACTCAAACAAGTTGGACTCTCAGTATATGCCCGTTCCGTATAACTTAGATATAGAACTATATGCGATGGCAAAACAATCAGACGATGCACTACAGATTGTTGAACAAATACTTCCATACTTTCAACCAGATTATACTCTGACAATAAAAGATATGACTGACATGGGAATCAAAAGAGATGTTCCAATAGTTTTAAACTCTGTTGCGTATGAGGATAACTATCGTGGAGACTACGGTGACAGAAGAGCAATCATCTACACTTTATCTTTCACAAGTAAGTTTTATCTGTATGGCCCTGTCACCTCTCAGAAAGTTATTAAGACAGTACAAGTTGACCAGTATACAGACATTGAAGATAATGCACCAAAAAGAGAGCAAAGGTATACCGTTACACCAAAACCGTTTACCTCTGATGCAGATGATGATTTTGGATTTAATGAAACTACGTCTTTCTTTGAGGACGCAAAAAACTTTGATCCTGTAAGTGGAACTGATAAAGGTGATGGTGTATGAAAACCGCAGCTGATGTTCTTGATGAGACTCTTGGTGTTCTTGATCCTGTTGAACAAGAACTCAAAGGTGCAAGTACGAAGGTAATCGTCAAAAGACCATCAGGTGGATTAGAGGACGTTGATGCAGACTACAAATACCAGAGAGAAAACTTTTATAATCTGGTAGAGAGAGGACAGGATGCAATCGAGGGTATTCTTGAGATTGCAAAAGAATCAGAACATCCACGCACCTATGAAGTTGCTGGTAATCTGATTAAACAAGTTGCAGAGGTTACAGAGAAACTTGGTGAGTTGCAAGAGAAAATGAAACGACTCAAAGAAGTTCCTAACACTGCACCAAAAAATGTTACTAACGCATTGTTTGTGGGTTCAACTGCCGAGTTACAAAAGATGTTAAAGGGAAAGACAGATGGACATGGAAACACAAACAGCACAACTGACTGAGTTCATACTGCCTTGGGTTGGTATTCTTATCAGTCTGATTATCGCAGTGTGGGTCAAAGATATTGCGACTGGACTTGCAAAAGGTCTCAAGTTTCAAATGAACAAAGCCTTCAACGAGGGAGACAAGGTTCTTCTTGAGGGTGATGATGCAGTCATCATAAAGATTGGTATCAGTGAAACTGTGTTTGGTGTTTATTCTGACAAGGGATACATCTGGAGATATGTTCCAAACGAAAGAATACACACACTCAAACTAGAAAAAATAATTAATCCAGATTTACACCTAGACACAGATAGAGAGAAGGCAGAAAAAATTCAATCACTCATAGACGCTAATCAAGACACACACATCGTGAAAAATCGTGAAGCAATCGAGAGTTTGAAAAATGGAAAATAACTATCTAGGCAATCCTAATCTAAAACGTGCAAATGTTCCTGTTGAGTGGACAGAAGAACAGGTAAAAGAATATGCAAAATGCATGGAGAATCCTTTATACTTCATTCAAGAATATGTAAAGATAATTTCACTTGACGAGGGTTTAGTTCCCTTTAAGATGTACAACTTTCAAAAGGAGATGGTTGGTACATTTCATAGTAATCGTTTCACCATATGTAAACTTCCACGACAGTCAGGTAAGTCAACAACAATTATTGCGTACCTCTTACACTATGTGTTGTTCAATCCATCAGTCAATGTAGCAATACTTGCAAACAAGGCTGCAACTGCAAGAGACCTTCTAGGACGTTTACAACTTGCATACGAACATCTACCAAAATGGTTACAACAAGGAGTGATGTCTTGGAACAAAGGCTCTCTGGAGTTGGAGAACGGTTCTAAGATACTTGCATCATCAACATCTGCAAGTGCAGTTCGTGGTGGTTCGTACAACATCATATTCTTAGACGAGTTCGCATACGTTCCATCCAATGTTGCAGAACAATTCTTTAGTTCTGTATATCCTACAATATCATCTGGTAAAACAACAAAGGTAATGATTGTATCTACACCGCATGGTATGAATATGTTTTACAAGTTGTGGATAGATGCAAAAGAACAAAGAAACTCTTACGCACCCATAGAGGTGCATTGGACTGAGGTGCCTGGCCGTGACGAGAAATGGAAACAAGAAACCATCAAGAACACATCAGAGGCACAGTTTAATACTGAGTTTGAATGTGAGTTTCTTGGTTCGATTGATACATTAATACAACCATCTAAGTTAAGAACACTTGCATACAAAACTCCATTACAGTCTAATGCTGGACTTGATGTGTATGAAACTCCACAAAAAGATCATACATACTTTGTGTCAGCAGACGTATCAAGAGGAACGTCAAACGACTACTCTGCATATGTGGTGTTTGATGTGTCACAAGTTCCGTATCGTATCGTTGCAAAGTTTAGGGATAACGAAATCAAACCTTTACTTTTCCCTCAAAAAATATATCACGTTGCAAAGGCATACAATCAAGCCTTCGTTTTGGTTGAGGTTAATGATATAGGTGAACAAGTTGCAAATGCACTACACTATGATTTAGAGTATGAAAACATTATTATGGCTTCTATGAGAGGTCGTGCTGGACAGGTAATGGGTACAGGATTTTCTGGGGGTAAAGTGCAGTTAGGTGTCAGAACAACAAAGGCAGTCAAGAAGATTGGTTGTTCTAATCTAAAACAAATGATCGAAGACAATAAGATGGTCATAGAGGACTATGACACCATCAATGAGTTGTCTACGTTTATTGTCAAGGGTAGTTCATTTGAAGCAGACGATGGATGCACAGATGATTTAGTTGCGTGTTTATTTATTTTTGGTTGGGCAACAGATCAAATATATTTTAAAGAGTTAACTGACAATGATATAAGACAACAGATGTATCTTGAACAACAAGACCAACTTGAACAGGACATGGCTCCGTTTGGATTCATCGTTGATGGATTAGAAGAAGAAAACATAGGACAAATGACTGACGAGTATGGAACACGTTGGTCTCCCATAGTTAGAAAACATGATACTAATTGGTGACATATGATACAGAGCCCTTGCGTTAAAATATGCACTCATGTAGATGGTATGTGTATAGGATGTTATCGAACTGCTGATGAGATAAAAGAATGGAAAACTACATACACAGATAAACAAAAAGAAGAGTTACTCAAAGAACTTAAAAAGAGAGAAGAATCATATATCAATAATATCTGAGTCTAACTTTTGAAAACAATTTCTACATACAATTTTGTTTTTTTCTATATACTTCATAACATCCTTTTTATCAACAGATTTTTTAGATAATGCTCTTATCTTTCTATCGTCAGGATAAAATTGCAAACATATTAATTCAGATTCACCGCAGACATAACAGGAGTTAGTCATAAGATAATCAGTTATCCATTTATCTTTTAACAACCTATGTCGTCTTGCAACTTTTTTAATAGTTGATTTATATTTCTCATAATGTGTTTTCATAATTGTATTTATAACTTTATGTTATAAAGGAATACATCTTAGAATGTGTTTTTTTATAAATATTTGGAAAGATAACTAATAGGGAGTAAAGTCATGTCGTTTTTAGTTTCTCCTGGCGTTCACGTTAAAGAAATAGATTTAACGAATGTCGTACCAGCAGTTGCAACCTCTATAGGTGCGATTGCGTCTGCTTTTGAAAAAGGCCCTGTTTCAGAGGTAACTGCTATAAGTTCTGAAGAAGAACTTGTAAAGATTTTTGGTAAACCAAAGGGTGACAGTAATCAGTTTGAAAACTGGTTTACTGCTGCAAATTTTTTACAATACACTGATTCTCTCAGAGTTGTTCGTGTAGAATCAGGAATTACAAATGCAACTGCTGATGGTAATGGACTACTTATTCGTAATACAGATCATTACTCAGAGTCTTTCTCCACTGGACAAGGTTCTAGTGGTGAGTGGGCTGCAAGAACTGCTGGAACACACGGTAATTCAATAGGTGTTTCAATTTGTGCAACTGCGAGTGCATACGAAGAAACAAGTGCAACAACAACAAGTGCAGAAGCTACAGCGGGTGCAACAACAGTATCAATGACAGCTGCTTCTGAGTTTGGTGTTGGAGACATCGTTCATTTTCAAGAATCAGATGGTAGTGAGTATGAAGTAACTGCCGTTGATTCTGCAACAGTAACGATTAAGTTATTAGATGATCCAAATGGTGCTGGTTTACAGTCAACTATTTCCTCTGGAACTACGGTTCGTAGGCGTTGGAGATTTTATGATTTGTTTGACGGAGCTCCAGGCACTTCAGATTGGGCAACTCAAAACGGTAGAGGTACATCTGACGAGTTGCACATAGTTGTTTATGACACACAAGGAAAAATATCAGGATTTGACGTAGATTCAAATGGTCAAAGAACTAACGCAGTATTAGAAACATTTGCAAACCTTTCAAAAAATAATTTAGCAAAAACTGCACAAGGAGATGTTAATTATTATCCAGAGGTTATATATTTAAAATCAGAGTACGTTTATTGGATGGATCACAATACAGGTGGAACTAATTGGGGTACTGACATAGACGGTAAAACTGGTGGTGATTTGTTATTAGACGGTACAGATGGTTCTAGTTCAGATGCTGGAAGTAGAGTTCTTTTAAACAGAACTGACTCAGGTGGTTCTGATGCTGGTGATAACGTAGATTTGGAAAGTGGTAATGCAGCTTATGTTGCAGTAGACACTCCAACAATATCTGAACTTGCTGGTGGAACTGACGATTATGCAGTGACCGCTGGTGAATTAGAGACTGCGTATGATGAGTTTGAAGACGGTGAGTCAATAGACGTTAACTTAATTCTTGGTGGTCGTGGAGGTGGTGCAGCTGATACTTCATCATCACAGGACACACACGTTACTATGTTAACTGCACTTGTTGAAAAAAGAAAAGACTGTGTTGCGTTTGTTTCACCATATCGCTCTGCGACAGTAGGTGTTGCAAGTATAGTAACACAAACATCAAATGTTAAAACTGCATTTGATTTGTGTCCTTCATCTTCATATGTTGTGTTTGACAGTGCATACAAATATATGTACGATAAATACAATTCTGTTTATCGTTTTGTTCCACTCAACGGAGATACCGCTGGACTTTGTGCAAACACTGACTTAGTTGCAGACGCATGGTTCTCTCCTGCTGGATACAATCGTGGTAGGGTTAGAGGTGCAATTAAATTATCCTATAATCCTAGAAAGGCAGATAGAGATATTCTTTATCGTGCAAGAGTTAATCCAGTTGTTAACTTCCCAGGCCAAGGTGTAACACTGTTTGGTGATAAAACTGCACTTGCAAAACCAAGTGCGTTTGATAGAATCAATGTTCGTAGATTGTTCTTGGTTCTTGAAAAGGCAATTTCAACTGCTTCTAAATTTCAACTCTTTGAGTTTAACGATGAGTTTACAAGAGCTCAGTTTAGAAATTTAATTGAACCTTTCTTGAGGGATGTTCAAGGTCGTAGGGGTATCACAGACTTTAGTGTAAAATGTGATGCAACTAACAACACAGGTGAGGTCATAGATCGAAATGAGTTTATCGCAGACATCTTTGTTAAACCAAATAGGTCGATTAACTTCATAACACTTAACTTTATTGCAACAAGAACTGGAGTTGCATTTAGTGAGGTAGGAGGCTAATATGGCGATTATAGACGATTTTAAAGCAAACTTAATAGGTGGTGGAGCAAGACCAAATCAATTTAGAGTGACGATTACTCCACCATCTGGCATTGCAATAGGACTTGATGTTCGTAGAACTTCATTTCTTTGCACTGCATCCACTATACCAGAAGTCAGTATCGCAGAAATAGCTGTTGCGTTTAGAGGTAGAAAGATATACATGGCGGGAGATAGGGACTTTCCTAATGCTTGGGAAACAACTTTTTACAATGACACAGACTTCATGATTAGAAATGCGTTAGAGAGATGGAGTAATGGCATTAATGATCTTGCAGATAATACTGGTGTCTCTGCCCCTGCTGACTATCAAACAGATTTGTTTGTTGAACAATTAGATAGAGATGACACAGTTCTAAAAAGTTACATATTTAGAAGTGCGTTTCCTACGACAATTGCTGCGATAGACTTGAATGTTGAAACAGATAATGCTTTGGAAACTTTTTCTTGTAGTTGGAGATATCAACACTTTGAAGCTTCTGGTGTGAACTTCTAATTTTAACCTACTAAATAGTAGTACAAATTAGGAGATATCATGGCAGAACTTTTTGGATTCAAGTTTGAGAGAATAAAAGACGAAAAGGGGAGTGAGAAGTTCACTCCCCCTACACCTGATGACGGCACTCTTGATGTCGCTGGTGGTGGATTCTTTGGACAAATCCTAGATACAGATGGTAGAGAGCGAACCGAACAAGACTTAATTCGTAGGTATCGTGATATTGCAAATCAACCAGAGTGTGATAGTGCAATTGAAGATATTGTGAATGAGGGTATTGTCTCTAATGAAAAAGACCAGGCTGTATCCGTAGTATTAGACCGCCTTGCTTATCCAGATAAAATTAAAAGAAAAATAAGACAAGAGTTCGATCACGTTCTTAGTCTTCTTGATTTTGACGTAAAGGGTCATGATATATTTCGTAGGTGGTACGTTGATGGTAGATTATTTTACCACAAAGTTATTAACAAAAAATCACCAAGAAAGGGTATTCAAGAATTAAGATACATCGAACCCAGAAAAATAAGAAAAGTAAGAGAATTAAAAAAAGACCTTAAAAGTGGCTCTAGTTTAGAACTCATAAAAGGTGTAGAAGAATACTACATTTATAATGATAAAGGTCTACAAGTATCTGGTGGAACTCAAGAGGGTATCAAAATTGCACCAGACAGTATTACATATTGTCCATCTGGTTTGATAGATCAGAACAAAGGACACGTTCTTTCTTACCTACACAAAGCAATCAAACCTGTTAATCAACTGCGAATGATTGAAGATGCAGTTGTTATCTATCGCATATCAAGAGCTCCAGAAAGACGTATATTTTATATTGATGTTGGTAATCTACCAAAGATTAAAGCAGAACAGTATCTAAAAGACGTAATGAATCGTTACCGTAATAAGTTGGTGTATGATGCATCCACTGGTGAGATTCGTGATGATAGAAATCATATGTCCATGTTAGAGGACTTCTGGTTACCTCGTAGAGAAGGTGGTCGTGGAACAGAGATCACCACACTTCCAGGCGGTTCTAATCTTGGTGAGATAGATGACATCAAATATTTTCAAAACAAATTATACCGTTCACTGAATGTTCCTGTATCTCGTATGGAGGCAGAGAATAATTTTAGTCTTGGTCGTTCAACAGAGATTACGAGAGATGAACTCAAGTTCACAAAGTTCGTACAAAGATTAAGAAAAAAGTTTACACCACTGTTTACAGATTTACTCAAGACACAATTAGTTTTAAAAGGTGTTGTAACTTTAGAGGAATGGCCAAAAATAAAAGAACATATTCAATATGACTTCTTACAAGATGGACACTTTGCAGAATTAAAGAAAGCAGAGATATTGAGAGAACAATTAGACACACTGCAAACAGTTGAGTCATACATTGGAACTTTCTTTAGTAAACAATGGGTTCAGAAAAATGTCCTTAACATGACAGACGGTGAGATAGAAGAAATGAGAAAAGACATTGATAGAGAGGCTGGTCTTGACCCAATGGATGGTGGTATACCAAATGATGGTGGTGATGGTATAAGAAGATATCCATCTGACCCAGCTTCAGGCATGGCAATTGATCCAGAAATGGATACAACAGATAGAGCGAGATTAGCGATGGGATTACCACCAGAAGATGAGGCACAACCACCTCCACCAGAAGAAGGAGAACCACAATGAGTTCAAATGAATTTGTAAATGCGTTACATAAAGGAAATAATTTAGATGCTGAAAGTGCGTTTAAAAGTAGTATGCAACAAAAAATTGGTGATGCGTTAGAAACAAAAAGAAGAGAAGTTGCAAATAATTTTGTGAAGTCTAAGGTAGAGGATAATGACGAAGAAGTTTAATGACCTCTACGTTCCAGTGTTAGAGAAAGATGAACATAAAAAATCTAAAGAGTATAAAAAATTATCTCCTAAGATGAAAGATGCTGTTGATGAGATTTTTAAAAAAATGGACTCTAAACCTTCGGATTTCCTAAATACTTTTGATAAAACTATAACTGCAACCTCAAAAAAGTACAGAGTTCCCGAAAAAGAACTCATGAAATATTTTGAACGAGAAATGTTAACAATCTAAGGAACGGATATGGCTTTAAAATTAGTAAGGTTCATAGGCAGTATTACATTAGGTGACGATAATGCCTCTGGAATCGAAATCGGTAAATTAGGAGGGGGTGCTGCTTTCAGAATAAGTGAGTTTGGAGGTCAAGATATATTTTTCAAGATTACACTCGCTTCAGATAGGACAACAGTCACCGCAACAAACGGAATGTATTTAAAGGCTAGTACATCAATCACAGTAGTTCCAGAGGAAATGATAAGAAATGGTGAGGGTAAAGCATTATTAGACGGAACAGACAGTTCGAGTTCAGACGCTGGTTCTTTTATATCAATGGAAGATGCAACTGATGCTTCAAGTAATGTTGGTAATGCACTTCAATATAATTTCGGACAAACCTCTTACTTCATCTCAATCATTAATGAAACTGCTGGTAGTAACGGTAAAATTTATGTACAAGAAGTTGCACAACACGATAGTATTTAAAGGAAACTCAGTATGAAATTAATCGCCGAACAAATAGAAAGCGTAGAATATCTCACCGAACAAAAAGAAAACGGTGATAAAGAATATAAAATAAAAGGTATCTTTATGCAGTCTGAGGTAAAGAATCGTAACGGACGATTGTATCCATTTGAGGTTCTTGACAAAGAAGTTAAAAGATACAATAAAGAATACATTGAAGAGAAACGTGCATTTGGTGAGTTAGGACATCCTGACGGCCCGATTGTCAATCTTGAACGTGCATCTCACATGATTACATCTTTAAAACCAGACGGTAAAAACTTTGTTGGTGAAGCAAAGATACTCAAGACTCCAATGGGAGAGATTGTTAAAAATCTTATGGACGAGGGTGCAAAACTCGGTGTCTCCTCAAGAGGCATGGGTAGTTTGCAACAGAAAAACGGTGCAAGTTATGTGAAAGATGACTTTTACCTTGCAACCGCAGCTGACATTGTTGCAGACCCATCCGCACCAAACGCATTTGTAGAAGGAATCATGGAGGGAAAAGAGTGGGTTTGGAACAATGGTGCGTTGGTTGAAGAAGAATTAGTAAGGATGAAAAGAAAAATTAATGAAAACGTCCGAAAAAAACACGCAAATCAAGATGCATTGGAACTTGCGAAGTTCCTCAAACTTTTATAATTTATAAATAACTTTACAAACATATTACAAGGAGAAATCCCCATGGCTAATGAGATAGACAAAACCATTGAGGAATTAGAAGCAGAGGTTATCGCTGAGTTAGAAGAGGCCAATGGTGCCGATGCTCCTAAGAAGTCCGCTCTTGCACCAGAAAAGCAAGACAAGTTAGACAAAGTAGATGGTGATGAAATACAAGACACTGGTGATAGTCCAAGCAAACTAATGGATAAAACCAACCCAACAGCAAAAGTTGTTGCAAAAGCAAAAGAAGTTTCTGGCGATCCAGCACAGAAATCAGAAGGGAAACCAAACAAAATGAGTAAAGCAAAAGATGCAGGCAAAAATAAATCTTTAGCTCAAGAGGGTTTCACAGACGAAGAGATTCGTGAATTATGTCACACGAAAGATCATGACTGTGCTGTAGTTGTGGAACATCCAGTTTGGGGTAAAGGTAAACCAGTTCATGGTTCACACGCAATGCCAGATGACGAGGGAAATGTTCAGTGGTATGATGTTCGATTTAAACATGGTGTTGAGGAGAAAGTCATGGCAGAAGATATGAATATCATGGTTTCTGAAGCTCATCATGAGGGTGAACACGAAGGTATGCATGAACCAAAAACTAAGGCAGAGTACCTATCTGCTATGAAACATATGGTAGATACCATGCACGCTAATATGCCAAATGGTAATAAAGAGAAAAAAGAGACACTCAAAGCGCAATATGATTCGATAAAGTCTGCGTACATGGGTATGCCCGGCATGGCTCAGTATGATCCCTCTGAAAAAGAAAAGAAAGAAGCAATTGAGAAACGTGTTAAGTCCGTTGACGTTAAGGAACACGTTGATGCACTTATCAATGGTGAGGGAGACCTTTCAGAAGAATTTAAACGTAAGGCTGCGACAGTCTTTGAGGCGGCAGTTAAGTCCAAGATTCGTGACGAGGTTGTTAGACTTGAAGACGAGTATCAAAAAGAATTAGAAGAATCTATAGGCCAGACAAAATCAGAGTTATCAGAGAAGGTTGATACCTATCTGAACTACGTTGTCGAAGAATGGATGAAGGAAAATGAACTTGCAATTGAACGTGGATTAAAAGGTGAGATTGCAGAAGACTTCATTTCTGGATTGAAGACTCTATTTGAAGATCATTATGTAGATATTCCAGATGAAAAATACGATGTACTAGAAGCACAATCAGAAAAGATTACCGAACTAGAAGGAAAATTGAATGAGGCAATCGAAAAAACTGTCTCATTAAGGAAAAACAATGGAGTTCTAGTTAGGGAACAGGTCATTCAAGAGGCAACTCAAGATTTGGCCGATACAGAAATTGAGAAGTTTAAGTCATTGACTGAGGACGTAGAGTTCACTGACGAAGATTCCTTCCGTAATAAGTTGGAGACTTTAAAGGATAACTATTTTCCAAAACAACAACAAGTGACTGAGACTATTGATGATGTAGAAACTGGCACCGCACAGGACGTTGACACAACTAATTCAATGAGGGCATATATGTCTGCAATTGGTAAGTTTGGCAATAGTGCAAAGTAACAGAAATTATAAATAAGTAGAAAATAACAAGGAGATACCAAATGTATCAAACAGAAAATCTACAAGAAAAGTGGCAGCCAGTCCTTGCACATCCTGATCTACCAGAGATACAGGATTCGTACAAACGGGCCGTTACTACTTTAATTCTTGAGAACCAAGAAAAAGCACTTAGAGAGGACAGAAACTTCCTTTCAGAGGCTGCACCAACAAACGCAACTGGTGGTTCAGTTGATAATTGGGATCCAATTTTGATCTCATTAGTTCGTAGGTCAATGCCAAACTTAATCGCATACGACATTTGTGGTGTGCAACCAATGACAGGCCCAACAGGTCTTATCTTTGCAATGCGTTCTCGCTTCAGTTCACAAACTGGTGCAGAAGCACTTGCAGACGAAGCAATGCCAGACTTCACTAACCAGAACAAGGCAAGCACGATTGGTGGTGGTGACGTTACTGACACTGCAACTAACCCTGCTGTATTGAACGACAGTCCAGCTGGTACATATGAGACCGCAACTGGTATGACAACTGCTGAAGGTGAAGCATTAGGTGATAACACATCTACAAACGTCTTCGCTGAGATGGCATTCTCAATCGAGAAGCACACTGTTACTGCTGTAACAAGAGCTCTTAAAGCAGAATACTCAATGGAACTTGCACAAGACCTTAAAGCAATTCATGGTCTTGACGCAGAGACAGAACTTGCAAACATTCTTTCTGCTGAGATTCTTGCAGAGATTAACAGAGAAGTTGTTCGTAACATCTATGTTACTGCTGTTGCTGGTGCTCAAGTCAACACAACTACTGCTGGTATCTTTGACCTTGACACAGACTCTAATGGACGTTGGAGTGTTGAGAAGTTCAAGGGTCTAATGTTCTCCCTTGAAAGAGATGCAAACGCAATCGGTCAACAGACTCGTAGAGGGAAAGGTAACATGATTATCTGCTCTGCTGATGTTGCATCTGCGTTGCAAATGGCTGGTGTTCTTGATTACACGCCTGCTCTTAACAACAACTTGAATGTTGATGACACAACCACGACTTTTGCTGGTGTTCTTAACGGACGTTACAAAGTTTATGTTGATCCATATGCTGCAAACGTGGCTGCATCACAATACTACATTGTTGGTTACAAAGGTACATCCCCATACGATGCTGGTATGTTCTACTGCCCATATGTTCCATTACAAATGGTTCGTGCAGTTGGTGAACATACGTTCCAACCAAAAATTGGATTCAAGACTCGTTACGGTATTGCTGCTAACCCATTCCATACTGGAACGGTTGCTGCAACTGCTGAGGGTGCAATCAGTATCACCGCAAACACCAATAAGTATTACAGAAGAGTTAAAGTTTCAAACCTTATGTAATAACAAGAGTTGGGTTAACCAACCAAAACTTAAAAAGGGAAACTTCGGTTTCCCTTTTTTTATTACTTAAAACTAATGATTTTCTGTATGTTTAAGAGGTATCAGATACACTATATAATATACTGAGGAATGTATAAACATTTCCTCTTTAGACACACAGGAGAAGATTATGTGGACTAAGCCTGAATATACAGAAATGCGTTTTGGTTTTGAAGTGACAATGTACATCGCAAATAGATAATTACAAATTTGTAGAGGTAAAGAGGGACTTCTTTTGAAGTCCTTTTT
>VTLG01004734.1_pt1 | contig 14708 bp, 17 predicted proteins | sample 4694571 | NCBI WGS metagenome assembly VTLG01 (sample SAMN12604809, study PRJNA352737) | marine metagenome | biome: ENVO:00000447; feature: ENVO:00000209|ENVO:00000569|ENVO:01000036; material: ENVO:00002151; isolation source: viral sequences binned using virsorter ...
GTCTACACTTCTTCCTAGCAGTTTTCCCTGTTGTATGTGTATGGTTAACCTCTATGGGTATCTGCACAATGGCATTCAACTTGAATGGTTTCAACTTTAACCAATCAGTTGTTGATGCTAACGGAAAGATCGTTCCAACATGGGGCGACGTTCTTAACAGAGCAAACTTAGGTATGGAAGTTATGCATGAAAGAAATGCACATAACTTCCCATTAGACCTAGCATCTGCTGAGTCTACACAGGTTGCTTTAACAGCACCTACAATCGGTTAATTAATTAACCCATAACAAATCGGGGGGTCGCAAGACCCCTTTTTCATAGGAAAAATTAATGGTAGCATCTACTTTACAAGCACCTACAAGGGGTTGGTTTGATGTACTTGATGATTGGTTAAAGAGAGACCGATTCGTATTCATCGGTTGGTCTGGTCTTTTACTTTTACCTTGTGCTTATCTTTCTATCGGAGGTTGGTTCGTTGGAACTACTTTCGTAACCAGTTGGTATACACATGGTATTGCATCTTCATATCTTGAAGGAGCAAACTTTCTGACCGCAGCAGTATCCACACCTGGTGATGCAATGGGTCATAGTCTTCTATTCCTTTGGGGACCAGAGGCACAAGGAGATCTCATCCGTTGGTTTCAACTGGGTGGACTCTGGAACTTCGTTGCATTTCACGGTGCATTCGGACTCATAGGTTTTATGCTTCGTCAGTTTGAGATCGCAGGTCTTGTTGGGATTCGTCCTTATAATGCTCTTGCATTCTCTGCTGTCATCGCAGTATTCACAAGTATATTTTTAATCTATCCTTTAGGACAACATAGTTGGTTCTTCGCACCTTCATTCGGTGTTGCAGCAATCTTCCGTTACATTCTGTTCATTCAAGGTTTCCACAATATAACTCTTAATCCATTTCATATGATGGGTGTGGCAGGTATACTTGGTGGTGCTTTACTCTGTGCCATTCATGGTGCAACAGTACAGAACACTTTGTATGAAGACACATCACAATACACAGAAGGTAAGATTCAATCTACAACCTTCCGTGCGTTCGATCCTACACAGGAAGAAGAAACTTACAGTATGATTACAGCAAACAGATTCTGGTCACAGATATTTGGTATTGCTTTTTCTAACAAAAGATTTTTACACTTCCTTATGCTCTTCGTTCCTGTGATGGGAATGTGGACATCATCTATAGGTATCGTAGGTCTTGCACTTAACCTCAGAGCATACGACTTTGTATCTCAAGAGATAAGAGCAGCAGAAGACCCAGAGTTCGAGACTTTCTATACGAAGAACATTCTTCTTAATGAGGGTATGAGAGCATGGATGTCATCTGTTGACCAACCACACGAGAACTTTGTGTTTCCAGAAGAAGTATTACCTCGTGGTAATGCACTCTAAATCAAAAACCACTTTTAATTTACATTTACCTCGGAAAAAATTTCGGGGTATTTTTTTGTCTATTAGACTTTTTTATAGATAAAATATGATCTTAGAAGAAGCCTGTTATTCTCTTAAACTCGAATGTGCCCTCAGAGATTTGGGCTTTGTGGATATTGGTTGGAAGTGTGTTGCTCATGCAGGTATATTTTTTGTTCAACCAGTTGGAATACCTGACGACCCAGATGGAGATTTACTTGGATTTTCTCTTACACTACCAAATACTTATGATATGCGAAGAGTTCGTCTGATGAGAACTGCAAAGCAAGCATTAGATTATGCTGAAGGAAAAAATGGATATTGATTTTGAATTAGAGACCCAACATTTATTTTTAATCGAACGCACTTGTGTGGTATGTGGTAAGCAAAAGAATTTGATTGCGGACTTTTATAAATGTCGTCCTGACGCAACAAAGATATCTTCTTATGCATATGAATGTAAGGAATGCACTCGTGATCGAGTGAGAGAGTATGAGAATAAGATAAAGAAAAAGTATAATATTGGATCATGTAAAATTTGTAACGAAACAAATACAAAAGTGTGTAATGATATATGTCGAAATTGTGAAAAAGGATTGAAAGGATTTCGGTATAATGTTGACACCCTCAAAAATGCTATGCTATACTTAGACGAACATAATAAATAAAATTTAAATACAAGGATTTTATGGCTAACGATCTCTGGCACGACATGAAAGTTCTAAACTCTCTCTATCAAGAACTCATGTGGGATAACGATGATGAGATACAATTTAGAATAGAGGATGAAAGAATTGTAATAAGGAACGTAACAGTTGAGAATGAATAAAACTTATGATGACTCCAATTGGAGAGAGGAGTACAAAGGTTATACAAATAACAAAAGATATCTTGAATTACTTGAGAACGGACCTAAGAGTTTATCTCAGGCATGGTTACTTGGTGCACTGCATAATGAATGGAAAAAGATGAAAGGATATGACAAGTTTGATCCCGATGAAAATGAAGGTCAATTACAATCTTCTTTGTCAGAATGGGAAGAAAGTATAAAAAAATATAAAAACGATAAATAAAAACAAGTCGCAAGCACGTATGAGAGTTTTATCTTCACCTCAACAGTATTTGTTCAATTTGGAAACAACTAGTTCACAAGAAGCAAAAAGGTTATGGAGGCGAAAGATAAAGGAATCATGGGATTATGAATGTGCTTACTGTGGATCAGATAATCACATAACAATAGATCACATTGTTCCTCGTTCTAAAGGAGGAGCAGACTTTACAAAGAATGTAGTATGTTGCTGTCATTCTTGCAATCAAGATAAGTCACACACTCCGTGGGAAGAATGGTATTTCTCTCAGGAGTTTTTTAGTAATGAGAGATATGAAAAGATAAAAGAATGGATGGAACCAGACCCACCAACTAACTTATTTACTTATCGACCAAGACGGAATAATGCAACTTGAATAAATAAAACATAGACAGTATATACTGCCTTTTTTTGGTACATACCGAATGAGTTAAATGGCGACACCATATAGATTTAAACGCTCTGCTATAGCAGGGAAGAGACCCACTTTGGCAGATTTAGAGTTAGGAGAGATTGCTCTTAACACTTATGATGGAAAATTATATGCAGAAAGAGAGACTAATGGTGTTGGTATAGCTGATACGGTTGCATTACTTAATCCTTGGGAAGAGACATATGGTGGAGGTTCGATTGAATATGTCGGAACTGTAACTGCCACAACATATACTGGTAATCAAGTTATAGGAACACCTGCAGGTGGATTTAAGTCAGGAGCATTTACAATAAACAGTTCAGATCATACAAAGGATTCAATAAACGAATTAAATTTTATATTAGGAAAGTTAGTTCCTGATCCACCTACAACAATTAATAATGCAGCGGTTGATCTAACAAACGATACAGAGCATTTTCTCTGTGCTGGATTTACTCCTACAAATAATACTGGTGGTGCTGCACCCGATCAAACTGGTACTACCTCATACGTTAGAAATACTACAAGTCAGGTAACAACTGATCCTTTAACAGAATACGGACCAGGTGATGCTGGAACTGTCAAAGGATTTATAAATGCGGTTGGTGTAGGAACAGTTGTCTTATCTACATCAAACAATGATGGAACCTATGATAAATTAGTCATTTCAAACAATGAAGATGCATCTAACTCAACACGAAATCCTGGCATCACATCACAATTCTATCAGATATATGATGCGAAGTTATTAAATGCACCATCACCTGATGGATTTAACAAAGCATTCTTTACACAAGATTCAAGCACAACTCAGTCAACTTTCTGGTATGAAGATCCAAGTTCAGTAGGTGTTCCTGATATGACATTTGGTGCTGTTTCTCCACCTTCATCACCAACATTATCATACTCATCATACGTTCCTCACTATACTGAGGCATCAGGAAATGCATTCAGTTATGTGATATCTGTCACCAATGCAACTGGTGATATGTACAATAGTAATAATAATGTGCTACTCACTGCTGAGAATCAAACCACTGGATTTACCAGACCAGACGCATCTAAACTTTTTAATGAGACAACTGTTTCTGGTGTACAGGGAACTCATCCACCTCAAAGAAATTGGGGAGCATCAGGAACTCCTGCGATTGTAACTGCAACTCACGTTCCAAGAAACGTACACGCAACTATAACTTCTAATCATTTCCATAGATGGGATTGTACTACACCATATGGCAGTGATTTAAATGAAAGGGCAACAGTCAGTCAGGCAGTTAACATCATGGGTACGACTGCTGACTTTACGAACAATGTTGATGAAGATGCTATTGAATGTACCGTTGGTAGTTTGACTGGTGGTTCTGCTACCAGAGTCAAGGCAGGAGCAAGTGGTGATACACCAACTCCAACTTTTGTAACTTGGGATGGTAATGCAGCGGGAACTCCTGCTGTGTATGAGGCAATCGTAAGAGGTGGTGATCTACGTCATGATCAGACAAATTATGCGTCTGGCTATCTTCCAGCAGGTCCTAACTTATCTTCTGGTAGAAGTGGAACTCAATACTTCCAATTCCAGTTCATACAATCTGCGATCTCTCAGTTTAATATTTCTTATACTGGTTCGTTGGCAGGGTGTTTTGTGTGTATGCCTGATAACTCTACTTGGACAACAGGTTTAAGTGCTACGAATGGTTGGGCAGATATGTTCCAAGCATACATCGGTGCTGGTGTTCCTAATAATGCAAATCCAGGTTGTGCATCTGGTGGTGTGATGGATACAAATGGTGGTACATTTACTTGTGTATTCGGATCAGAATCATCTTCTAATGATAGTAATAATCGAGTTTTGATTAGATTTAAATTAACTAATGGTAATTCTATTAGTGATATTTCATTGTCAGATACATAATATTAGGAGAGTAACTTAAGTGTCAGCAACTACCGAACAAAAAGTCGATTTTCTATTAAAGAAAGTTGGTTTTACCTTATCAAAGACAGGATCTGTAACAGGAACTGGTGCGATAAGTGGTGGCACAACAAAAGAACCCTTTGCAGAATCTTTACCATCTCCATTAGTTGTACCTGATACAAGTATTTGGAATCAGAGTTTAAGTATTCCAACAACTCCACCAGGTTCAGATACTTCTATAGTAAAAGTTTATAGCACTTCTTCTGCTCATCGTATGACAGCAGATAGTTCTGTCTCTGGCAGTCGTGCTTTCATTGCGTATTCGACATATAATAATACATCTTCTGCACGTTTAACTGATTGGATTGATACTCAGTTTGGAACTGCATATGTTCTTAAAGTTTACAAAGGAGATCCAAACTCTGGTGGTACTTTATTACCTGCTGGTGGTTCAGGATCTAATGATGGTTGGTTCTTTGACTACTCATCTGGTGTTCTTAACTTTAATGGATCGGGATTACCAAGTGGTGTAACTGATACTAATATCTACATTGTTGGTTACAGATACATTGGTAGTAAGGGTGTATCATCTCCTGGTCAACTCAGTCCTACTAATCTTTTTGTTGCTGGTATCTCTACGTTCGTTGGAGTCGGCACATTCCAAAATGATTTATCAGTTGCTGGTCAGTTCAAGGGATATACAAATCTTGTAGCTCCACATAGTGCAACTACAAAAAACTTTACTGTTACTGTTCAAAGTAAAGATTCTTCTCACAGATACAATGGACAGGGTAGTGGCAATGCATATTTAATTGATGGTATACAATCACCAATTCTTACTTTAACACCTGGCAGAACTTATAGATTTACAAATAATAATACAGGAAGTCACCCACTTAAATTTTATCTTGAAGCAGATAAAACCACGAATTATACCACAGGTGTTAATTTCCAGAATACTTATACTGAAATTACAATAAGTGATGAAACACCAAATGTTTTACATTATCAGTGTACTGCTCATTCCCTTATGGGTAATGCGATTGTCACAAACTCTAATGTAGTTAATACAAACTATGCTGCAACTCTTCGTGGTGGACTTACTGCTAACTCCGCAAAGGTAGAAGATTTAACATCAGGTCGTGTTGTACTTGCTGGAACTGGTGGTGAGTTAGAGGACAATGGTAATTTAACATTCAATGGATCACAGTTAGGTATCACTGGTACTGTAAATGCTTCAAGTACAATTACTGGTACTGAGTTTCATACTGGTGCTTCTGGATCAGCAATCAGAGTCACATCAAATACAATCTCAGGTCCTGCGACATTCACTCTTGACCCTGCGGCGGTTGGTGATAATACAGGTAAAGTTATAATTGCTGGTGACTTACAAGTAGATGGTACAACAACCACAGTCAACTCTACGACTGTTAATATTGTTGATAAAAATATTCAGGTTGCAACTGGTTCTGCGAATGACGCTGCTGCAAATGGTGGTGGTATCACAATCGCATCGGGAGATGGTAATAAGACATTCCAATTTGAAGCAACGGGAGATAACTTAGGATCTTCTGAAAACTTAAATCTAGCATCTGGTAAAGATTATAAGATCAATAATACATCAGTGCTAAATGCAACAACTCTTGGTTCTGGTGTTGTCAACTCTTCACTAACAAATGTCGGTACACTGACTTCATTAGATGTTAGTGGACTTGCTGGTATTGGAAGTCTTACTGTTGCAGGTGTATCTACTTTTTCAGGAGCTATAGATGGTACGAGTGCGATTCTTACGGGAAATATAACAGCAAACAGATTTACTGGCACAGATGGTAATGCAATAACTCTTGGAGATAATAAAAAAATCGTACTTGGTACAGGATCAGATTTTGAAATTTTTCATAGTGGCAACAACTCTTTTATAAAAGATACTGGCACTGGAAGTCTAACTGTAAATACATCTCAACTACTACTTAGAAATGCTGCAAACAACCAAGAAGCTGTTAAATTTACTGAAGGAGGAGCTGTTGAGGTATATCATGCAGGAGTTAAGAAATTTCAATCCAATAGTGAAGGCGTTCTCTTTCAAGGCGTTGGCACTAATGTAGATGGAAGTAAACTAATTTTAGCTTTAGGTGATGGTTCAAATAAACGTTCAACAATACAGGGTACATCTAATAGTGTAGATGAAAAAGGTATAGAATTTAAAACTTATTCTTCCGCAGCTAAAACTCCTTTAACACTAACGCATGATGGACATTTAAAAGTACCAGATAATAGTAGGTTAAAAATTGGAACAGGCGAAGATCTTGAAATATTTCACACGGGAAACCAAACTTATATTAAAAATGGTTCAACTGGTGATTTAAATTTAAATACAAATGGACAAAAAGTTGTTTTATATAACGACGGAAATAGTGAGTATTTGGGTCAATTTATTTCCAATGCACAAGTTGAATTATTTTTCAATGGTAATCGCAAATTAGAAACAACTAATACAGGTGTTGTTGTAACGGGCATTGTTTCTGCTACAACTTTCCAAGGTAATGCTACAACAGCATCTCTTGCAACTCTTGCAACTGATCTTGCAATCAATGGTGCAAATCAGATTGTATATCAGGATTCTAATAATGATTCAGACGTACTACCAACTGGTAATGCAGGTCAAATACTTGCATCAAGTGGTTCAGGTGCCGCTCCACAATGGGTAAACTCTGCTCCTGCTGGTGCGATTGAAGGTATCACAATTCGTGATGAGAGTACGATTGTTGGTACAGCAAACAGTATTTCAACTATCAACTTTGTAGGAAATGGAGTTGTTGCTGATGCCGCTGTTGCAGCTGGTATTGCAACCGTCACAATCAATACTGGTGTTGCAGTATCTGAGGGTAGTGGTAGTAAAGCAACTGGTGCTACAGGACTTGACTTTGTAGGTCCATTAATAGGTGTTGATGCATCATCTAATACTGGTATCTCTACTGTTCGTGTTGATGCTTTAACAATTAAAGATGAAGGATCAACAGTTGGAACTGCAGGTAGTATCACCACAATCAACTTTGTTGGAGCTGGTATCGCTGCTGCTGTTTCAGGTGATACTGCAACTGTTACATCTGCTGGTGGTGTTACGAATGCTGATGTCGTTGCTCTGGCGATTGCTTTGGGATGATTATAAATATCTCAACGGGGATATTACACCTTTTAACTATAAAAAATGGCTAATACTTTTAAATTAAAATCGAAAAATAATATTGGTGTATCCACAGTTGGAATATACACAGTACCTGCTTCAACGACCACAGTTATAATTGGTGTGACTGCTGCGAATGTATCTGGTCAAGGAATAAATGTAGGAATCGGAATATCAAGAGGTGCGAATGGAGATGATATAAGTATATTAAAGAACGTTCCCATTCCACAGGGTTCATCTTTAGAAATAATGCAAGGGAATAAGATAGTTGTGGAAGCTGCTGATACAGTTACAGCAAAGAGTGATGTAAATAGTACATTAGATGTTGCCTTGACGATTATGGAGATAACATAATATGGCACTGTCTACCAACAGGACGTTAATCACACAAACTGGTATCAATACTCACCAAGTTCTTAATGTTGGTGGTCTTGATTCAGCTGGTATTGCAACATTTTTAAACTTTAAAACTGGTGAAAGCAACGTACATTCTATTGGATTTGATGTTGTTTCAAGCACTGGTGCAGGTGTTACAATTAGATCAACTGGTAATGCTGCATTCTCAGGTATCGTAACTGCACAAAAATTTGTTGGTGACATATCACAAGCAACTGGTGCAGCTGCAGGATTGGGAACTGCCTTATCTCAAACACAAACAGATCCACTAAACAAAATTTATTATACTGATAAAGTTTTAAGTATATCCACCACACAAACTATTGATCATCCTGCTACTGCCAATCTTGCTTATACTCAGTATGGTGATATAAAAATTGAAGATGGTCATGATTTAATAATTAAAGATGGTGATGATTTTAAGTATGATATTCTTGGTATATCAACAACGAAAATACCAAGTAATCAATTTCCAAGTGGATTAAGTGGAGATCTAACTGGTAATGTAACTGGTGATGTGACGGGAAATCTTACAGGTAATGTAACTGGAAACGTAACAGGTAATGTAACTGGATCTGGTGCAAACTTAACCAATATACCTGCTGGACAACTAACAGGTGCGTTACCTGCAATCAGTGGTGCTAACTTAACAGGTATGATTGCTGGTATTACAGAAGTTGATCAGTGGTATTTAACAACTAATATTTCTAACTCAGGAAATGATGCAGTTATTTCATCTTGGTCAAGATTTACTCAAGCAAATGTATCAGCAGCTTCACCATTAGGCACAGGAATGTCTCATAGTTCTGGTGTTTTCACATTTCCAAGCACAGGAAAATGGTTAGTTATATTTCTTGGACATTATCTTTTAGCTCAAAATGATAATGTAGTTGTTATTACAAAAGTAACAATCAATAATAGTGCTTATAATGCTATTGCAACTGCCAAAGATGGTAATTCTGCCTCAAATAGTACATCTGGAAGTGCAACATCGTTTTCATTTATTGATGTAACTAATACAAGCAACGTAAAAGTACATTTTTACGCAACTTCTATTGCCAGTGGTAGTCAAGTAGATGGATATAATTCAGGAAACGGGATTCAAACATCTGCATTATTCATACGTTTAGGAGATACCTAAATAACTAAAAAGAATAATCATGTCGAGATTAAGAGCAAATCAAATAACAAATGAGAATGCCAACGGTGCACCTAATTTTCCGCATGGTTTAACCGTAACTGGTATTGTTACTGCATCAACAACTAATTCTACATCAAATCAAATTGTTGTAGGTTCAGCAGTCACTGCAAATTCACAAGGTATAGATGTAACAGGTGTAGTCACCGCAACATCATTTAAAGGTGATGGTTCTACCTTAACTGGATTAAATGTTGATGCGACTGCATTAAAAGATGGAAGTGGTAATGTTATAGTACAGGCATCTGCAAGTGCTGTATCTGTTACTGCTGGCAAACATTTTAATCCTGCATCAACTAATTCAACAGACTTAGGGACTACTTCTCTAAGATGGAGAAATATTTACACCAACGACCTTAACTTATCTAACGAAGGTTCATCTAACGATTTTGATGGTAGTTGGGGTGACTGGACGATACAAGAGGGAGAATCAGACTTGTTCTTAAAAAATAATCGTTCTGGTAAAAAATACAAATTTAATTTAACGGAGGTATCATAATGGCGATTTATTATGGTGATGGTTCCAATTCTAGTAATGGTAGAATCGTAAAGTTTCATAAAGGAACATTTACAACCAAAACCTCTAGCACATCACAGAATTATGACATATTTAATGTGGACATCACCCCACAAGCAGCTGGAAACTGGTTCCATATAACAGGTCGAGTTGCAGCATCTCATGCGCCAAGCCAATCATTTTTTACTCAATTTTTGATTGATAATCAATATGTTGGAGGTCGAACTGCAGATCTTGGGGCTTCTATCTCAAGATCATTATTTTTTGATTCGGTTTCTAACAATCACCGATCAAATGCCTCTTACAATACTTACGAAGGTGCTTATACACACATACAAAGTAGTGCGAGTGCTTTTAATTTTAAAATGCGAACAAGACTTCAAGGTGGAACTCAATATTTAAATTATGCATATAGTTATGATGACAATGATAGAGGAAAACCTATTTGTTATTATCATATTATAGAAATGGAGCCATCATAATGGGATACACAATAGACCACGCTTTAGCAAATTATTATTCTGACTGTCTTTGGACAATTCATGATAATGATTATTCAAAATTAGATTGGGATGCAAGTAATTCCAAGACTAAACCAACTTTAGAAGATCTTCAATCAAAAGTTAATGCTCTTAATACAGCAGAACCTATGAAAAGATTGAGATATGAAAGAGATAGATTATTAGCAGAATCTGATTGGGTTGTAACAAAAGCATCAGAAACAGGAGTTGCTGAAACTGATGCTTGGAAAACATATCGTCAAGCACTTCGTGATCTTCCATCAACACAAACTCCTGCGATGGAAGATACACCAACCTCACAACTTGGTATAAAAAATGTAACTTGGCCAACAAAACCATCATAATTCAATATCATGCCTTATCTAGGTCGAGAACTCACATCAGGAAACTACCTTAAACTAGATGATATAACATCTCAGTTTAATGGATCTACTACAACTTTTCAGTTGAAGAGTGGTGGTAGTGATTTTTTTCCTGGTTCATCTTTCTCACTTTTAGTATCAGTCGCTGGTGTAATCCAAGAAGCTGACTCTGCATATCAGATAAACAATAATGAAATAACTTTTGCAACAGCACCTGGTGCATCTGATGATGCTTTTATAATTGTTCTTGGTCTTGCACTAGGTATTGGAGTTCCTGGTGATGGCACAGTTGGACTTCAACATTTACAAAATAGTGCAAAGTTAGGTATATCAACATCTAATTCAAATAATACATCGACTGTAAGTGTTGGTGGTGGAGTTACCTCTCTTAACTTTGCAGGTCCTGGTGTTACTACTGCGTTTGTCACAAATGGTATCGCCACAGTATTTGTTCAAGGTGGTGGAGGTAGTGTTGGTGCTGCTGGTACTTGGGCATCTGATGAAGTCGGTGTTGCCACAAGTAAAGTTGTTGGTGTTGGTACAGCACAAGCAGTTGGCACAGCAAACTCTGAAGGTGCATTACAGTCACTGGGTAATATTGCAATTACTGATGGTGCACTTTTAATTGATAATGATATTAGCAGTAGTATCAATGTACCTGCTGGTAAGAATGGATTATTAATTGGTACAGTCAATGTTGCAGTCGGAGCAACAATTGATGTTGCAACAGGTTCAGTTTTAGTGGTGGTGTAACATGGCATATCTAGGTAATCGTAACGCAACAGGGGAAAATAATAGTTTTAAGATCTTAGACGATCTTGCATTTACCACGACCTTTAATGGTTCTGATGGTAACGTAGTAAATCATTCTGCTGATACAATTACAATTAATAATCACAGATTTTTAACAGGTTCAAGGGTAACATATTCAAACGGTGGTGGTGGAAATATAACTGGACTTACTAATGGAACTGCATATTTTGTAATTAAGGTAGATCATAATACAATTCAATTAGCTGCAAATGCATCAGATGCAAATGCAGGAAGTAAAATTAATATAACAGGAACTGGAACTGGCACAGCACATACCTTAAGTGTTGCATTTGATGGAGTTAATAAAAAGTTTGTAGCAACATATGATGGTGGTACAAAAGCACAGATGACAAGAGCAGCACAGCTGTTCATATCTCACAATGGTGTGATACAAAGACCTCATGATACACCAAATCCTGCAAATGGATACGGAACAGACATAGATTCAATCATAGTGTTTGCGTCCGCACCATCTTCCTCTGATTCAATCTTTGGAAATCTTGTAGCAAACAATTTTCCAACATTTGATATTACAGATAATAAAGTAGATACATTCACTGCTGATGGAAGCACAACGACATTTACTTTATCAAGAGCAGTTGTTAATAATGATAATATCTTAGTTGCATTAGATGGTGTGATTCAATATCCATCTGATTCGCAAAACACAAGATCATATAATGTTTCAGGTACGGGTTCTAATTCACTTACGTTTGCATCCGCACCTGCACAAGGCACAGTCATTCATGTGAGACACATTGGTTTTGCTGGTGCTTCTACAAGTGGTGTCACAGGATTCTTAGGTAGATCAGGTAATATTCAAATAATTGATTCAGATCCCATCATTGGTATTCAATCTGGTAGTGTTGCGATTGGAACAGTTCGCACATTAAACTTTGTTGGTGCTGGTAACACATTTAAGAAAACTGGTAATACGATTGATATAAGTATCGCAGGTGGTGGCGGAGGAGCTGGTGCATTCACAACAGCGATCACTGGTATTCAAACTTCATCACAGACTGTTGGTATCGGAACTACAAATGTTGATGATCCTGATCTACAAGGTATAGGTAATTCTGCAAGAGGACTTTATGTAAGTAATGGTATGATATTATATGATAATGCAATCAATGGTAATCATTATATTGGAACTTCAATGAACGGTCTAATGGCAGGTCCTGTATCAGTCAACGGTGTTCTGAATGTTGATGGTAATTTCATAGTGGTGTAATAAATAAAGTTATGACTGTAATAAGACCAAATAGCATATCAGGAGTAACAAGTATCACTGCTCAAGGTGGTGGTTTAAATATTTTTCGTTCTAATGGAACTGCAGGTGACTTAACAATTAATAATATTGTTGGTGGTGCTGCTACATTTACTGGCGTGTTGACATATGAAGACGTAACGAACGTAGATTCAATCGGTGTTATTACAGCAAGAAGTGGAATAAGAATAGGAGCAACGGGTGCAAATACTTTAATTACTGGAAATGGAACTGGAATTGGAATTGGTATTACTACCCCAACAGAGGAACTACACATCAGAGCAGCAACACCTGTAATTAGATTAGAAGATGGTGATAATGCTAAACAATCTCAAATTGTTGGTTCAGATGGTAATTTAAGATTAGACGCAGATAATAATAATGCAATCGCAGACACAAACATTGCATTCAGAACTGATGGTGGAGAAAGACTTCGCATCGGACCTGTGGGTCAAATTGGAATTGGTGGTGCAAATTATGGAACATCAGGTCAGGTATTAACAAGTCAAGGTTCTGGTTCAGCAGTCCAGTGGGCAAACGCTGGTGGTATTACTCATGCAAGAGGTTATCGTCTTAATAATACTCCTGATGCCAGTGGTGGTACTATAGACCTCACAAATTGGGCATATGAGGATAGTGCTTTTAACGGTCACTTAGGAAGTGGATGGTCACTTCCATCAAGTGGTGTATTTACTTTTCCAACAACAGGAATTTATGATGTTTCCATGATGGGAATGATGAGACAATTAAATAATAGTAATGCATGGTGTGGTGTTCAAGGAAAAGCAACAACAAATAACTCTAGTTACAACATTGCATTTGAATGTTATCAACAGATTGTACAAGCAAGTGGTAGTTCAAATCAATATGTTAATTTTTATGGTCATTGTATATTAGATGTTACTAATACAAGCAATGTAAAATTCAAAGTGAGTTTTTTCGCAGATCAGAATGAGCAAGTTTATTTGCATGGTGGTGGTTCTTATAATCAAACTGCGTTAAAATTTACTCGTTTAGGTGATACATAAATAACTAAAAACCTGATGGGAATACAACTAAACGGAATTACAGGAGATGCGATCATACCAGGCGATGTTGGTATTGGTGGTACACTGACCTATGAAGACGTTGCGAATGTAGACTCAATCGGTGTCATCACTGCAAGAGATGGTATAAGATGCACTGGTATAGTTACTGCAACTGCGTTTCATGGTGATGGTGCAAATCTAACAGGAGTCAGTGGATTTTCAACTGCACTTGGTAATACACAAGGTACACTTGAAAATCTGATATTCAAAACAACAGAAGCATTTACAATTGGTGCAGGTCAATCAATTAGATTAGAGTCAGATAATATGTCTGGTAATACTTGTTTCACTAGATTGAATCGCATCAATGTCTCTACAGGTGCAACATTCCATGTATCTGCTGGAACCACATTCATTATGAATGTGTTGGATGTATTCTAATCACATAAATAACAAAAAAACTTTAAAAAATGTCTGAAATTAGAGTTGAAAATATAATAGGTGAAACTGGCACTGATGCTGTTAAGTTTACAAAAGGTATTAATGTAACTGGTGTCACAACTGCCACAACCTTTAGTGGTTCTGGTG
>VTLG01015923.1_pt1 | contig 14708 bp, 13 predicted proteins | sample 4694571 | NCBI WGS metagenome assembly VTLG01 (sample SAMN12604809, study PRJNA352737) | marine metagenome | biome: ENVO:00000447; feature: ENVO:00000209|ENVO:00000569|ENVO:01000036; material: ENVO:00002151; isolation source: viral sequences binned using virsorter ...
TAGATCCGAGGGTGTTTCTACCTATGGTCGCTAAAGAAGGCTCTGCTGTGTATTTCACAGTCCCTGACGGCAAGACTGCCGGACTAGCCGGAGTAGGAGACGGTGGAGCTATCTGGATGTTATGTACACCAGAGATTCATCGTTATCCCATCACATTTGCAAGAGAAGCGAAGCGGTTTGTCGATAGCCGTGAAGAGCCTCTATTGTGGAACATAGTAGACTGTAGAAATACAGTACATTTAAAACTGTTAAAGTTTTTAGGTTTTAAGTTCTTACGTATAATTAAGAACGGACCATATCAATTACCATTTATAGAATTTTGCCGTGTGCATAGACGCTAATGCGGCTGCTAGAAGAGCAGCTAAAGAACGATGGATGCAGAAGGATGCTAAGTATCGTTCTCAATCCTTAAAATTTTGGAACAGAGAAACATCTGCTGTTCGTGGTATGCAACGTGCTGCCACAGGTTATAGCCGAGCTATTAGTAATGATTATCAGCGAGCCTTGTATGTACAAGGTCAAGCGAGAAAAGCTGAACAAGCAGGCTTTATAAAATATTTACAAAGTAAAGGAAGTGTTGATGAAGGCGGTAGAGACCGCAGAGCTAAAAGAAAAGGATTAATCGCATTAACACGAGCAAGAGGAGCTTTAACTAATGCTGTAGCTTCAGAGTTTGGAGTACAAATGCAAAGACGTTACAGAGCTAGACTTACTAAAATGCAGTCTGTACAGGCTAAAGTAAGAGAAAATCTAGGAGTAAGACCAGAATACGGAGCACCTGTATTAATGCCTCCTACTGATAGACTAAGCGGAGCATTAAGTATTGCAAGTACTGTCGTAGGTATCGCTAGTAATATCAAAAGTTTGGGTATTGGTGGCGGCGGTGAAGGATTTAAGTTTGAAGGTTTAGGAAATATGCCATCAAATATGTTTGAGTTCCAAGAAGGCTTATATGATATGCCATCTTTATTTAATAGTAGTATAACTCCCTTAGACATAACATGACATCATCTTATTTTGAATATCTCGGTAGAAAAGATGCCGCCCCTTTTACCGCCGAAGGGTTAGATTACGAAACAACAGAACCTGATCTAACCAAATCAGTCAATCAACAGATTGACGAAAACATAAAAGATAGAGACCAGTTTTTTGCTGACAATATCAGGATGTATAATGATACCATGAATGGTAAGTTTAAGAAGAACCTAGAGGGTCTTTATAATCTTACTGTTCGTGGAAAAACATTTTTAGAGCAGCGTCAGACATTTCTTGAAAACCGTGCAATGCTAGAGGGTTTAGTAGAAACGTATACAGATAAACAGCAAGTGGCTAAATATGCTCAAGTTGCTAAAAATGAAGAAATTGCAGATACTGAGATAAGAACTCAAGAAAATACAGACTTAACTTTACTTAGCACAACTGGAGAGGATTCTACTGGTACTAAATATACACCTAAACAGATACTTAATTTTAAAGAGTTAATACTACAGGGAGACTTTGCTAATCCAAAGCATGCTGCTAAAAGTATGGACTTTTACTTTAAAAGATATCTACCTTTAGCTCAAGAGTCTTTGATGGTAGGCGGCAAGCTATATAAAGATATGACTGTTGATGAAAAAGATGAATGGTACAAAGTAGCTGCCGGTAATTTCATCGCTATGTTTGTCGACGCTAATCCCGGTATAACTGAGGGGCATTTAATTACTCATTTTATGCCTGTATATTCAACAACTCAAGCAAATTGGACTGGTCAGAATTTAGATATAGCTAATTCAGCTACTGATACATTATTACAAAATACTGATTACCAAAACACATGGAATAGTATAAACTTATTAGCAGAGTATCATAATAACCCAAGTCTAGCTGAACCTTTAGTAAGTAGTCCGTTTTCTCCAACAGGTTGGATGAATAACAGAACTGATTTTCATAGAAACATAGGTACTTTAAATCCTAGAAAAGCTGCACTGGCAGATTTTGAAGCTATGATTATTGCAGGCATCGAAAAAGATGAGTTTAGTGAGCAGGCTATACAATATATATTAAATCATGATTTGTTTGTAGCAGACCAACACAAGAATAGTGGTAAAAAATCAAGTCTTTTTGATATTAATGAAGATGCAGCTATCAGAATATCTAACGCATACGATAAAAAAGTAAGGGAAAATAATCTTGCAGACGAAGAGCAAAGACTTGCTACACTAGACGAAATAGCTAAAGATGGTGGAGTTATACCAGCAGATGCTGCAAGTGCTTTTACAAACCCCGGTATAATAGAGCAAGTTAATAAATTAATTGCGTTCTCTAATCTCAATGAGTTTGATGAGAGAAAGAATCCAGAGTTCGCAGGCGTACAACCTTTATTTAAAGATCAGGCACTAAACAGAGTTTTAGATAACCAAGCTTTTGATCCCAAGGTTTACGACAAAACTGACCCATATTGGGTAACAAATACATCTGATTATATTTATAGAGAAGCCGGTGAGTTCTTTAACAAAGAATACAACAGGGTAATGCGTATTACAAGTGACAATCCAACAGCTATACAAAAGGCTACAGAGGCAACAGAAAAAGCTTTACAAGCTGGACAGTTTGATCCAAAGGATGAGTTACCTATGGATGCTAATAAGTATCGCAAACAAGTTCAGTTATATGAAGTTTATGAAGCAAATCCAAAAGAGGCTATAAACTCAGAAGTTCCATTAGATGGTGAACAACTACAAAACGCTGAAGATTATTTTAGTGGTAAAACTGACACTCTTGATTCATCATGGGTTTCATTAGCAAGACTTTTTCCAAATAAAAGTTCTGTTAAACTAGCTCATGATAGACTTGTAAAACTAGATAGAATCAAACCTATACCCGGTTTAATGGGAGAGATAGATAGTGTCTTAAATAGCCCATTATTAAACCATAAAAGTAATGCTACTAAAGTTATTCAAGCAGCCTCAGAAACTGATGCAACAGGATCTCCAAAATTAACTGAAATGGTTAATGCTTTACGTAACCCAGAATCTACAAATAATGGAGGTGTTGATGCTATTAAAGACCCGAAAGGTAACTGGGTTACATTAGATAAACCTTTATCTGAACACACTGTTGCAGAAGTTTATGAACTGGTTAAAGAAGGATATACAAATATTGGTGCATTTGACATGACCCCTGCTGCATTTGCTCAGGTATTTGGAGACAATATAGATAGTATAAGAATGACTGACCTATTTGATGAAAAGAAACAAATTAAGTTTTTATTAGCTAGGGTACGTTATAAAGCAAATAATCAACACTTATTTGGCAATGCTGATAATACTTATAGAAGATTAACAAATTTTAAAGAAGAGGATGTAGAATCTTTTGAAACTTTATTTGAAAATCTACCCCCATTTTTACAATTAGAAACTCTATTTGGTCCAGCTGCTAAGGAGTTTATAGAACAAACATTACCCGACGACGAATAATTATGGAAGACGATTACGGTCTTGGTGCTCCTTCAGCTGACGAGTTAAAACTAGAGCTAGAAGAGGAAATTCTTAAGCAAGATCAGATAAACGAAGCACAAGAAGTACAACAAGACGAACAAGAACAGAAACAACTGGTAGCTGCTGATCCTAGAAATGCAGAAAACTGGGGATTTAAAGGGTTTCTTAAAGAAGGTCAATCAATTCTTACTGGTGGTGTACAAGATACTTTATCATCAACTGCTACTTTTGCCGAGCGTACATTTGATGCGTTTTCTGGTGAGATGCAGAAAGAAAAAGAAGAAAAAGGTTATTATCGTCCAGAATGGGATCCATTTACTGATGATGATGACCCTATTATAACCAAAACATGGTGGGGTAAATTACTTAGAGGTACAGTTCATTTTGGTACAATGGCAGCTGGTATAGTCTTAAGTGCTAAAGGACTGGCCGCAGCCGGTGTACCTTTACTAGGTGTTGCATCAGCTAAAATGCTAGGTCTAGGTAGTGTTACTAGAGCTATGGCGATTGGAGGTATATCAGATGTTATATCTAAAGAATCTGATGGTATGAACGCTTTAGGTTCAATGAGAGATCACTATGGTTGGATAGATACACCGTTAAGTACAAAAGAACATGACCATCCTATTATGATGAAACTTAAAAACATCGTAGAAGGTATGGGTATAGGACTTGTATTTGATGGTGTTGCACAAGCTATTGGTGGTGGTAGAGCTCAAGCAAGAATAATCGCTCGTAATAATAGTATACAAAATCAAACTACTACAGCTGCTCTTGCACAGATACGTCAAGGAGACACTAACTTTCGTGCTGCTAAAAATGCACCTATTGCACAGAGACATCAGGGTGCTGATATATCTGAGGTTAAACCCGGAGAAGCTAGAGACCAGTTAAAGCGTACACGTAAAGATTGGGGTTCAGAAGATGGTTCTACTGGTTCTGTTACTACTAATGTAGAACGTGAACGTATTGCATTACAAGGTGGTACAACAGACGAAGTAGTCGAACGTACACTACGAGGTCTAATGAGCGATGAAAAGTTTTCACGAGAACTTGATGCTGTAAAAGGTAATAGAAAGTTACTTGGAGCAGTTTGGCGTGATGCTATTACAGAATATCATAAGATAACTGATGGTAGAAATGCTATGGATATGACTCCAGAAGAATATCTTAGTGATTTGTTTGAGAAACAGAAAGCATCTATTCCTTTAGGTGATGAGTTATTTGAAACTTGGTCTGCTGAAACAGTTGTTACAGCTGATTTAGTTGTAGGATCTTTACTTAAACAGTTACGAGATACCGGTATAGCTGGTAGAGAAATAGCAGACTTCGTGTCGTTAGATGACATAGATGGACCAGCAAAGCAGATAGTTGATACTATGTTAACTGCTTTGACACAAACAAAGAAATCTAGGTTTGTAGCTTCTGATTATTTTAGATCATTTGGTGCTGGTAAAACAAGAGCACAAGTAAATGATGCAGTTAATGCAGCTGTTACAGCTGACATGGAAGATGTAAAAGATTCTATATTATCAATACTTAAAATAGCTAAAGATAGTCCTGATGACAACTTATTAAATGCGTTGTTTGAAGCTTTCTCTATGATGAAAACTGTTAATAATCTAGATGATTTTGATAACTGGGCAAGAACTATACTTAAAGGTGGTCAAATTGCAGGCGAAGGACCAGATCGTACTGGTGCTTTGATACGTAGCTTACAAGAAATGGTAAGCCATAGTGTACTTAGTGGACCTAAAACACCACTTCGAGCACTTTTAGGTACAGGTTCTGCAACATTCTTGCGTCCTATATCTACATTTATTGGAGCAACTATGCGTTATCCATTTACTGGAGACGCAGCTACTATACGTGGTAGCCTTGCATCTATGAATGGTATGTTAGATGCTATACCAGAAGCATTTGATTTATTTTTTACTAAGTTAAATGGTTATTGGAGTGGTGAGCTATCAACAATAAAAACTAGATATACCGAATTTACTAAAGGTGATTATAACTGGGAGTTAATTCGTAGATGGGCAGAAGATAGTGGTAGAGCTTCAGCAGATGAACGTGCTATATTTGCATTTACTAACATGATTCGTGGTATTAATAACAATAATCTTTTTACTTACTCTACTAAAATAATGGCAGCGACTGACGATGCCTTTACATTTTTATTAGGTAGAGCTAAGATGAGAGAAAGAGCTATGCGTCGTGTTTTAGATATAGAAGGCACAGGAGTTGAGTTACCTAGGATTAATAGAGATATTATGAGAGCATACGAAGATGATTTCTATACAGAAATATTTGATGCTAACGGTAATATTAAAGATGATGCAACAATGTTTGCAAAGAAAGAAGTTACACTTACACAAGACTTAACTGGGTTTGCCAAAGGTCTTAATGACGTGTTAACTGCTAACCCTTTAGTTAGACCCTTCTTTCTATTTGCTAGAACTGGTGTAAACGGACTTGCACTAACAGGTAAACATACACCCGGTTTTAACTTTTTAGTTAAAGAGTTTAATGACATAGCATTTGCCGGACCTAAAGATTTAGGTAAATTAAAAAAATACGGTATTAATACTGTAGAAGAATTAAATAATGCTAAATCTTTACAAACAGGTAGATTGGCGATAGGCTCTGCTGTAACCTTTATGGCTACTCAAGCTTGGATGTCTGGTAGATTATCTGGTAACGGACCTACAGATAGACAAATGCGTCAAGGTTGGATAGACGGAGGATACTTACCTAGAACTATACAAATAGGTGATGTTCGTGTAGGATATGATTCTATAGAACCTTTTGGACTTATACTTTCTACTATAGCTGACGTTGGTGATGCTAGTATATTGATGGGTGAAGAGTGGACAGAAAAAGAACTACAAAAGATTTCTCTTGTTATTGCACAGTCAATTAGTGGTAAATCATATCTAGCTGGATTACAGTCATTAGTAGATTTGTTAGCTGGTCGCCCCGGTCAAGTCGAACGTATTGCAGCAAGTCTTATGAATAACACTGTACCTTTATCTGGTTTACGTAATGAAATGGGTAAATTAATTACACCATACATGCGTGAGATTAACTCCGGTGTATTTCAATCATGGCGTAACCGTAACTTACTATCTGAAAATCTACCCGGAGTAGAAGGATTACCTATTAAATATGATATGTTAAATGGTGAGCCTATAAAAAATTATGATTTTATGACTCGAGCATTTAACATGATTAGCCCTATACAACTTAACTTAGTTGAATCTGAGGGTAGAAACTTTTTGTTTGAAAGTGGCTATGATCTTAGAATAAGTACATTCTATGCTCCAGATGGTACAAACCTAACTGATGACCCCGGCATACGATCTCAGTTTCAACAAGCTATTGGTCAATATGGTCTTGAAGAAAAGTTAGAAAAGCTATCACGAGATCCCAAAATTATTGAATCAATTAGACTTATGAGAGCTGATATACGTGCTGGTAATAGAGGTCAGTTTAATGCTAGAAACTACTACCATAATATTGTGATAGATAGATTATTTAAAGAAACTAGAAGACTAGCATGGAACTCTATTAAATATAGAGAAGACGTCCTAAGGTTAATACAGGAACAAAAACAGAAAAAATTAGAACAAAAATATAAAATTAAAGAATCAAGCAACCTTCTTACAATGTATAAGTAATGGCAACAACTTTCGTAGACTATACAGGAGACGGAAACGCTACGAAGTCGTTTTCCTTTCCTTCCATAAAAGAAGCAGATATTAAAGTGGATGTCGATGGTGTTACTAAAACATCTGGCAACCACTATAATATAACAAGCTATACAACAACCGGTGGTGGTAACGTAGTATTTACTTCCGGTAACATACCGGCTAGTCCGGCGTCTATACGTATTCGTAGAGACACAGATGTAGACTCACCTAAAGCTACATTTACAGCAGGGTCATCAGTTAAAGCAGGCGACCTTAACAACAACATGACGCAGATATTATATGCTGCACAAGAAGAACAGAATCAAACAGTCGTAACATCTGACATAAAAGATGGTGCTATAACAACAGCTAAAATACAAGCTGACGCTATAACAGGTGCTAAGATAGCTGACGATCAGATCAGCACTGAGCATTATGCAAACACATCTATTCGTCGTGAACATATTGCTGCTGGTGAAGTTATCAGAGAAAAGCTTGAAGCTGATGCTGTAGATAGCACAAAACTAGCTGACAATTCAGTTAATTCAGAGCATTATGTAGATGGATCTATTGATACAGAGCATATTGCAGATTTAAACGTAACTACAGCCAAAATAGCTGCTGATGCTATTACAAGTGCAAAGATAGCAGATGACCAAATAAACTCTGAACATTATGTAGACGGAAGTATTGATACTGCTCATATTGCAGACAGTCAAATTACTTCGGCTAAAATTGCAGACGGAACTATTGTTGCTGGAGACTTAGCAAGTAACTCTGTTACTACAGCTAAAATTACAGATGCTAATGTTACAACTGCAAAAATTGCAGCAGATGCAGTTACTAATGCTAAAATTGCTGACGACAGTATAGATTCTGAACATTACGTAGATGGATCTATCGACACTGCTCATATAGGTGGAGCACAGGTTACAGATGCAAAACTTGCTTCTAACTCTGTTATTACATCTAAAATTACAGATGCTAACGTAACAACAGTTAAGATAGCAGACTCTAACGTAACTCTTGCTAAACTAGCGAGTGACTTAAAACAAACAACTATATCAGATAGTGATACACAGTTACCAACATCTGGAGCTGTGGTAGACTATGTTGCTGCACAGATTGCACCTATCGGTGGTCTAGAAGTTATAGCGACAGAAGTAGCTTTTCCTAACACACAACCACAAGCTGGTGTAGTTATATCTATATCAGATGCACAAGGTGTTGTAGTAAGTGGTAGTGGTAGTAGTACTACAGGTAGAACCGTAGGTGGATCTACAGTAACTATAAACAACTTTCCATCTAGTCTTAACAGTGAAACACTTGCAGCTGGGGTAGGTCTTATGGTGAGTTCTACTGGCTCTAGTCAGATATACAACTATCATAAATTACTTGCAGCAGAAACAGATGTTAAACAACTTAGTGATGATATAAATGACTTTAACGCAAGGTATAGAGTTGGCTCGTCGAACCCTACAAGTGCTCTTGACGGTGGTGATCTATTCTTTAATACTGGCTCAGGTAAACTGCTTGTATATAATAACACTCAGTCAGCGTGGGAAGAAGCACAAAGTATAGGTCAATATTTTATAAATACAATATCTAGTTATTCTGGTACAGGAGGAAATAGTGCATCATTTAACGGTTCAGCTTACAGATTTGTTTTATCAGATCCCGGTACAGTTGCAGAACAGCACATTGTTTCTGTCAATGGAGTCGTTCAAAAACCTAACTCAGGAACAAGTCAACCCAGCGAAGGCTTCGCTATTGACGGTAGCTCTATTATATTTAGTTCCGCTCCTCCTAGTGGTGCTGACTTCTTTATTATCACCATTGGATCAACAGTAAATATTGGTACACCAAGTGATGGTACAGTTAGCACAAGTAAATTAGCAAGTGGTGCAGTAACAACAGCCAAGATTGCAGACTTAAATGTAACTACAGCTAAAATAGCAAGCAACGCTATCACTACTGGCACAATTATGGGTAGTGCAGTTACAACAGCTAAGATTGCTGATGACGCAGTTACAGGTGCAAAAATAGCACCCGAAATTGATAACAGTCACATAACTTCAAGTGCAAATATAGCTGGATCTAAACTTGCAGATGACTCTATATCTTTAGCTAAATTAGAACATGGTACTTCATCCAACGATGGTAAATTTTTAAGAGCTAATAATGGTGCAGACCCTACCTTTGAAACTGTTAACTCAGATCTAGTCGGTGATACATCACCACAGCTAGGCGGTGACTTAGCAAGTAACAATAATAATATACTTTTTGCCGATTCAAACGCTGTTAAAAATATGGCAAGGTTTGGTGATAGTTCAGATTTACAAATTTATCACGATGGAAGTAATAGTTATATTAAAGATTCTGGAACTGGAAATTTAATAATTACTGGATCAGCAGTAAATATATTAAATGCTGCTGCTAATGAAAGTATGATTCGTGCAACAGAAAACGGAGCAGTAGAGCTATATCACGACAACGTAAAAATTTGTGAAACTGATCCAAACGGAATAAAACTACAAGGACCAGAAGGTGGAGATGCAGAAGTAAATTTATTTGCAGATGAGGGAGATGATAATGCTGATAAATGGAGAATACAAGCTCTTGCTGCTGGTGGTTTTAACATACAAAATTTTACAAGTGGTAGTTGGGAAGATAATTTAAAAGCTACAGGTGACGGAGCCGTAGAACTATATTACGACAACAGTAAAAAGTTTGAGACTACAAGTTCTGGAATTACTGTTACTGGAAGCATCAATGCTAGTGGTTTATCAAAAGCCAGTGGCAATATGTTTATCAATAATAATGATACATCTAACGGTATAATTACATTTGCGACAAATACAAATGATCGTTGGAAAATTGACTTTTCGGGTCATTTCGTACCAGCTAATAATAATGATGTTAATATTGGAAGTTCATCAAAACGAGTAGCAAACATCTACACCAATGACCTTCACTTATCTAACGTAGGACATACGAACGATGTTGATGGTACATGGGGTGACTGGACAATACAGGAAGGAGAATCAGACTTGTTCTTAAAAAATAACCGTTCTGGTAAAAAGTATAAATTTAATTTAACGGAGGTATCATAATGGCTATTTATTACGGAGATGGTTCTAACTCTACTGCTGGAAGATTAGTACAGGTTGTAACTGCTCAATATACTACTACCCTATCAGTAGCAAGTAATAGTGGATCGTTAAATACTGATATAAACGCAGACATAACACCAAAAGATAACAGTAATAAAGTATTAGTAATTGTTTCTTTAGGAAGAGTGAGTGGTCCTAGTAACTCTGTAGCTGCTCGTATAAGGCGTACAATATCTGGATCAACTGCTGACGTAGGTGTTCATACTGGAGGCGGTAACTGGCAACAAGCTTCGTTTCAAAACTATGGTAAAGGTGCAATAAATGATGACCATGCTGATGGACAAACATTTATGTGGCTTGACAGTCCAAGTTCAACAAGTACTGTAAATTATAGGTTACAACTTAACGGTCAAGGTAGTGGACTTGTTTATGTAAACAGAACACAAAATGAAAACAATGTTGACCAGCCTTACGCAAGTAGAACTGCAAGTTCAATAATTTTACAGGAGATAGCAGCATGAATTACGATCACGAAGCAATTTATAAAGCATATCCAGATGTTATTTATATACAAGATGATTTAGGTGCTTATACAGATTTTCCGTATGATGACACTAACAAAAAAACTCTTGTACAATCTGATATTGATGCAGCTAGAGTTACATTAGATGCTGAGTACGCAGCGATAAAATATCAAGATGATCGAAGAAGTGAGTATCCAGATTGGGGTACACAACTAGATTACATATACCATAACGGTATAGATAAATGGAAGACAGATATAGTCGATCCTGTCAAGAAAAAGTATCCCAAACCTTAATATATGGCATTAACACAAATAAGCACCGCAGGCGTAAAAGACGATGCGGTGACGTCGGGTAAGATTCCGGCAAACGCTGTGGGGTCTAGCGAGTTAGCGGACAACGCAGTTGATACGGCAGCAATAGCTGATGATGCAGTAACCGCAGCTAAACTAGCAAGTGATGCAGTTGTTACAGCAAGTATTGTTGATGATGCAATTACTTCAGCTAAGATTGCAAACGGAGCAGTAGATACAGCACAAATAAATAATGATGCAATAACAACACAACAAATAGCAGACGGAACTATAGCTACAGGAGACATAGCAGATAGTGCAGTCACTACAGCTAAAATTGCAGATCAAGCTGTAGACTTAACAAAACTACCACATGGCACATCATCTAATGATGGTAAGTTCTTACGAGCAAACAACGGAGCAGATCCTAGCTTTGAGACAGTAAGCATCCCTGCTGGCACAACAATAAACAACAACGCAGACAACAGAGTTATTACTGGCTCTGGTACTGCTAATACTTTAGAAGGAGAAGCTAATTTAACTTTTAATGGCACAAATTTATTAACAGTTCATGTACCTAGTGCAACTGGAGAACCAGCAATTAATTTTACTAATAGTGATACTGGAACAGGTAGTGGTAATGGATTTGGTCTGGGTATAAATAGTTCAGAATCCCCGTACATTTGGAATAGAGAAAATACAGACTTACGCATAGCAACTAATAATACAGAACGTATGCGTGTAGATTCGTCTGGAAGAGTTGGTATTGGTGTAACTGATGTTTCTAATTATTGGGAAGGTGGAGATCAGTTAGTTATTAAAGATACTGGAACAGGTGGTTGTGGTATAACAATACACGCTGATACAGATGATGAAAGTGGTATCTTCTTTGCAGATGGTACTACTGGAAACGCTAAATATGAAGGTTATATTCAGTATGATCATTCAGATAATTCAATGCGTTTTGCTACAACTGCAACAGAACGTATGCGTGTAGATTCGTCTGGAAACGTAGGTATAGGTACTTCTACACCAGCAGAAAAACTCACTGTAGATGGTGGTGATATTTCTTTAGTAGCTGCCGGTGCTGAAAGACTGAATATTGCACATTCTGGTGGAGGTGACATAACATTTAACCAACCTACTGCTGCTAGCACACTTTTTAAGAATCAAGGTAATACCCGAATTGATATTAGTCATGATGGAACAACAACTCTTAAATACAGTAGTAACCAATACTTTAGATTATTAAGTTCAGGAGATGTGTCTGTAGTTAGAACTTCTGCTAATAGTGGTAACGCAGGCATGATTGTTTTTCATGATGGAAATGATGATTTTTGTGGACAGATAACATCTAACGGAGCAAACAATACTACATCTTTCGTAACTAACTCTGATTATAGATTAAAAACAAACGCATCATTAATTACAGATGGTATAACAAGAATTAAAAATTTAAAACCATACCGATTTGAATGGAAAACAGATTTAGGTATAAAAGTAGATGGATTTTTTGCACATGAAGCACAAGCTGTAGTACCAGAAGCGGTTACAGGAGTTAAAGATGAAATGAAATCTATATTGTATAAAGAAGGTGATGAGTTACCCGAAGGTAAAAAAGTTGGAGATGTAAAAGAAACTGTACCTAAAATTCAAGGTATAGATCAGGCAAAAATAGTACCTTTACTTACTGCTGCATTACAGGAAGCTGTGACAAAAATAGAAACATTAGAAACTAAAGTTGCAGCGTTAGAAGCAGCATAATGGAAATTCCCACCATATTAATACCACCAGTACAAAAAATAGATACAGTCGAAATACCTTTACCTACAGCTGACGTTCCTAGTTATATACCTTTAGTTGTACCTCCTAGTGATCTTAGAGAACCAGAGGGTACACAACCTGTAGAAACTGTGGAACCTCCAGCACCTGTATTTAATTTACCACTATTACCACCTATTCCTATTCCACCAACTGAAGTATTAGTTCCTACAGTAATTACAGCTGTTACAGCAGTAGCAGCTACCACTGTAGCAACTCCTATTATTCAAGACTTAAAAGAAAGAATAACAAAGTTTTTAAATAATAAAATAAAAAAATGGAAAGAAAACCGGAAGAAAAAAAGGGACTCTTTACAAAACTCAAAGAAAACATAGATGACCATGATGAACAGATGCAAGTACTAGGTGCAGCAGTGCGTCTAGGCGTTGTAATCTGGTCAGGATTTATTATCACCCTAAGTTATGTTGAACTGCCTATGATTAAAAAGTCAGCTACAGCAGGCGATATCACTTTCGTGGCTTCGATTTTTACTGGTGCACTTGCCACATTCGGTTTGTCTACTGGTAATGGTAAAAAAGAAAAAGAAAAACCAAAGACATGAAGAAACTAATTCTTCTCTTAGCATTGTTATCACCCGCAGTTGCAAGAGCTAATACTGTCACGCCCCAGTTTACTACAGGGTCGATGAATAGTACAACAACTACAACCCAAACGATAACTGAGGTCGAGCAACGTCAGGTTTTCGGTGCTGCCGTTAATACATGGAGCGGTAGTAATATCACATCATCAGCTAGTGCTGGTATTGCCGGTGGAGATTCAGTATTTACTGTAACTGACGCCACATTACCTTGGAACTTAGAAGTTACCGTTAGAGCAGCTGGCGTCGTAGAACAATGGGATACTACAAGAAACTATACAATAAACTCTACTACTACATCGCTGTCTGTCTTCTCACAGTAGGACCAGCGTTTGCAGAGGGAGATACAAATAATAGTTCAAATCCTGTGGCAGCAGCTACAGGTAATGTGACAAACCAAGCCGTACAGTTTCAAAACAACGGCTCGATGTCACGTCAAAACTATGGTCCTAACATATCATGTAACGGATCTACAATGACATTTAGTCCATTTTATATGGGCAATCATACAAAACCTTGGGAAGTCGGAGAAGACTCAGGCATGGCTCCAAGCAGTTATACCTTATCTGAGAACTGGGGTTTTCAAATTAACTTTATGGTTCCTCTAGACAAAAGTGGTCTTGAACAGTGCAGACGCATTGCCAAGCGTCAAGAGGAGAAGATGCAATTAGATTACGAACTTGTACGAGCACTTAAATGTGCAGAGTTACAACGTCAAGGTTTTATTATAAGACCGGGAACACGGGTAGATTTCCTGTGTCAAGACATCGTACCTATACAGTCATTACTACCACCTAAACCAAAAGAAAATAAATTCAAATTATTCTAATGAGCACATTATCACTACAAAGAGCAGCAAGAGAAGCTGAAGCTAAAGCTAAAGTAGCAGCTGCTAAAAAGAAAGCACCAAAAGCCAAGAAACAGGAGGCTGAGTAATGTTTGCACTTATTAAACCACTTGTATTAACAGGCTTAAAAAGCGACAAGTTTAAAAAGTTTGTAGTCGAACTACTAGAAAAGCTAGTTGAGTCTACAGACAACGAGCTCGATGACAGAGCATTACAGATAGTCAAAAAAGGACTAGGCATAGAATAATGGATGAACTAAAGAAACTACCTAAAAAAGCAACCGAAGAGAGTTTTAACGAGCTACACTACCTTGTTACAGAGGACTTTCTACGTAGAATAAGAAG
>VTLG01006450.1_pt1 | contig 14705 bp, 13 predicted proteins | sample 4694571 | NCBI WGS metagenome assembly VTLG01 (sample SAMN12604809, study PRJNA352737) | marine metagenome | biome: ENVO:00000447; feature: ENVO:00000209|ENVO:00000569|ENVO:01000036; material: ENVO:00002151; isolation source: viral sequences binned using virsorter ...
TACCAACCTTAATACCAGAAGCATCTATAGTATTAATACCACTTATAACTGCACCATCAGGTAAAGATGGAGTAGCACCAGCTCTTCCTTTTATACTAGTAACATTTAAAGTTGACATCTATTAAACCCCTAATTGTAGTGCATCAATAACCAAAGATTTACCTGCTCCAACAGTTACTGCAACACCTGAAGCAACTTCAAGTCTTGGTACTATTGTAAAAGCAACTGAAGTGCTAAGACCTGCAGTAGCAGTATCTAAAACCATATTTTCATTTACTATATCATACGTATCAACATAACTAAAAGGTGATTTATTACCTGTAGGATAATTAATAGCACTTCCTACACCAGTTTTTAAATCAATATCAACGGTTCCTGCACTTACATTAAATGTATGTCCAACACCAATAAAGTTAAATGTAGTAGCACCATATCCAATTAAAGTCCCATCTGACCTAATACCAACACCCTTTGCAGATGGTGCTAATTTAGCAAGAGTAATAGAACCATCAGAAACATCACTAATGGGGAATGAAACTCCTAAAAGAATTCCAACAAAATTTAATCCTGATGCAGGAGGAGTTGTAAAAACTATATTAGTAGGATTACTTCCTGCTATAGCAAAATCTTCATTTGGATTCTGAGCAACACCACCCAAATAAATCTGCAACTGAGTAGCATCCACTGGAGCCATATCGCTCCCACCCACTCGTACTGCAAATGATGTAGTTGAACTATCGAATCCACTTGAGATATCATCTATTTCTAATACAGTAGAAAGATCAGAACTTTCATAACTAATCCATACAGTACCATCCCAAACATATGAAAATCCCGAAGCAGTGTCAGTGTATATCTGATTAACAGAGGGATTATCGGGAAAATTGAGTGCCATTATTTACTCTTTATAGATATTTATAGTGCTTGCTTTTCTTATTTATCTTTGGTATAATCTTAATAAAAACAAATGATCATATTAACAGGACATGAAGGTTTTATTGGAAAAAAATTTCTTGAAAAATTAACTGGTAAAGAAGTAATTAAAGTTGAAAAGAATAACAGTTGGCATTTTCGTACTTTTAATGAATGGCAGAAGGTAGAATTAATCATTCATCAAGGTGCTATCTCTGATACCACATGCACTAACTTAAAAGCAATCAATCATTTTAATGTTGAATTTACTGAATGGTTATGTGAGCAAGCAATCAGATATCAGATTCCTATTAAGTATGCATCATCTGCATCTGTCTATGGCAATCAACAAGGAATCATAAACCCTCTTAATTACTATGCAATATCCAAAGTCATCTCAGACTATTGGGTACAAGATAATATGGATAGATTTTCATTAGTCCAAGGATTTAGATACTTTAATGTATATGGAGAGGGTGAAGATCATAAGGAAGACCAAGCAAGTCCTGTTCATAAATTCACAAAACAAATTAAAGATACAGGAACCCTAAAATTATTTGAAGGTTCTGATAAATTCCTAAGAGATTTTATATGTGTGGATGATATTGTGGATATTGTTCTTAATAATGATAAACCATCAGGTATCTATGATTTAGGTACAAGCAATCCTATTAGTTTCCAAGAAGTAGGAGAACTCATATCAAAAAAATATGAAGGTGAAATAGAATATATCCCATTCCCAGAGCACCTAAAGGGTAAGTATCAAACCTACACTTGTGCTAAAAAGGAATGGGATTATAAGTTTACTACTATTAAAGAGTATCTCCAGGTATAACTCTATTACTATCCTCATCAAAATGTTGCGTAGAGAACTCAAACAACTCTGAGTCTGCCTGTGCAACCATTTGATGACGCAATCCTCTATGGATATGAAACTTATCACCTGGTTCTAATACAATAGTCTTGGCATCGTCTAAAGAATCTGTCTCACCATAAAATAAAAGAATACTACCTGACTGTAGATAGAATGTCTCATCTTTTAATTTATGATAGTGCCATGAACATCTCTTTCCTTTATTAAAAAACAGCAACTTACCACAATACTCATCAGTATTGACTATCCATTTTTCATATCCCCAACCTTTGGGAACATGTTTAATATTTGTTGAGAAAGAACTCATCAGAATTTATACCTTTATCATCAATAAAAAGATCTGCATGTGGTTTGCCCATGATTAACTCATGATACTTACATCCCCAATCTTTCAATTGTTTCTCTGTAAGTTCAAATAAAACCTCTTTTGCTTTTATTGCAGCATCAAAATGAGTTTGATCAGAAAACCTACCCATTGCTCTTGCAGTGAAGTAGATAATATAATTACCCTCATCATAAAGTTTATTTATTGTTGCAATACGTTCCTTCCAAGGCTTTGCTTTATGGTAATCTCTACCCACAGTTGGAGTACAAATTGTACCATCAATATCAACACAATAACGTTTTGACATCTTCCTCCTTTAATACATAAGTTCCTGTATGAGAAACAGCAATTGCTGCTGCTCTATTTGCAAGAGGAATTGCTTCCTCAATACTACCATACTTTAAATATCCATAAGTAAGTGCAGCAAGAAACGTGTCACCTGCACCAACTACATCAAAGACCTTTACCTTCTCTGCTGGATATAACTTACCTTGATACTCAGTACCTTCACCACCCTTAGTTATAATCATATTCTCTGGAATAAAATGAGTAATCTTTTTAAACTCATATTCATTAACCTTTATAAAAGCATTTCCTGGTATTGCAATCTTTTTAGTATCAATAAAAATTGGACCATCAAAATTATTACAAAGTTCAAATAACTTAGTTTGTGATATAAAACCCTTCTCATAATCAGATATTACAAGAGCATCATATTCACCATCAGGTACCTCATCATCTAATGGAATAACCTCTGATTCTTCATCAAGACGAAGAATTTGTTGATTAGATGTTTCATGAATATAACGAGTCTTAGTAATATCTTCATCTTGAGTAACCATATCTACATATACACCCAACGCATTCAAATTATTATATACATTCCATGCCATACCCTCCGTTCTTTCCTCTCTTTTAGGTTCAAGAATAGGAACAGGAGCTTCTGGATTTATTCTCTTAACATCACCATAGACATACACATCGGTACAACTATCTCCAATTAATAATACTTTCATAAGTTTTTAATCCTTTCAATAGTTTTACTGCTTGCATATCCACCAACTCTTGGGAGATGCCTGACTTCACCTGCATGTTCCCATCCAACTACATCACCATCCCTCCAATCATCACCAAGTAATAGTATATCAGGTGCATACAGTTCTATCAAGTCTTCTAACTCTTGCCTACTACCAAATGTGTGGACTACATCAATATACTTAATTGCCTCAAGCATTGCTACTCGATACGCCAAATTATTGATTGGTCTATGGTCTCCCTTATCATTCTTTATCTTCTCATCCGTATCAGTAGCAACAATAACTTTATTACCAAGTGACCTTGCAACCTTAAACAGTTGAATATGTCCTGGATGAAGTATATCAAATGTACCATTACACCATACTATATCAGTTTCTATCATAAAGAATTAACAAACTCTAATAGATTATCAAATACCTGAACATCATTATACTTAGTATTAATACCTTTTAAATGGTCTTTCTCTGTCTTTGCACCTTTACCTGTCCGAACTAAAATTGGTTTAACTCCGAACTTTTGTGCCATCTTGATATCTTCTATTGTATCACCAACATAATATCCATCAGTCCAATCCATACCCATTTCATTCTTAGAACGACTCAACATTCCAGTATTTGGTTTTGCATAAGGATCTTGTGGCATATCAGATTGATTATACAAGAAACCTTCAATACTAAAAATTCCTGCTTGTCCAAACTGATTCATCATATTCATATGAATATTCTGAACATCATTATCTGTCATCAACCCTCTGGCAATATTAGGTTGATCTGCAAACATCCAAGCTTTATGCCCTTTCAATCTTAATTGACGAATTGCCTCAAGAGAACCAGGAATATATTTAACATCCTCAAATCTTTTGATTACGTTCTTCCATTCTATAACTACACCATCCCTATCAAACCCTACCATTGGTTTTGGAAATGTAGTAGGCCAATCTTGAGGATTGTATTGAGAAGATTGTGGGGGTTGCCCATATTGTTGCGGCATTCCCTGCTGTTGAGGAGGTCGATATGAACCAGGTGTAGAAGGAGATGACATCCCCTGCATAGGTTGTGTAGGTGGTTGAAACCCTTGTTTTGGTTTATAACGTCCCATTACTCATTTTCCTCCTCTGCATTAGAAACTTTAATTAATTTACCAAGTTCTGGCATGTAAAGATATTCTAATTTACTATTACTTAAAGTAAAAATAGCATCATCTAAAGTCTCGACCAATGGTTGTCCACCAAGATTAAAACTAGTATTGAATACTAAAGGAACTCCAGAAAGTTTATAGAACTCATTGATAAGATTATAATAGTTCTTATTCTGTTCTTGAGTCACAGTCTGTATTCTGCAAGTACCATCAACATGAGTAACAGCAGGTATTTCACCAATATGCTTTGGTTCCATCTCCATAGCATACATCATATAAGGAGTTTCTTCACATCCTCTCAAATCAAACCATTCTTTTGCATGTTCTTGAAGTATAGAACCAGCAAATGGTCTAAACCATTCTCTACCCTTTACGGTATTGACAAAATCTTTTCCATTAGGATCTGTTGGGTCATACAATATAGAACGATTACCAAGTGCTCTTGGACCTGCCTCTGCTCTTCCTTGGAAAATAGAAACAATATTACGGTCTTTAATTAATTGAGCAATATCAACATCAGTAGCATCTGTTACCTCAATACCATCATATCTTGCTAAATCTTCTTCATAATAATCATATTGTGGTCCCAAATAAAGCGTAGTTAAAGGATCTTTAGGTATTTCTATTTCCTTTTCTTTCATATATTCATATGAAAAATGTTTTGCATATCCAATTGCAGTTCCACCATCATGTGATATTGGATCAACATAAATGTTCAACTCAGGAAATCTTTCCTTATAATAGTAATTTGCTATAACATTCAATCCATATCCACCTGATATTACAATATTCTTTTCACCAGTCATATCAACTGCCTGTTCAATCAAATCACCAATATATTCTTGTGTTTCTTTCTGAACTTTCCATGCAAGATTCTTTGCAGCATCTGGTAACTTAGAAGGGTCTCTATGCCATTCTTTAGGGTCTGCTTTTTGTTTTAGATAATCAAACTTTTGGAAACTAACCCGTGCTCCTGCAGGATATTGAGGGATAAAAACATTTTTATCCCCTCTCTTAGTATCTTTGAAAAATAAATCAGGCACATCCTTACACTTTCTACCATAAGGAGCAAGTCCCATTGTCTTTCCTGCTTCAATATAACCAAATCCCAAATATTCTGATACTGCTTCATATGCCTTTACAGTCGTAACGGAAGAATCTATTTCTCCTTGAGAAGAGACCAAATGCGGAGCATCATTGGATGCATGTCTTTTAAAAACTGGTTCTACTTCATTACCTTTACACTTAAAAATACTCTCAGTTTCATATGCTTCTACAGTATATTCCTCAGTTACTTGAATACTTTGACGACTACCTGCCCCATCAACTATAACAGCAGCAGCACTTTCAAATCCAGATCCATAAAATGCAGCATATGCATGACCATAATGATGCTCATGCCAAACTGCTGTTACTTTCACATCAGGATAATACTTTCTAACTAATGCAGCATAAGATATTTCTCCAGTCCAAGGAAGTCTATGTTCTTCTTGACCTGTACCACACATAAGCAACTCATCAATCTTATATCTATCAATAAGATATATCATCCCTCGATAAGGATTACCATCATATTTTGAACGACTTAATCTTTCTTCTTCAATATAATATTCTAACTTACCATCACATACAAGTGCCACAGAACCATTATGTCCTGGATTAATTGCCATTACATTATAAGTCATTATACTTTCTCCTTAATATCTTTTACAATACTCTTATAAATTTCATCAACTTCATCCTCACTAAAATCCATCAATCCATCATTTAATCTATCAGATAAATGACAATCAAATCCAGCAACACGAATTGGTGAATATACTTTCTCTATATTTTTATTCTCAATCATATTAAAATAATCAGGATATGAAACATTTGATGCAAAAGTAGAACCCATTATTACAGTTCCAGGTACATCAAATGCTCTTGCCATATGCTGTCCAACACTATCACACCCAATAAAATAATCAACAGACTCTATTATAGCACTCCACATACGTAAATCTATACCTTGAGGTTTCTCTGACACAGAATCTTCTGCTGACAAAACATTAATAAAGTCAGGTTCTGCCATCAATATAATATTATATTTCTGTGATAATTTCTTAACTAACTTATGATATACATGAGGTTCAATTGATCTTGTACTATCATCAATAACATCTCCATTATCTACCCTTGCAGACCTTCCCAAAGGTTGAATAACAATAGTTAAATCTTTATTCTGTTTTGCTTTTACACCTGAAAGCATATTAGCAGCATTTTTCTCTTCTGCCTTACAAAGATACATATTCGGTTTACCTAAATCCGAATGATCGTCTGTTTCATTAATAATCTTATCAAATGCCTCTGCAAGAGAACATTGTTGATTATAATATTGCCATAAAGTATATGGTTCTGGATGAATAATTTGCGAATCTTTAATTAAATTTTTAAATATTCCTTTTACATCCATACTATAAGTCCTCTCCTGAAGAAGAGGATTACCAAAATATAAAGTATCCCAACCACCAATAATTATATTCCAATCTTCGTCAGGATGAAGACGAGCATATTTTTCTAGTGCTGGAATTGCACATATAGCACGTCCTGCCCCTCCATCAATGGAGAAAACCTTTTTTCTTGTCATAAGTAAAACTCAGTTATTCTAACGTGTAAGTCAACACTTCCTATTTATTATAGGGTAAAAAGATTATTTACGCAACTATGCCGTAGTAACCCCCACAGATGCACTAGCCTGTAGAGGACAATTATAAAGACTGACCTCTAAATATAGATTATCTGATTCAGTAACAGAAGCAACACCCACAGTAACAGTTCCTATACCTGTTGTACCTACTGGTGTTATTGTCATAGTTCCAACAGAACTTGCACCATCATGGTCATAATTAGTGATCCATCGAACATCTTGTATATTCACTTGATTTGTAAGAGTAATAGTAAAACTAATACCTGCACCAGCAACAACAGTTGTTGCAGCTACACTTACAGAAGGCGTTAAATGTGGTCTATCTTGAGCATAATAAATATTATCTTCTCTAAAATAATCTAAGTCACCATAAATTGCTACAGGAGTTGTGGATGCAAGAGAAACAGATGTAGTAGTAATACCAGCAACAATACTAACAGTCTGACCAATATATGATACAGTATCTCCAACTTCAACTCCAGTAGTATCAGCAACACCAACTATATCAGTTCCTATACCTGCTCCATTAACAGACAAACTTCCTTTTTTAGCCATAGCAGTTGTAATCCCTACCCATGAGGTAGTTGCTATTCCTAATGGATCATTATTACTTTTTATAAATGCTATTGCTTCAGGATTAATTTCTGATGCTCCAGGTGCTAACGGCCAATCAGACTCTTCAAACCAATAAGGTGCTTTTGCATCTGCAGGAAGATTACGCAATTTTTCTCTATAGGTTGCCCATGCAGCCTTAGTAGTTGAATCTAATGGACCATCAGGAACCTGAGTCCAGTCAGATGTTTTAAGTTCATCATCCCTATAAACTCTTAATTCATCATATCCAGATCTTAGATGGTCTTGATATTGATCTATACTATTCTCCAATTCCTCCTGAAGATTATTCTTTTCAGGGGTATGAGTAGTTGTACCATCTAAGTTAAAAATAACTGACATTTATATATCCTCCTTAAGATGTTGCCATATTACAAGTACCAAACTGTGGTCTATCGCAAGGAATAGCCCATATAGTCCAGCAGGGTTGTCCTATCATCAGATCACCACCATCAACTGTAGAACTAGGCCAATTACCAGTACTTGTTGTAGGTTCAAATGGTGTATACTCAAATCTCATACACATTCTTGTGACATACTGGTCATTTTGATTTTGTTTACAACTCCAGAATAAACATGCACAATAGTTGTTTCCTTTATATCTATCACATCCTGTGTAATCATAACAGTCACACCATGCTACAAACTTTTTAAACCACCAATCATAATGAACACCTGTACCTTGATAACCTGAAGTACATCCTTTCCACTGCGGAGCACATATTGTAAATCCAAAAGAAAATGCATTATCATATTGTCTACCGCAACAATAAACACAAGTATCCTTTCCCATCCAACAACAATTATATGCCTCCCAACAACAACATGATTTGAATGGCCAATTACAAACACACATTCCTCTGTATGCGTAGTTACAGCAACAGAAACAACTATCATTACCAAAACCAGGATACAGATAGGTATAGCAACAGGCAGGGTTTCTTATACCATTATAAATCACTCTAAATGCTCTGTATTTAGATGTATCGATACACCATATTGCACAGCACCCATAACAATCAGTCCAACAAGGACAATTACAAATCATCTCCCAACACCCGAAACCAGGCATTATTAGAGGAGATGGTTGACTTGCTGGAGCTTGAGTGGCAAGGTTGCAAATAGTATTACAAATATCTGTTGGGGTTAATCCTGCGGCTCCACCAGAAGCACCCCCACTAGAAGACTTAGTGCTTACATAACGTGCCATTAACCTTCATACCCCCAAACTTGGAAATTGAGACAAACATCAGCATCATTATTAATCATAAGACGATCTCCATCGGAAAGAACTATACCTGTTCTCTCATATTGATTAATTGATAACTTATAATCAATAATTCCTGTACAATCAATATTTGCAAAATAGCAGTTACAATCATCAACTATACATGCATAATCAGAAGTTACAGTAGTTGATAAGACATTACTTACCTTAACACTATATGGATCAGTTACCTTGCTCCAATCTTTTAAGTTATTAGTTTGGAAACCATCCCATCTTTGGCAGACATAATTCCATAAACTCATTGTCCAAGTACAGAAATCTGCTCTGAAGAGACATGATGTGCACATTATACAATCATTACCATTAGCATACTGTACAGATGCCATTTCCGTTGGGAAATCTGCTACTTTTGTAAGTTTTGCTCCAAGACCAGTAGCACCACCTGCGTCACCAGTATCTGGTAAGAAACATCTTTGATTAACTATCGTTCCACAACAATGGTCACTTTGAGTACTACATCCACAGAATGGACCATGACTCTTTCTCATATCGTCAGCATCAAAGGTGAATACTCCACAGTGAGATGCTGTCATAGATCGAATCATCAGATAATTACATCCTGGTGCATCATGTTTATTTGTTACAAAACAATTCCATGCAAGATATTTGACAGGAAATTCATAACATTGATTAGAACCAGCAGGAGGCACATGAATATCAAGTCTATATCTTTGATAGAAATAACACTCACCAACTGGTTGGCAACACCTCATATAACATATATCTGGATAAGATATTAGATATCGATGACAACATGGGTTATCACCAGCACCACCCCATCCAGCGTATGTCATCATAGCACAATTAGTCATACCAAAAGCAAATCCATGTGGACTCATCCTATACTGTAGATTCGTGTTTATCTGTCTCATGAACTCCCAATCCCAAGGGCGGCAGAAGCACTTGGTGTTTTGGCATAGCCAATTTGCTCTATTATGACAACTTGATACCTGAAGATCTTGCCAGTGTTGCCAACATATACAACCACATGCATCTTGGCAGAAATTATATCTCGTCGTTATGTGTCCCATTATGGTACAACCACAAGCACAATTACAACACCACATAAAGTTGAACCATAAAGGGGTTCTCATTTTCCCCGTTTCAATTAGACTGAAACACTGACTTCCTGGATCTAATGCAGGAGCGTCTTTTCTTTTCCAACATGCATAATCATTAGTTGTAAAGTTCTCACAACAACATTGGAAATCTCTATCTAATGCATACCAGTTCCACATTTTATATCCACCACCAGCACAGCAGTGACAAGCACACATCCTACACATCTGGAAGTTACACCACGTACCCCATCGACACTTACAACCATGACTTTGGCTAATACCCGAAAAACATACTATAGGATTCATACCATCATTAGTAGTATGGTCACCAATATATCCACAACAACAACACCAATTTATCATCTTTTGCAGGGCAGCTTGCCGTGCATTCGCAGAATTACCCATTCCAACCTGACGGGCATTAATGGGATACCATGTACCTGCAGTACCAGCACATCTAGTGCAGGGTGCTGTACAACAAGCACAACAACAATTATAAATTACTCCAACAAATTTATGAGCCCATAGATAATCACCCCCACAACAAGCATGACAGAAAGTTGGATATTCCCTCATCCAAATAGCAGGGTTTTGTATCTCATTTCCACCATACAACTTACCCATAATGCAAGCGTTACTACACTGACAAACCCAGAGCGAAGAAACTTCATAGTTGGCATCAGGGAATTCATTTGTCCTACACCCATACGTATCCACATAAACAGGAAAACTAGCCGTTTGTAAATGATCAGCACCAGCTACTCCTGGACTAAGATTACTATGACCCTGAACATATTCTTCTGTTGGAGGTACACTAAATCCAACATATGTTGAAGCAGCACCGATTGTTACAGCAACATCTGAACCCCCAGTATAATAATGAGGAGCACTCATACTACAAAATGTACCTGCAGCTGCAGTTATCATCGTTGTTTTTTGAGCTAATGTTGTTGATGCAATACCAACAACAACTGTCATCTCACTATTAGTATTAGTACTAATAGCATTGGCATATAATGTAACCGAAGCAGCATTGCCAGATGTGTTTTGATATAGATCAGCAGACTTTCTGCCAGCTAGAACACATTTTGATAATCTCCCATTTGGCATTTTAACTAACTCCTCCGATTGTATACAAGTTTGTTGGAAGTTTCTTCATATTATTTATCTCCTTACTTAGTTGATACTGATCTACCACCCCATCCAGAGGCAAAGAATGTGGTTTTTGCATCACTACCACCGCCTCCACCACCGCCTCCAGCGATGCTGATATCAACTGTATTTGTTGTACTATTAAAGAGGAACGTATTTCCTGCTCCAATAAAGTTTAAATTAGTTGCATTCGTAGCAATTGAACCACCTGCAGAACTAATACCAACCCCTGCATCTATAATATAGATAATCCCACCCATATTGGCATGAGCAGTACACTGATACCATAAAATGTCGGGTGCATCAAATTGAACATCCCAAGTCAAAGTACCATTAGAAACATCATTATTGGTAACACCATCATTATATGCTGTTCCAGTAGAACCATTTGGTGTGCTCTGAATCCTAAATGGATGAGCCCCCATATTATTAATAATCTTATACTCCTGACCCCTTACAAGTGTTATTGTAGGATCATTTTCTGCACCAGTAAAACCTGGACCAGAGAATGTATAGTTATTAGTTCCATCTGCACCTAATGTCCACTCAGTACCACCACCAACTAAACTAGTAACATTAAGAGTAGTAAATGTTGCAGCAGCAGATACAATATCACCACTAAATCCAGCAGTAGAAGTTACAATACCAGTATGAGCATGAAGACCAAATGGGAATACTGGTGCATGACCCGTTCTTGAAGTGAATTGATCTGCACGAATAACACCACCAGGAGTATTCTGACCTGTGCCAAGACTACCAATTCCAAGAACATCAGCAAGGAACTGATCCCCTTCAGAAACGGTGAACTCTTCACCAGCATTTACAACTACATCACCATAAGGAGTGTATGCTACATCTGCACTATCAGGAACTGTTACTGTTCCACCAAGAGCAATTGTCCTATCAGTATAATAAACAACATCCATTCCCACTGTAGAGGAAGGATCTATTGGAGTACCTAAACCTACCGCAGCAAGTGCAGTAAGTGCTGATTGACCACCAATACTTATACTGTTTGCAGTAATCTGATTAGTAGCAACTACATTAGTTGCAGTTAATATACCACTAATATTTGTATTAGTAGAAACTCCAAGAGTAGCAGAATCTGCACTGATTACCTGATTTCCACCTGCTGATATAGCAAATTGATTTGCTCCAGGTGAGTAGAATCCAGTATCACGATCACCAACAAAATAACCCGTAGGTAATGCTGCTGTTCCAGCAGTAAAACCCAGTCCAGCAGTCATTGTGTCGCCAAACCTACTTACATATTTGTTAGTAAGGTTAAATGGTGCAGCGTCAACCCAGAAAGCTGAACTACCAACACCTAATGCATCTTCATCATACCAAACAAAGGTTCTTGCAAGATTAATACTATACCATAAATCACCATTGGAAGGATCTGTAGGAGCAGTAGCACCGATACTTACAGCACCACCTCCACCGCCACCACCACCGCCTCCAGCGATGCTAATGTTAACAGTATTTCCAACTGCTTCAAATGTATTACCTGCACCTATAAAATTAAGTTGAGTAATACCAGCACCAATTGCTAATCCAGCAGATTGGATACCAACTGCTGAAACAAATGATGTGCTAACACCTGAAGCATAAAGAGTTCCAATAGTAGCAACCCCAGTGATATTGAGATTTCTACCTGTTACCTCATCATATACAATGTCATCTTTAACAAATAAATCGCCACCGACATAAAGGTCACCACCTGTTGTGGTAATTCCTCCTGTGGCAGCGAGTGTAGTAACACCTGAGATATATGCTTCCGTCGCTCCTATACCACCCAACACATGAAGGGTGTAACTTGGAACCGACGTACCGATACCTACTTTTTGATTCGCAGAATCGGCTAAAAGGAGATCATTATTGACCTCTAAACCATTCTTGACTACAAAATTCTTATTGACAGCCATTCGGGTTCACTATCCCCCAATATTACTTTTGCTTTAGTTATTTATAAAATCTAAACTGCTAATCTTATGACTACTTTTGAATTCGTACTACTTCCACCTTGTTGAGTATCTAATACAGTAACAGATCCATCAGTATATCCTGATCCACCTCCACCTCCACAATTACTTGTACCACCTTGACCACCAGTAGCACCATTACCTCCATTACCACCACCATTAATATCACCTGCTCCAGCAGTTTGAATCATATCATATCCTGGTTTATATCCTCTATTAATAAGAGCACTATTCCATACCTCAGAACTATCAGCAAATCTAAAATGTGTTAACGGCGGATCTGTTATATCCTGACAAGGAGCTAAACCCTCTTGTGCATAATAAACTCCTTTAGGACATGTAATAGCCTGTCCACCATCTCTATCTTCAGCTATTGAATCCAAAGGATAAGGTGGAGTTACATAGTATATTGAAGTAGTATCAGTAGTTGTAAAAAGAGATCCATAAACACCTGTTGTAGTTAAATTATCTCTATTTGCCCCTCTTCCACCACCACCTCCCCATACTCCACCAGCAGCACCATCAGTAGAAACACCACCACCAGCACCACCATCAGCATCCATTGCTATACCAGCATCTCCTCCTGCACCAACACATGCAATTAAAGTTGCTTTTCTATAAACAAAGGGAGCATCAATAATATCATTCAAACCAGTAATAATATATTCAGTATTTCTTTCTAAAGTAAACCTAATTCTAGAATATCCACCCTGACCACCAATATTTTGAGTTCCATTTATACTAGTAACATTAACTCCCATTCCACCATACAAATCCATTTCAATATCAATATCCTTATCTGGAGAATAAAAACAATAATAAAGAACAGTGGATGTTGAAGATGATGGAACCATATCAAAGGTATATTCATCACTAGAGAGATCGTGAGATGTTAATGTAGCAGTTTGCGAAATTCCAATAGTTTCTATATTAACTGTAGAAGTTTCAACAGTTGATTGACAAATAAAATTAACAGTATTTGATATTAAATCAGGAATATCCTCTGAAGTATGAGAAACTACACATCTTATTCTTCTTGTAAGAACAGAATCTGATTTAATAGTTAAAGTAGGGGTTTGTGTACCAGAAACAGTAATATTCTGAGATGTAGGTGGATCTGCAGAAGCAGAATCATAATTTATTTCTCCCCATCCATCAGAATTTGTAAATGAAGGATTTGTTGATGAACCAATAAGACTAACAAGATTTGGATTATATGCATTAATTCCTGCACATCCACCCAATCCTATACTCGTTCCTTGATCACCACCATTAGAACCACTACCAGAAGGATCAGCAGCACCACCACCGCCTCCACCAGAACCACCAGAGCCTTCTCCAGCTCCACCCAACATTAGAATAAGATTATCTATATTAACTCCTGTTTCATAGAAAACAGGGGCAGTGTTTGAATTTCTCATTGCACCCGTACAAAGCTGGTTAGCATCACGACCAGGCTTACCATCATGTGGATGTTGGAATGTTTTACCAGCAGCACCACCGCCGCCACCGCCGCCAAGAATAATAGCTAACGTACCATCAATCAGAATAGATGTCGCACCGCCGCCACCGCCACCTAAATTACCTTGACTTGCACCAAAGTTAGTATTGGTTCCAGTACCTCCACCAAAA
>VTLG01011742.1_pt1 | contig 14704 bp, 20 predicted proteins | sample 4694571 | NCBI WGS metagenome assembly VTLG01 (sample SAMN12604809, study PRJNA352737) | marine metagenome | biome: ENVO:00000447; feature: ENVO:00000209|ENVO:00000569|ENVO:01000036; material: ENVO:00002151; isolation source: viral sequences binned using virsorter ...
TAAAACTAAATTTAGAATTGTCAACACCATTTTCAAGTGTTATTGCAACATTAGTATTTCCATGATATTTACTTTCCAAAAATCCTTGAACTGTACTATCAGCTTTTAATGATATATTGCCAGTCACTTTTACAGGAGCAGCTCTTGTATAACCATCACATTCACCAGATGCACCTTGAAATCCTACTCGTGTTGCTGGGTTTTCAATAGTAAGGTCAAATGATTTAAGGGTAACAGTAGAACCACCAAAACTCCTTGTTGTAAGGTCAAAAATTGTTCCTTTGTTTGTGTCAGGGAAATCTGCAGCAGATGTATCAACAGCAACAGTATTAGCCTCCATTATAGGCTTATAACCTGACATAAACTGACCACTCATATTCAAAAGACCAGCATTTACATCAGCAGACATAGACATGGTTAAGTTTTGCAACACAGCACTGTGCATATAATGGTCTTTTGCTGCTAAAGGATTTTGTAATATAATAAAAGCTACTTTATCATTCCCTGCTGTTGAACCATGTGAATAATCTTGAACGGTTGGTGCTGCTGGAATAGTTAGAGCTGTTGTAGTTGCTCCATTCGCTGGGTAAATTAATTGCAATAAATCTTGTATTGCAATTTCATTATCAACTGGATAGTCAAAATCCCATGTCCATACACCTGAACCATAATGATTAACTATATCCTCAGCCATAAGTGTTCTACGGCCAGCTCTTTCAATTTCAGTCCTATTAAATCCACCATCCCATGCAAAATCACTAACTGGGTTAGTAACCCTAAACTGAACTTTACTACCACTCACTGCATTTGCATCAGCAGTATCAGTACCAACACCAACGGTGGTTGTAATTCCTAATAAACACCCCCATTCTCTGCCTGAATAACTTTGTGCCATTTTTTTACCCCTTTACAATAATTTTATTATTAATCCAGTCCTTAAAAGCTCTATCATTAGCTTTTACTGAGACTGACTCGCCCTTACATAATGCTTTTTTAACACTTGTATCATCACCATACCACTCTTTAAATTGGTCTGGGTTGACGGCTTTATACTTATTACTCGTATTTTTTTTGGTCTCTTTTACCATTATTTTTACCTCATTCTTATGTTTAAATTAAATAAATTAGCAAAATAATAAAACATCTTTTATTTTTTTTACCTAATCTTCCCTATTTACTAAAATATTAAAGGTTATGATTGCTTGATGAAGGCCATCCACCTCGTCATCTTCGTCACCAATTAAGTATTCTATACTTTCTACATTGCCATCCAATAAAGTTAAGGCAGTTGAGCTAACAGTTACCTGTTTAGCTCCTTTATAATTATTCCATAATAATTGGTAAACTCTTTCTGAGTCTTGATAGAATTGTTTATAAAACCTCTCATCAGTATTTTTATTCACACTATAAACTACAATATCTACATTATATCTTTTTTGCCACATGCTAGATGTAATTCTGTCGGTTTCTTCAGAGCTAGTACCCCATATCCTTACTTGCAGATTACTTTGATATTTTATTTCTGGAGATATATAAACCCTAGCACTAGCACCAAACTCAGTAACTAGAGTGTCTCGTATGTCATCTAAAACATAATCATAAAAAATATTTTGGTAGGTGCTATCAATAGTCAAAGCCATTATTTAAATTCCTTTTTCTTTCCACCATAATATTCATAAGCATGACCTTCTTTCTTTAATAGGTCATTTAAAGACATATTTTGACCCTCTATGAAGATTTCTCCTAAAACTCGACCATATTTACCAACACCATGAGATTTTAATGTAAACACCCCATCATTTAGCTCTAACATTGACTTAGTGTATTCTTTGGCAGCTAATCCTTTAACTTTCTCTGCTTTATCCCTTGTTCTTGACTCCCAAGTATCTACACCCATAAATCTAATTCTTTTTTTAACCCATATATCAAACCCACAATCTATCATAGCATCACAGGTGTCACCATCTACTACTCTTGCCAACTTTGCCGTATAATTATGTTTATCTAATGCCATTATCTTCTTGTTAACCCCACACTTGTCACTGATGATGGTATTGAGGTGTCCATACCAGTACCCCAAACCTCTATTTCGTACTCATCATCTGCTGTTGTTACTGAGCTATCAGTTACTCCAGCCCAACGAATCCAAAGGCTATTAGTCACTTTATCAAAATCTCCAGATATTTTCTCAGCAGTTACCACTTGTTTGGTTTTTAAAGTATCATCATCCTTAACCCATACTGAGTAAGTAGATGTACCAATAGCTCCACCAGTAATTACTTTTACTTTTATTAAATCATACCCAAATCCATTATATGAACCCTTTAACTCTACTGGCCTAACCGTAGAGCTACTATTTACTGAAACTTCTCTCCTTACTCCTTTTGACATATCTTTAGTCCTAGCAGTATCTAATGCTATAGCTCCAGATGTTAGACCATCAATAATCTCTTCATATTCTAATTTAAAAGACTCTAAAACTTCAGATGTTGGGTCGTGTGCAGATAGCATTAAAATAACACACTGGAGAGCACATGCCCTTGTCACTATAGCTGGATAATCCCCATCTCGATTTTTAGATATTTCTCTTGTCATTTGGCTATCTATCCTACTCTCAAATAACCTACATGCTTGCTTTCTAAACCTTGTATGGAAATCCTCATAATTGTCACCTACCTCTATTAAAAAATTAGCAGGATTTATATCATTGGTTATTAATAAACATAAATCTAAATCATCATCATAGACAAAACTTAAAGCATCTTTTCCAGCAGATGAGGCATCACCAACATCAACACTTGCATCTATAATTCTAAATACATTGGATTCATCTGCATGTGGTAGTGAGCTTGTATTAAATAATCCTCTATTTGTTGCTGGGCTTGATACATGGATTGTATCAGAATCTACACTAACAACCCTCATATATTCATTATCAATTTTTATTATATCATTAGCTCCTAAACCATGCCCAGCTTCAACATACAGAACAACACTACTAGCAATCATTGCACCATCTAATTTTGTTGTCGGTGAAGATGCCTGAGGGTAATAATCTATTTTGTCAATCTCTACACCATCAAAGTATAAATTTTTAATATGCCCTGAGTTGTGTACAAAATATAAATCTAATGTAGTATCATAAAAATTTGTTAACCCTAATTCCCAACCATAAACTCTTGCTCTTAAATCAAAATCACTAATTGCTGGGTATACATCTCGAACTTGATGTATGCTCATATATGTAATATCACTTGTTGCCATTTCTCGTACCTTTTTCTAATTTATTGAATTTTTTATTAAAATCTACACATTGACATTTTATTACTTTTGATTCTTCTATTACTTTTTTTAAATCTTTTTTTAACTCATTGTATTCAGTCTTAATCTCATCAAGCCTAGTTTGAACTGACTCCATTTGCTCATCTAATACATTCTTTTTAAATACATAGTCCAGTATTGCTCTCACATTACTAGGTGTCAATAACTTTAATACTAGGGGTAAGCCTATCATTTTCTTTTGCCCTTTCCTTTTTTCATTTTCTTACTTGGTCTACCTCTTTTTTTTCCGTATGTTCCAGTGCCTTTAGGCATAATTGACTCCTATTTTAATCCTACGATTTCAACTGATGTGTTTATTTTTGAATTAACCGACCTAGCTGAGATTGAGTCAATAGAGTTACCATAAGTGCTACCAAACTTATTACCACCTCCCAGCACAGCACCATAATCCCAAGATAAAGCAAAATGTGCATTTTTTGGTGCTCTAACAAGGTGCAACCTGCCTCGTTCATAATCAAAAGTTCCTTGACATGCACCATGTATATTTCCGTGACCATCATCGTAAAAAAATACCCTTGAGTTTGGTGTTTCATTATTTGTCTTTGTATCAAAAACAGTATCATGTGGTAAATATGATGCAACAGCACCTTCAATATTGGCCACAGCTGGTATTCTACCAGCAGCCCATATATCTGTATCACCACCACTAGAATCTGCTAAAGATATAGCAGATGTTGATAGCCTAGAAGAGCTAGTAAATCTCACATCTCCTCCCACCAACGACACTGTAACACCCCTCTGGAATAAATTAGAGCCAGAAGTGTAATATTGGGTATTAAACACATCTTGGATTTTGGCTAATAAAGAGTTAGCTCCACTAGCGAAAGTTCCATTGCTAGCATCTGTAGTTACATCTAAGTCATAAGCAGAGCCACCGTCAACTGCTATGGTAAATTGCAAAGCTGTACTAGCTGCAATACCTGTCGGTGTATCTGCTGTAATTCCAGTTAAACCCAACTCTTGATAGCCATGAGTATAAAACTTTCCAGCAATAAAAGAAAATCCATCGGCCACATTTGTTAAGCTACGACCAAACCCTAAAAGGTTATTTATAATTAGTTCCCCATTATCATCTGTCTGTAAAGTGCTATACTTATTATATTTACCAGTCATATTAAAAAATGGAAAACGAACTGGGTCCTCGTCAGCAGCATTGGTTGCAGCAGCAGAGCCAAACATACCTCTTTTAACAGTTAAATAATTATTTGCTAAATCAGATTTGTCACCTATTGCAGTGACTTCCATAATTTCATCATCAACTCTTATAATATCACCTACCTTAAACAGATTTGCTGTACAATTTGCAGCACTCGTATAAGGCTCTAAATATAGTGTTGTAGCTGAGTTACTACTTACAATACCAGCGGCAGTAGCACTATCTACATCAGCAGTGGAGTCTGAATAAAGATTTCCACTATTCACATCAGCTGGGTCAATATTACTTTTTGTAGCACTACCCCTCGAACCTGCCGAATCAGCAACAGATGTTATATTCCTCATGTTTGGTAAAAGCATATACTCACCAGCATTTAATTTGAAATGTTGATATGCAGCATTAGTAAGTGTTGTTGGAGCTAAATTTGTAGCCCACTCATAACATTTTATTTGGATTTCAGCTGCAACTGAGCCAGTATTTTTTATCATTAAACTTTTAGCATCCCTTAATGTGTTGCTAGTAATGGTTTTTCCAGCTGATAAAATTGTTATAAAGGAGGCTGTATCATCCACCTCTTGCTTTCTATTAAATACCTCTGAGTAGTTTCCACTTTTTGTAGCACTTAATTTATCACCTCTACCAGTTGTAATTGTTGTTGTTGTCGTATATTTTGGCATTTATTTTCTCCTATCTTAAATGATATATAATCTGTAACTGTGCGGCTAAATCTGCATTTGTTCCATCTTGCATAAAAAAAGCACCTAACATTTGACCTGAATCAACAGCACCTCTATCTATTGTTAAGGTTGATGTGTATGCTTGTTCATAACCAAGACCTGCAATCGCTGCACTACTTGAACAATGTAATGTCCCATTAGTTAAATCTCCACCTGTAGTACTATTTGATGTATCTACATCATAACCCATAATTTTAAATTGAACTGCATCTCCACTTGCTGCATCTGCACCCCACCACACTCTTACAGAATCTATTGTGATGGGAAATGGTAGATACCAAAAAGCATTAACCATATCATCAGCAGTTGTTGATATAGTGTATGTTGTTGCAGGGTCTGTGCCTGTTCCCATAGTAAGTTCAGCAGATGTCATAGTTCTACCACCACTACCTTGACCCATAGCAGTCCAAGTGTTACCAGCAGAAGGAAATGCTCCTCCACTATTTAAGTAAAAATCCTTAATAGCAGTATTTGCATAATGTTGCCCTACCCCTAATTTCACTACATCATTAGTAGAATCTACTGTTAATAAAGAGTTTGCATCTTTATCTTGTACATTAAATAAACTTGTACTATCGGTTGATGGCTTTACAGCTAATTTGTTGGTAGATAACCGTATAGCAGACTCAGTTCCCTCACCATCTGTTACAGCCTCTAAGGTACTATCTACCCCATTTGTGTCATCATCTACTCTTAATAAACTTTTAAAAGATTGTTTTGGTGTCTTTCCAGCTAACGAGCCCATTTAATATTTTCCCCTAAATTCATTGTGATTGTCCTAATGGTTTATTACCATAAAATTTCCATACTATTGTTGCATTTGTATCATAAGGTATATTAGTTGGGTCAAATGATATAGTAACTATTTGCCCTGCAAATACCGACCTTTCATTTTTTTCTTTAGATTTGAAATCAAATCTATAAGTGGTATCATCTGTTGTCATATCAACTGTTACTGTACCTGTTGCCGTGCTATTTGGAACTTCTACACCTGCTGAAGATATATGAAGTCCTACTACTGAACTACCACAAATAGCTTCACTTCTAACTAACACAAACTCTAACTCACCATCAAATGGAACAACAAAAGAAACATATTCATTTTTACCAGATAGTGATGATTGCTCAACAATATACCCAGGTAAAGGTAAATAATCTAAATTAGCATCTACTGCATACCAAGCTACATTCATAATATGATAAAAATCATTACTTACGAAACTACCTGCTTTTAATTCACCTGTTATTTCTAAATCACCACTAATCCTAGCACCATTACCTTTAGTAGAAAGTTCAAGGGAAGATAATTCCTCCCCTGACTTTATCGGTTTGAGGTTAGTATCTAACTGTGCATCGGATGTAAGTGATTTCATCATTTTATTTATTGTCACTCCTTAAACCACGGATGAACCCAGCAGTAAATGCCTCGACAGTATTAGAGAGTAAATCTATAAACCATGGCTCAATAGTTCCATTCCAGAACTTTTTACTAAAAGACCATCTACCTAAACCAAGTGTCATTACTGTTCCACATGTCTCTGCGAATGTTCCTACCATATTTGCTATTTGTTCATTTGGAATCTTTTTAAGTACAAAAAGTACGACTCCTGCTGTTCCACCACCCATTAGTAGTGTTGAATTTTCTGTTGCAAATCCTAAAATGCTATCAAACATCTTCTTTCTCCTTTTTCATAAGTTTTAAAATTATATCTACGAGGCTCTCATATTTTGCTTTAATGCCTCGTAACTCTATTTGCATCTTCTTTTGCTGGTTGATTAATGCGATTATTATATTTCTTAAATCAACATTTACAATTTCTTCCAGCCTATTAAATTTATTATGTATATCTTTAGTTAAATCCTGTTGGATATAACTATTTTGCTTGTATATAAACCAACTTAGGCCTAGACAAAAAGCTACTGGCACACCAAATTCCTTTAAAATTTGAATTGGGTCCATTATTCATCATTCTTTTTCAATTCAAAATGAGGATAGTCCCTGAAAGTCGTATCTTTTGTATTAAAATCACCGTTCCAGTCATTTCCCCAGATTAAATTCACTCCCATACTTTTAGCTAACCCCAAAACAAATCCAGCAAAAAGTGTAAACCTCTCTGTATCATCCCAATCTACTGGGTATGGAGCTACATCAACTGCTAGACTTGGTTTCTTATTATGCCTTCCGTTGGGATAATTTGCTTTAGAATGTCCACTTGCTACTGCTGCCTTTTGCTCTTCTTCACCCCTATGTCCACATAGGATTGAGCAGTCAACATGTTTTATTACCTCGTTAAATACTTTTTGTAAATCTTCGTGGCAAGTTTTTAATCTTTTTCTGCTAGTCTTACCATATCTAGGCATATCAACACATACCTAGCAATTTAGCTTTATTGTAAGATGATTTATAAGCAATACCTTTGGCTCTCAAATAAGCCGTTATGTCTTTTTTAGTCCAATTATCATCTGGAATACCATCACCATCTACATCTTTAGCACTTGTTATAATATCATAGTTATTAATTATATGTAGAGCCTTACTTTGAGACTCTTGAATTTTTATTATATCACCAGTCCTTCTATGCTTTAATTCTATTATTGCCATATTAAATTTCTCCTAAAGATTGAATACAAGGTGACCTAAAAAATAGGCCACCTTATATTTATTAAACAGTCAGTTTAGCTATGAAGTCCTATCAATCTTCTTTTGCCATCTGCATTATCATGGTTTCTAGCCATACCAAAAGCAACTTCTGATGTCATTAAGTGAGAAAGATATAAGTGCTCATAAGTAGCAGTTACACCAGCTTTCTTTTTGAAAGCACAATGTAGAGCATCATCATGTACCACCATTCCTCTAAAAGCAGTATCAGCAGTGCCATCATCTGTATCAAGTCCATCCCATGCAACAATATTTTTACCAGCATTTGCACTTACAGTGGTTTGGTCCATATAGGCATTGTTAGTTACAAATGTATTCATGCCAAGCAATGTACCAATTTGACCAGTTCTAGCAAACTCAGAACCAGCAGGAGCACCAACAGTTCCATAACTAAAACCAGCACCAGAGCCTAGATTAGCTAGGGTTGAATATAAAGTTGGACCCATAACTATGTTCCATCCAGTAGTTGAACCAGACTCTTGAACACATAATTTAGCTATGTCATCTATTTTATCAACTAAACTATCAGCCATATCTACAGTTACAGCAGCCACAGCACCACTTGCACTACCCCATATATTTGATGTTAATAGTAGCTGACCTACAATATAGTTATCAACTGCCTCAGCTAAAGCTACACCAAGACGATTTGCATACATAGACATTAAGTCATAAGATGCTTGAACTTTCACAAGGTCTGGAACCATAAAATGTGCAACTAAATGCTCGTTAACGGTAATGTCAAGCGAAGCACCAGTATCACCAGTATTATCAAATGTAGAACCTAAAGGTGCACCCATTTGAGGAGCATCTGCTACAGCGATATTACCTAAGTTTGGTAAGTGAACAACATCTCCACCACCAGATAAAGCACCACTATGGTCATTACAGAGACCTAACATTACTGCATTTTTATCAAATGCCTCTAGTATTGCTGGACCCCACACTTCAGGTATGAAAGCATCAGCAACCGTACCACTTGTTGTATCGGAAGAAATTTGACCACCACCACCGACTACTACATTCATTGGATTTGTTAAAGCCATTTCTAGCCTTGACCCCATAGGATTTAAGGGATTATAATTTAACATGTTTCTCATTTTTTGTTACTCCTAAATTTAAATTTTAATTTTAGGAATTACCTCTGTTTGCAATAACTTGTGCATGATAGCTTTGTTTTTCAGCTTTTGACATTTCTGCATACGGCTTTGTCGGAACCATTGGACTTTTAACAGTCGGAGTGGTATTTGGCAATGCAGTTTTAGTTTTTGCAGAAATCTTATCTACAACAAGTTTAAGTGCATTGAAAGGTAAATCCTTTAATGCCTCTTGCTCTTCCTCTGGAATGTTAGCTAACATCTCATTTCTCAAGGTTGACACAATCGCAGAATTTTGATTTAACTCATTTTGCAATTTATCAATTTGAGATTTTTGTGTGTCCACAAGTTCAGTCAGTTTGCCATCTTCAGCCAACTGTTTCATTTTAGCCTTCTCTGTATTTTCATTATGTTGCTTTAGAGTTGACTCAAGTTCCTGTGCCCTGTTTCGTTGTTTCTTAGCATTAGCTACTTCCTTGTTATATAGAGCCTCATAATCTACACTCATTCCTTGAGTTGCAGTTTGCTCGCCTGAGCTTGAATCTTCAACCATCTGGTTGTTGTTATTTTCTTCCATTGTACTCAATGTCCTTTTTTTATTTAAAAATCTTCTATTTAAAATAATACATTTTTTGATTAAATTAGAATTAAATTTTTAAGTGAAATTTAAATGATAGATAATAATTTTAAGCAAAAGTGGTTTGATTTCATAGGTTATAAACCCCATGAGGGTCAATTGCAGATGCACAACCCTCCTAATGGAGAGTATGATTACAAAGAGAATCCAGACGGAGTTAGGTTTACAGTCGCATGCTGTGGCCGAAGGTGGGGAAAGTCCAAATCTGCATCATTAGAGGCACAAATAGTATTATGTCAACCTAATAAAAGAGTTTGGATAGTTGCACCTAACTATGAAACATCTGATAAAATTTTTAGAGAAATCTGGGCCGACATGGTAATTAAACAAAAAATGCCAACAAAGCGAGCATCACAGAATGACCAATACATAGAGTTTGAATGGGGGTCATTCGTTTCTGGGAAATCTGCCGAGCACCCAAACTCATTAATTGGTGAGGGTCTCGATTTAGTAATAATAGACGAAGCAGCCAAAATCAATAGAAAGGTTTGGGAGGCTTATATTAGGCCCACTTTATCAGATAAAAAAGGAAGAGCTATATTTATATCAACTCCAGATGGGTTTGGATATTTTTTTGAATTATACCTAAGAGGTAAAAAGGAACCATTATGGTATAGTTTTAATTCTCCATCATGGGAAAATGACTATGCTTTCCCAGAGGGATTAGGTGACCCAGATATTATGGAGGCTAAATCTACAAGCGACCCAGTTGTTTTTAATCAGGAGTATGGTGCTGAGTTTACAAGTTTAGCTGGTAGGGTTTTTGATAGTTTTGATGATAAGCAAGATGTGGGAGTTTTTCCATTTCAGCCACATTTGCCAACATTTTGTAGTATTGACTGGGGATTTCGTATGCCAGCAGTCTTATGGTTTCAAATTGGGCAAATCAAAGGTGTTGAACATATATTTATAATAGATGAAATAATACACCAGAAAAATATAAAATCTAATGACTTAATAGATATGATAATGTCCAAAAAATATAATGTCCGAAGATATTATGGAGACCCAGCAGGTTATCAAGTACAATCTTCCATAGGTATGGGAGATGCAGAATTGTTTTACCAGAGAACTGGTAATAGAATGTTTTATTTAAGAGACAAGTTAAGTAGGTCAATAGTTGACGGAATAGGTCACCTACGGTCATTCATAATGTCAGCAGATGGAACCAGAAGGTTACATGTTGATAAGGGCTGTGTAGGGATTATAGAAGATTTATTTAGTTACCGTTATCCTGAAAGAAAAGACAACACCCCTATGAAGGAGTTGCCACTAAAAGATGGGAAACATGACCATGGCATAGATGCACTTAGATATGCTATAGTAAATAGGTTCCCAATTAGACAACATGAGATAAGGAAATATAAATTATGATTAACATCACATCAGGTTATGCAAAAGAACTAATTAAAGAAAGCATCCAAGAGGCTAAGGCAGAGATGGAACGAGCTAGAAGAAGGCAAATTGGAAAACTTTTAGACTACTATTGTGGAAAATATACAGACCAATATATTAAAAAAAGGTTTGCTGCAAAAGTTTGGCAGGAGGTTCCTATTGTAAACTTTAATATTACTAAGAGATTTATTGATAGAATGGCCAGAATCTATACACTTGGTGCAAATCGTAATGTTGATAAAAAGTACGAGAAATTGACTAGATTCAAAGATACAAAGATGAAACACATTGAAAAAATTACCAGATTGTTGGGAACTTTAGCTGTTAAAGTGGAAATAAAGTACGACATTTACAATGAGCCTTATTTCGATTACGAACCAATATATTACTTTAATAGCCATTTCCATAATGACCCAATGAAACCTGTTGCTATAAGATACCCTATACTAACAAATACTTATGACTTGGCAATAGACTCTATAGACAAGCTAAAACATGCTTATTGGGATAATGAGAGGGTAATAATTTATGATGAGGATGGTAATACACTTGAGGAAACTGCTCATGAAATCGGTCTTATGCCTATGGCTTTCATGCACCGTGAGTTTCCAGTAGCAGAATTTTATTCATCAGGAGCAGATGATATAGTTAGTTGCAATGAGTCAATTAATATATTATTAACTGAGGCTAACTTGGGTATGAGGTTCCAGATGTTTGGTCAACAAGTTATAACAGGGTTTTATGCAAATGAAAAGCAAACTCGGATGGGTTCTGATGAATTGTTTGTGCTACCAGAAGGTTCAAAATTTGAAAATGTAGCACCTAGTGGTAATGTCGAAGATGCAATAAAGTTGATTAAAACCCAAATGGATATTTGTGCTCAAAACAATCACTTGTATGTATCTTTTGCAGAGTCTAGTAGTGATAGGCCAACCAGTGGTATCGCTTTAAAAATCAAAGACCTCGAAAGATTTGAAGATTATTCTGATGATGTAGAATTGTTCCGAGAGCATGAGCATAATTTATATGATATAGAGAAAGCTGTAGCCAAAGCATCTGGAATTAGTTTGTCTAATAATTTTGCTATTGACTTTGAAGAGCCTAATTATCCAATGACCCCTACTGACCAAATAGCTTTAGAACAATGGGAACTAGAAAATGGACTGACTAATCCAGCAGAGTTGTTGGTTAAGAGGAACAAAGAGTTAACTATAGATGAAGCTAAAAAAATTATAGAAGAGAATAGGAATTTAAATGGCAATCAACAAGAACGAACAATCTTTGATAGAATTCGTAACCAAGTTACGGCAACTGAATGATATAGATGTAGCTATCCCACAAGTCAACATTGATGAGGTTATACAAGAACCAGAACAATATGCTATGGACTTCATAGAGGCTGTATTTGTTGCAAACTTACCTTCATTTGCTGAGGCTTATGACTTAGGTGTAAAGTTTGGGAAAAAGAATAAATAATGGCTAAAGGTGGAATAAGCATGAAGGGTAACTTTAGTTTATCTAAATTAGCTAGAAATTTAGACAGAATAGTTATGGATAATTTAAATGTAATAGGAAACCATATAAATAAATCCATACAAGATGGTTTAGATTCTGGAACCAGTATAAAAGATAAAAAACATACGAGATTAAGTGAAGATACAACCATACCAGAGAGAGAAAGAAAAGGATTCCCTTCTGGACCACCTTTAGTGAGGACTGGAACTATGAGGCAAACTCGTATAAAAAAAGCCTCTCTAAACAATCAAGTATTTGAAATAAGAATGGCTGGTAAATCTAAAAGAACTGGTCAGTATTATGGAGCATACCATAATCAAGGGTATACAAATAGTCCTAAATCAGCCTATCCTAAGAAACGAGTTCCTAAAAGAGAATGGTTTGGAATACCCCAAGATGCAAAAGAAGGTGGTACTCGCAATAAGAAAATGGTCACAGAGATTCATAGAAGGGTCAGAACGGCCTTTAAATCAAAATTTCGGAAGGTAGGTCAATATAGTGGCTAAATCGCCTAATATGGCCAAATATGTAGCTTTATTCGGAGATGACTTTGCTCCAATCATAAATGCACTTAATAATAGCCTAACTCCAGCTGTTGAGTCTCAGATTCTAAGTATTATGGATGATTTAACACTAAGAGCTGAGATATTTGGCAAAGAAATACAGAGAACTGTAACTAGGATGGGTAGGCAGGGTGCAAGTGCACAGGCTATAAAAAGTGCGATAAATAATGATATGAGGACTGGTGGCAGGTTGTTTAGCTCACTAAGAAATGATGTAAAAGAAGGCATTGTAGAGCAAATTAACCAATCTGGTCGTTTAGGTCAAATGACACAGTATAAAGATGCCAACATATTTACATGGATTACGGTCCAAGGTCATAAAGTGTGTGTAGATTGCTCTCAAAGGTCTGGGCAAACCATGTCTTGGGATGATTGGGTAGCTGAAGGTTTGCCTGCATCTGGATGGTCAGTATGTAAAGGTCATTGCTATTGTGTTTTAGACCCATCTGGTAAAATAGGCTCTCCTGTAACTGCTCCAACCCATGTTGTGGAAAAAGGTGCGAGTATTAAAACCCCTCCAGCTTGGAAACCTTCTATGACAACACAAGAGGCTGCAAAGTGGAATAAAAATAGTAAATTCCAAGGTAGGTTTTTTCATGGAACTAGCTCTGAAGGAATGAATGGAATAAGAAAATCTGGATTTGATTTCAATAGAGTGACATCTGGAAAAATTTATGGTAATGGAGCTTATGGAACAAGAAATGCTAAAGAAATTGCTAGAGCTTTTGCTGGAGGAGCAGAGGGTGAGGTTATGGAAATAGCATTTAATATACAAAATCCATTAGTTCTTAATGATGATTTAATGAGAGCCATTATATCTGGTCAGTTGCCATATAAGGAGGGTGCAAGGAGTATGCTATTGCAAAATGGTACAAGAATGAAAACATTCGGAGAGGTTGCACCAGAATTTTATAAATATCAAGGTAAGGCAAAAAAGAAATTTTTAAAACGAGTTCATAAACATAGATTAAAAAGCCCTAATGCTAATCCAATAGAAGATTTTGAACAATTTTTAAGAAGCGAATTTGATAATAAATTTAATATTGATAAAATAAAAGTAACTAAAGCACATAACAAAGCATTTGAATTGGGAAATAAGTGGTATGAACATTTAGATGATTTATACATCAAGGGAGATAAAAGAGTTATTAGGATGATGGATGAAAGTTTAGATTCCTCAAGACATGGGTGGAGACACCATGAGGAGTTTGGAGATTTGTTTACTGAATTTTTACAAAAACAAGGATATGATGGTCTAGTCGTAGAAGATGTTGGACATATAGTTAAAATGAATTTATTTGATGACTATTTTGTAGCATTTAACAAAAAGTCTGTTACTGCTATTGTAAATTAACTTGAAACCGTATCATTCGGCTCATACTGAATACCCTTATCCCCTGCAAATGGTTTATCGTGGTTTATTCCACCCAATGAGATAGGTAACGGAATCCCCTCTGGAAATGCCTTACAAATATGCACATTTTCTTTATCAATATGCTTACAAGTTAAGCAACTGCCTATTTTGTTATTTTTAGCCATTATATAATATAATATATATAACCTTTTTCACCTAAAGAAAATTTATTTTTAAAAAAAACCTTGC
>VTLG01013494.1_pt1 | contig 14703 bp, 20 predicted proteins | sample 4694571 | NCBI WGS metagenome assembly VTLG01 (sample SAMN12604809, study PRJNA352737) | marine metagenome | biome: ENVO:00000447; feature: ENVO:00000209|ENVO:00000569|ENVO:01000036; material: ENVO:00002151; isolation source: viral sequences binned using virsorter ...
GTTCATATACAACTTTTGCTAGTGGCAGCACTATAAGAGCCACAGATCTAAACAACTCATCTACTGAATCTAACTTTACAGCACAAGACGCTAGAAACAAAGCATTTGATTTAGAGGGTAAACTATTTAATGGCCCTGCTGACGGTAGTATAAAAACAAAACTAGATGGTATAGAGGCTAATGCTACCCAAGATCAAACAGCTAGTGAAATACGATCTTTAGTTGAGTCTGCTAGTGATAGTAACGTATTTACTGATGCCGACCACAGTAAGCTAGATGGTATTGAGGCTAGTGCTACAGCAGATCAAACAGCTGCTGAAATACGTACACTTGTAGAAGCTGCAACTGATAGTAATGTATTTACTGACGCAGATCATACAAAACTAAATAATATAGAAACTGGTGCTACAGCAGACCAGACAGGTGCAGAAATAAAGTCTGCATATGAAGCCGAGTCTAATACTAACGCTTTTACAGATGCTGAAAAAACTAAACTTGGTAACTTAGGTTCCTTAAATGCTTTATCAGATGTAGATACAACAGGTGTATCTAATAATAAAATTCTTAAATATCAAGCATCAAGTAGTAAATTTGTTGTTGCTGATGATACAGGTGGAGGTGGAGGTTCTAGTACATTTACTGGACTTTCTGACTCACCAACAAACTACACAGGAGCAGCTGGTAAAACTGTAAAAGTAAATTCGGCTGGTAATGGTTTAGAGTTTGTTACTGTTACAACACCAGCTGGTAATTTTGAAGGTCTTACAGATACCCCAGCAAACTTTACAGGTGGAGCTGGAAAAGTTGTTAAGGTTAATAGTAATGCTGATGGCTTAGAGTTTGCTGCTACAGGTATTGTTTCTGCTGACACAGACCCAGAACTTAGTTCGGGATTAGATGTAAAAACATACGAAATTAATACAAGCACAACCAACGGAAATGTTAAGCTATCACCCAACGGAACAGGTGCTATAGAAATTAGAGGTGCTGGCGGTAATGATGGTACACTACAACTTAACTGTTCACAAAACAGTCACGGTGTAAAAATAAAATCACCAGCTCACAGTGCTGGAGCAAGTTATACCTTAACTTTACCAAACAGTGTTAGTATAGGTCAGCCCTTAATATCAGATGTTAATGGAAATCTTAGTTGGGCTAATAATTTTGTTACAACTAGTGGTGCATCTTTTACTGGTGTAGTTAATGCTTTTGGTGGTATTTTATTAGGTCAAGGTGATACAATAACAGTTGACTCTGATAATTCAAACACACATAATATAAGTTTTATAGGCCCAAATACTTTAACTAAAACAAGTGCTTTTACACTTCCAGAAGATGGTAGTAATGGTCAATTTTTAAAAACTAATGGTAGTGGTGTTTTGTCATTTGCTGACGTTACATCTACTTACAACATACAAATAAACACACTGTCTAGCTCTAGTGGTACAGGCGGTGGTAGTGCAACCTTTAATGGTTCTGCTACAAGATTTACATTATCAAACCCTGGTACAAATGCTCAAGCACATCTTGTTAGCGTCAATGGAGTCATTCAGAAACCTAATAGTGGAACCAGTCCAAGCGAAGGATTTGCTATTGATGGTAATGACATTATATTTGCCAGTGCCCCTGCTAGTGGTTCTGATTTCTTTATTCTCACCCTCGGAAATGCAATAAGTATTGGTACTCCGAGTGATAATACAGTTACATCCGCAAAAATTGTAGATGGAACTATTGTAAACGCTGACATAAATGCTTCAGCAGCTATTGCTGGTAGTAAGTTAGCAGACGACAGTATATCCGAAGCAAAACTAGATATACATGCAGCTCCCTCTGGAACTGACAAAGTACTTGGCTACACGGCTAATGGTATGGAGTGGGTAACAGCAGCAGCTGGAGCAACAGGTGGAGGAACTGACAAAATCTTCTATGAAAATGGTCAAACCGTAACGACCAATTATACCATTACTAATAATACAAACGCTATGAGTGCTGGCCCTGTGACCATCAATAATGGCGTGGCTGTAACGATTGGTACTGGAGAAAACTGGACAATCGTATAAATTATGGCAATAACATTAAACGGAAACGGTACTATCACAGGTATATCCTCTGGTGGTTTACCAAACGGAATAATACAAAGTGCTAATTTAGCAACTGGTGTCGGAGGTAAAGTTCTTCAATTTATATCTTCTAAAAAATTGGGTACTCAATCAACAGACTCTACTTCATTTGTAGATATAGTTGATATGTCTTGTACAATTACACCTACAGCAAGTAACAGTAAAATTTATATTACAGGATCTTTCAATATTAATAAAGAAAATTATACCGCAATATTTAAATTGTTGAGAGACTCAACTGAAATAGGTTTACCTTCTGGAACTGGTGGAGAAAATCATATTATGAATGTTTACACTAAGGATAATAATGGATCTTGGAGAGCTACTTTTCAATGGGATGATGCTCCAGGAGATACAAGTTCTCATACATATAAATTACAAATGAGATCAGATGGTGGTAGTGATCCAACAGTTCATATTGGTGGACATCATGATAACTCATCTAGTTATACGACTCCATCTTATATGACAGTAATGGAGATAGCAGCATGAGCCAACTAAAATTAACCGCAGACAGCGGTGGAGGTACAGTTGCTATCAAAGGGCCAGCCAGTACAGCTGGTAATGCAGCTATTGAACTGACTGTACCCGGAACTGGTAGTGGCACATTAGCAGTTGGAGATACAGGTAAAATTCTTCAAGTCATTTCAACAACAAAAACAGATATAGCGTCTAACTCTACAGCTACAGGTACATATTGGAATAATACAGATTTTAAAGTAACTATTACACCTAGTTCTGCATCAAGCAAAATATTAATTACTGCGGTGGTAATGGTAGGTATAGACTCACAACAATCTTTATTTGCTCAACTAAGAAAAGACGGAACTGTTTTAGTACAAGGAGACGCAGGGGAATCAAATCAAGGAAGAGCAACTTATCACCATTCTTATAGCACATCAGCAGAAGCACCTTTACCTGTCAATCCATTTTCTACTTTTTGTCTTGCTAAATCACTTACAGATTTTGGAACTTGTTTCAATAATTGGTTTATGAATCCAAGTTGTTTTTCTGTAGGTTGATTACTTGCACCACCAGCAAAAGACTTTGCTACTGGTTGTTGATATTGTGATTCACTTTGCGGAGCATTGTTCATCATCATATCTGTCTTTGCAGTTGTAAAGCTATCAATTTCATCAAGCTCAATTTTTCCAGCAACTGCTAACTCAATTGCGCCTTTGAACGCAACCTGAGTGCAAATAAGTTTATCCTTATTCATCTATCCTCGCTTTCCGTGTGTCCATGGTCTTGGGTATTCATAAGACCAGCGTCCACGCTTTTTTGATTTTTGTTTTCTGCGTTGGCGTCTATTCGGCATTAGTCACCTCAACAGTTTTATATTTACCCGCATATAAAACTTTGCGAGTACCATTGAACAAAGCATTGTTAAACGCAACTTCACTTGCATATTTATAACCACCGTCAGTTGTGAACGAGTAATTTTCCGTTCCGTCATTGCCGTAGTCAAATACAAAGTTGTACGTCCACTTGTGTTTGTTCGGTTGGGTCTTTGGTAAATAATCCATTACTGCACCAACCTTAGCTGAGGATTTTTTTCAACCTCATCATCTAAAGGGTGGCTAAGTAAATAATATACAAAATGACCCTGCTTCTTGCCCTGCACAGTTTGGATTTCCCAACCCTCATCTCTGAGCTGGTGTAGATAACCTCCAAAACGTGCGCAACGCAAATCGTATACAAACTCACCATTGCTGATTGGCTCACTATCCCGATACTTCAATAAAGCCCAACGGATTAAATCCATTTTACTTTTTATTTGTAGCGGGATAAATTCGCCACGAAACCAGTCAACAGTTCGTCTGTTGTCGCTACCCACTTAAGCTCGCAACTACGTCATTGCTAACTTTTGATTGTATGAAAGAATCCACACTACAAAAATCAACTATCTTAGTGGTATACCAAATCGGCACACCACTAATGACATAGTCAGCCTCAGGCAACTTGCCCTGATGTTTCCAAGAAATAACTGTGCTTCTATCTACACGAAGCATTTGAGCAATCTCTTGTATTCCAACTAACTTCATAATTTAATTAACTCCTTTACAACAGCAGTAGTTAATCTGCTATCGTCATTGATTAAATAGGTACCCTGTTTTTCTAGCTTGGCGTTAGTTGTTTTAGCGCCTCGCTGATTTTTCTGCCACAACTCATAAGAATTGTAGGCGTTAAGAACACCCCAAGCATTTTTGTTTCCGTTTTGTTTTTCTGAAGCATAGTTGCTTCTGATTTTATCACGGATAGACAATGTATTATTATATTGTCTAACTTTGGATTGATTCTCAGTTGTGTCACCTTTTTCCAATTTAGGTACTGGAAACATTTTGTTCATCAACTCATCAAACTTATCTTTTGTAAGTTCTGTATCAATCAACTTATTAACTTGTTCACTAAAAGAATCGTAAAACAATTCTGTTAGTCCAAGTATGTTTCTTGCCTCATCTATCTTACCTGCGATAGATTTTGTATGCCTAAGTGATATTGAGTTCTTAGCATTGTTCAATGCCCACCTCAAAGTGTTTGAGCAAACAACACGGACGGGCGTCATAATAACTTTAAGACTTCCGCTTCCGTTGTGGTTGTTAGTCAATAAAATGTATGGAACAACATTGTCATCAATTGGTAATACTTTATCCAATCTCATTTGTATAAAGATTGTTGCACCACCATTGAGGCTTCCTGCTGTTTCATACTTTGCGTCACCGCTGTCAACCAAGTTGTCCATGAAATTAAAGGCGTCTAGGTTTTGTACTGGTGTGTACCTATTCCCGACAACTCCATAGCATTTATCATCTGTCTGTCTTACAACAGCAAACTTATTTGCTACGTTTTGCATTTCTTGTACTTGGTCTGTGAAATAAATTGGCTTTAAATCTACAAGCCAATCTAATCCAGCAGTTGCAATTGCTTCTTGAGCAGTCAACACGTCAGGTGTGACTACGCCAAGTTTGTGCCATGGTGTTTCCACAGCACTGAACATTGTTTCAACGTTTGCAGGCATTTTAATTCACCTCACTATCGTCTACTACTTTTTGCAATTCCATGAATCTGAGCTTGTTTGTAAGCTCACGTTGTTTTCTAAGGTTTTCTTGCAACTGTTCTACTTTTGGTTGCAGGCTACGAAGAAACTTTGTGTATTTAGCTACTTCGTAAGCGCTGCCGAATAGTAAACCAAGTATCAAGCCAAAGATAAAAATTAGTATCAATGACATTGTTGGTACTTGATTCATTGTTGATAAAAATGAAAAAATATTTTCCATTATTCACCACCTTTCATTATGTTATTTTTCTTTTGTTTAATTTGTTCAAGCTGTTCTAGTAATTCTTTTTCTTGCATTTCTAGTTCTGCCTGTATTTTATTTGCTACGAACTGCTCTGTCTTTTGTTTGAGCTGTTTGTATCGTGGGTCTGTTTCCTCAACTAAGACGTTGCCGTCTTTGTCAACTATTTCGTCCCACTCTTTGTAGTTCTGCGCTAAGATTTCTTGGCGTCTTTTTCTTACTGCCCATTGGTTGCATAAAGTATCCAACACAATTTTTGACAGCTCAAATCCGTCCTCAGCGTACCAAAGTTTTACGAACTCTCTGTATGCTTTTTCTGATTTGATATGCCACTTGGGGTGACCGCAATAAAAACTATGTTGATAATTTTTCTTACGGGTCGCCAAGTCGCCACGCCTCAACCTCATACCACATACACCGCAGGTTTTAAACCCGTTCTTATCGGGTATGTGTTTTTCAGTTAAAGTGACTTTACGAAAATCATTATCATCGTCTTCAATGATTCTGTTTTCGATATCGTCAATCGGTGATGTACTCATTGCTGGTCATCACCTCGCTTACTGTTTTACATTGCAAAGGTATAATTTTCATATATTCTTTGCACCAAATAATTCCTTTTTCTAAAGCATTAAGCGTAGGGTAAACTTCGACTTTTTCTTTTGTTGTCAAAATTGCCCACTCACGCCAGCTTTTGAAACGGGATTTTTCTTTTGGTTTTTGTGTATCCGTCATTACTGACCTCCTACTCGTCATAGTTATACCGAATTGTATAACTACCTAGGACTGCACAACTGTATGGGCAACAGTCATGCAGTCTTGAGCTAGTTATTGATATAGCTTTAGGTCATCTTTTTCTGAAGCAATACGCTCGTCAATGTCAAACCCCTGTGCGTCTGCATAATCTTTGATAGTCCAAAGAATATGTGACTTTGTTTTTGGGTCAAGTGTTGCGTCTTGTTGCACACACTCTCGCACGTTGTCTACAAATAATGCAACGTTTGCTTCGTCAACCCACTTGTAAGGTTTCTCATAAAAATAAATTACGTCACTTGTATCTTTGAAGTGATTTATTTTATCTAGCAAACTAGCAACAGTTTGTATAGTGTCTTGTTTCATCAAATCATTACTGTTGTAATGAAATGACTGGTTATCGTCAATGACCTTGATATATTCAAGCGCTGTTAAATTCTCAAGAATATAATTTGCGCATGTGTTCTCTTGGTCTGTTAGGTTAGCTCTTAGGGTTATCATCATTTCCTCCTCCCCAATATTTGTGTAATACTATTCCTTTTACTTTTACTACGCATGAATCGTCAATGCATGAGATTTTCTCAGCAACTTGATTATGCAGTTCACTTGAAATTGAAGCTGTGTGATAATCAGTTTCAAACTCAAGTTCAATTTGTGCAACTACTTTGCGATTCTTTTTGTTTTGGTCATGCTTTTTTTTGCGCTTGTCCAAGTCATCAAAGAACTCAAAATTGTTCTCACTCATTTGGTACCTCCTTTTGTTTATAAATACCATAAGGCATACAGTCGCAATTTTTTCAATGGTATATCTACTTAAAGGGGATAGTAGATTTGTCAACACTTACTTGATTTTATTTTTAACTGTATGCCCTAGCTATTCATCTTATAGAATATGCACTTTTGAAAAGAGTATCTGAGTAAGACCAGTCATATCCACCCCAAAGGTCATCTGAATAATCGTAGTCAAACCAATCACAAGACCATAGGTACTTACCTAAGTCTTTGACATTTTTGCAGGCTCTTACTTTATTGAAGTTAGTTTGCCTTTTGCCTCTATCACTTGGGTCTTGGTTATATCCGCAATCAAATACTCTGATGTGAATATATTTCCCGCCCGTGTCATAGTCGTCAATAATGTCTAACGCTTTTCTGTTTTTCTTGTTGTTGGCGAATATAAAAGAAATATTAGCGTATCCATCGTGAGCGCCAATAAAGACTAAGACTTGGTCGCCATTGTCAAAGTCTATAACTTTGGATAAATCCCATGCAATATTGCTATTGAATGAACTGTCCGAAGTAATCTTGTTATATATTTTTTTGAATCCAGTCTTGATATTGAAACCAACACTTGGATTATAGTTTTGTATAGTAGCCATTTAGCCACCTCCATTTCTTTTTGTTAGTGATACCTAAGTATCTATCTGCACACCCGTAAAAATGTGCAGTTAGATAATTATCTAATTTTTTTCAATCTTGACTGTTGTATGGTCATATTGACCTCTTGTGATTGTAATTTTACCTAATGTGATTACGTCATTAGTTCCGCCCTCATTATCCCAATATCTAGCACGTTCTATAACAAATGTTCTAGTCTGACCTTTTTTGAGCAATGGTATTTTACAACCTTGACTGCAAGTCATATCTTTTAAATCATGTAGCATTTGTGCTAATGAATTTAAAGTTATTTCCCCGTCTTTGTAGTAGCTGTCAATCTCTTGACCTAATCCTTTTGGTTGAAACCAATCACTAAAGCAATTCCACCTATTGTCAAAGTCCATAAATGAAATTGTTTCTCTTGTGATTGTTTTTCCAATTGTTTTTGTAGTCATTGTTTACCCCTTTCAAGAGTATTTTGTTTTTTGTTTTGTTGATACCTAAGTATCTATCTACCCACACTTGCGTATGGGCAGTTAGATAATTAGTTAGTGCGAACTCTACGAACGTTTCTAACTTGATTAGCTATTTCTTCAACTTCTTTGCGGTCAACTGTTGACGCAAAGTTGTATTCAGGATTGACAAGAACGTCAAGCACTTTAGCAACCATGTCTAGCGCTTGACCCTCGCTCATTTGAAATGAGAAATAGTTTTTGTCATCTTCCCATTTGTTGTCACCCTCGTATCCATATATGCCTACGAAGTTGTTGCCCTCGTCACTAGCAGTTTCAACTGCAAGTGTAGAACGAAAAACACCAGCATTAGGATTTCCTTTTGCTGAGCTTCTTACTTTGTTTGATTCCCCGTTTGTTGACCAAGTTTCGTAGTAGTTTCCCTCTACGTCTTTGCTTAGTATTACTTCCATTTTGTTTCCCCTTTCATAAGGATTGTTTGTTTTGTTATTGGAACTGATTGTTCCATAAGGCGCTCAATAAATGAACGCCCTAGCAAGAATCAGTATGTTTGTTTGTTATTAGTTTTGCGTCTTAGTGTATAACTTGCTGTATAAGATTGTTTGCGAAGTGTAAATGCAAAAGTTCTTGTGGTAGCGATTGATAAAACTTCTAGTAAATTGTTTATCACTAAGTGTTGGTTGTAAAGAGCAACCTGCCGTCACGGGCAACCTCGTCCATTCTCAATATTTTCTTCACCCGTTTTCGTCGTACTAAACGGGCACCGTGTTTGCGCAATTTCGTAGACAGCGAAAAATCACTGGTAGCGCAAGCTGGTTGGACGGCTTTCACAGGGAAGCGTACTGGGATTTTGACTGCGCAGGGGAACGACCCCGCCCGACAGTTTGCCCCTCAGCAGAGTGCCTCGATTTTTTGAGTATTTCTGTATGTCATAAGAACAACTATAATCATTAATTAATAATTAACAAATAAATAAATAAAAAAAATCTAGCGTTAATAAAGTAATAATCTTTTAAAACTTGCGCATATATGATTGCTAGTGGGCGTTTAGGAGCGTTTTAAGGGTTTCTATATTGTTTATCGCATAATTGCGCCTAAAGAGTATATAATTAAAAAAATAAAAAAAAGTTTGGAAAATATGTCAAATCAGGTCGAAAAAGAGTCCATAAGATACAAATTTGAGGACGAACAAATATGGGCTAGATTATCGCAGGCCATATCTGTTGGCGCTTATATTGAGGACGCTTGTGTATTTGCAGGAATAAGTTCTCGGCAATATAGACGTTGGCGTCAATTAGCAGAGCAGGGAGTTGAGCCTTACGCTTCTCGCTGGAGTGAAATACAAAAGAGTGAAGCTCAAGCAGTTGTTAGGAATTTGTTTAATATCCAAAACGCAGCAAACTCTGGAACGTGGCAGGCTTCTGCTTGGATACTTGAAAGAAAATATCCAGATAAATTTGCAAGAAAAGACTTTGTTGAAGTTAGTAAGGGTAAAGAATTTGATGTTGAACTTTATTGGAGTGACGGAAATGTATTTGATGAAATGTCCGAAATGTCCGATATAAAAAAAGAGGAGGAATAATTGGACATATTTATTATGACTTATATTTGGCTTATTGTTTTTGTGTTTGGTTGGTCTTTACTTTATAACGGAAAGAAATAATTATGTGGTTTGATGAAGTAATATTAGATGATTTAGATGAGGAGTTGGACTGTGTCCGTATTTAGTGAAGATTATGAAGCGTATATAAATGCAGAGTTTGTTGACATGGTCACGCAAGAAACTTGGAGTTTTCCAACGCCGTATTGGGAAGTTGATGAAACTGAGGACTTTTTCCCTGCTCCTATGCAGTCTAATTTTTTTATAGTTTTTCCAGCAGTCATTGAAGCTATTGATGACTTTATAGATAGACTAAAAAGAAACGGGGATAATGGAAACGAGTTTAGTTGATAGCACTTCTGCTATTCCTTTTAAAGTAAAATTACCAAAACTTCATAGCGGTCAAATAGATGTTGCTAAATCCAATGCACGTTTTAAAGTTCTTGTAGCTGGTAGGCGCTGGGGTAAAACAAGATTAGGTGTTTGGCTTTGTATTGCAAAAGCAATGCAGGGTAAGAAAACTTGGTGGGTAGCTCCAACATATTCTATGGCTAATGAGGGTTGGAAAGAAATACGCAGACTTGGTATTGATTATGGTGTTGTTGTTAAAGAGGGTGAGAAAACAATATATACACCAACGGGTGGTTATGTGACTGTAAGAACAGCAGATAATCCAGACAGGTTGCGTGGTGCTGGTCTTGATTTTATTGTTCTTGATGAGTGCGCATACATCAAAGAGGAAACTTGGAAAGAAGTTCTAAGACCTACCCTGACCGAACGTCAGGGCGGTGCTTTGTTCATCTCTACACCAAGAGGATATAATTGGTTTTCCAGAATATTTGATGAAGCAGAAAATCAAGATGATTGGGAAAGGTGGCAAAAACCAACCAATACAAATCCCTTAGTACCTTTAGATGAACTTGATATAGCAAAAAAAGAAATAGGAAGTTTTTTATATAGTCAAGAATATGAAGCACAGTTTATAGAGCAAACAGGTGGTCTTTTCAAGCCAGAGTGGTTTAAGTATTATAAGAAAAATGTTTATCAAGATTACAACGAAAAAGGATATCTTGAAACAAAAGTTATGTATTTATTTGATAATAAGCAAGTAAATCATAATGACTTGAGAATAATTACAACAGTTGACTTAGCAACTTCTACCAAAGAATCTGCTGACTTTACTGTTGTATGCACTTTGGGTATTGATAAAAATCAAAATGTATTTGTATTAGATTTAATAAGACGAAAAATGGAAGCGCCTGATGTTTTAAAATTGCTTGAAGCTGTGTATGAAAAATGGTTGCCTAGTGTAATTGGAGTTGAATCTGCTGGGTATCAACTTGCATTAATACAAATGGCTAAAAGGCAAACTTCATTACCTATTGTTAAATTAAAAGCAGATAGGGATAAATTTAGCAGGGCTTTGCCTTTGTCAGCAAAAATGGAATCTGGAATAGTCTATTACCCTAATGAATCTGTGTGGTATAGTGATTTAGAAAAAGAGATGTTGCAATTTCCAGCTGGTGAGCATGACGACCAAGTTGACGCTCTTGCTTATGGTATTTTACAAACATCAACACGAGATAAATTTAGAGCATATTGAGGAGTTTAGTTGTCGGAACGTAGAACACTTTACGATATTTTGGGTATCAATAGGAATACACAATACAAAAGAAACACGGGTAATTCATTTATAAGAAGCGAACAGTCATTTAATAATGCAACTTTTATACAGGGCTATGACACTTCTGCGGGCGATTGGGATTTAAAAAATCTAGGCAATGGCGAAAGCAACTCTGCTGTGACTTCTTGTTTGCAAGTTCTTGGTATTTCTTTTTCTGAAGCTGTATTAGAAGTATGCACAAAAGATGATAAAGGGGATAAAATGACTATTCCTAATCACCCTTTGACTTTACTTATGCGTAGACCTAATCCGTATATGAGCGGTGACGTAATTCAAAACTATATTATTAATGCAATGCACGTTCACGGCAACGCTTATCTTTTAAAACAAAAAAATGAGGCAGGTGAACTTGTATCTTTGTATCCGCTCATGCCTAGCATGGTGACACCAAAGGGAAGTGAAACTGAACTTATAACACATTTTGAATATGAAACTGAACAAGAAACTTTTAAAATTGATAATAAGGAAATTGTTCATTTTAAATTAGGGCTTGACCCAAATAATCATAAGCAGGGATATAGTCCATTAAAAACTGTTCTCAGGGAAATATTTGGTGATGAGTCTGCTGGTCAAATGGCTACTGCTCTTTTAAGTAATATGGGTGTTCCGTCTGTAATGATTACACCTAAAGATGATTTTGGATTAAGTGAAGAAGAAGCAAAGCAAATACAAATGACATATCAGCAAAAAGTATCTGGACGTAATAAAGGTAAGCCACTTGTTATAAGTGGTCAAATGCAAGTTGAAAGATTATCTTTTAGTCCAAAAGATTTAGACATAGGATTATTAAGACGAGTTCCAGAGGAAAGAATTTCTGCTGTTCTTGGTGTTCCTGCAATATTAGCTGGTTTAGGAGCAGGTCTTGAAAATGCAACATACTCAAACGCAAGAGAGCTTAGAGAATTTTTTACTGAAAATAAATTAATACCACTTTGGAAAATGGTATCTGAGGAAATAACCCAGCAAGTATTGTTGCCTGAATATGAAACTTCAAATGTCACTTATGCTGAATATAATTTTTCTGAAGTCAGGGCTTTGCAAACAGATTACAATGATTTGTTTACCCGTATGAACGTTGGCGTTCAAGGTGGTTGGGTCACAGTTGGCGAAGCAAGAAGTGCAGTAGGTTTACCAACTGATGAATCTCAAAATTATTATTTACAACCAATGAACGTTGTTAAAGAAAACCAAGACGCAACTGAAGAAGATGAAGTTGAGGAAATTGTTGAGGAGGAAACTCCTGCCGAAGTTGTTGAAAGTGAGGACGATATTGAAAACAGTTCTTACAGTTCAAAAGTTATAAAAAAGATTGAAAATCAATTTTGTGTCATAGCAGAGGATAGCGGAAAGAATATGGGTTGCTATCCAACAAGAGCTTTGGCTCAAAGACGTTTAGAACAAATTAGTAGGTATAGCGATAATCCAAAAGCAAGAGTAGGTAAAGATACTTTTACAACTTTAGAGGAAGCACAAAAAAGAGCAGAGGAAATAGGTTGTAATGGTACGCACACCCATAAAGACGATAACGGGGATATGGTATATATGCCTTGCGCTACTCATAATGAATATGAGCAAAGAATAGAAAATGGTTAGCGCTAGGGTTAAAAAAGCATTACAAAAAAAAGTTGATGACCATAATAAAAAGTATGGTGATGACCCAAGAAAAAGAGCAACACTTCGTATGCTTATTGCTGTATTTAGACGTGGTGTAGGAGCATACAATACAAATCCACCTAGCCGTTCTGCTCGTCCTACTGTGACTGGTGCAGACCAATGGGCGTATGCTAGGGTCAATAGTTTTTTGTATTGTTTAAGAACTTTAAAATTTAGGGGAGGAAAATTTGATACAGATTTACTTCCAAGCGCACACCCGTTGTCAAGTAAAAGTGCCGAACAAAAAGGTAAATATGATGACTTAGATTTTACAATACCAAAAGGAGCAAAGGAAGAAGCTAAGCGTGGTCTTGATTGGGTAAAAGAATTTAGACGTGGAGGAACTTCTGTTGGGCGTGGCTCTGCAAGATATATTCTAAGTAATCAAACTGCTGGTGCAGAAAAAGTAAGACACATTGCAAAGTACTTTCCAAGACACGAAGTTGATAAACAGGCTGAGGGTTGGCGACCTGGAGAGAAAGGTTATCCAAGTAATGGTCGTATTGCATGGGCGCTTTGGGGTGGTGAAGCTGGTAAGTCATGGTCAAATAAATTAGTTAAGGCAATGAATAAAAGAGATAAAGAGGAAAAATTTAGCTCTGCACAAGAACTTATTGCAAGACGTGATGAGCTGCGGAAACAAGATTGGGACTATCGCACAAATAGATTTAGAACAAAAGAAGCAAAAGATTTTTTATGGAAGCAATATGATGAGCAACTTGGTAATTGGGATTTTGTTTTGGCTTCTGAGTATTTTAAATTATTAAAAGGTCAAGTAAGACTTATAAATAAATATATTGCAGAGATTGGAAGTGAAACTACTGGCGTAGAATCGATTATAGGAGCAGCGCTTGATAGAGAAGTTGATGAAAAATGGTATAAGACTTTAGAGCCAATATATTTTTCTATGGTATTTGACTTTACTTATGCGCAAGTTGAAACAATGTTGCCTAGTGATTTTAAAGATAATTCTACTTTTAGTCCTGCTGAACAAGAAGCTATACAAAGAGCAAGACGTAGAAAACCAAGACAAGAAATAATTACTGAGGGTTTTCACCCACGTAGGCGTGGTGGTGTTTCAATTCCTATTGATAGAACTGCATATAATCCAAAGGCGTCAAAGTTTGTAGCTGATAGGTTAGATACATATATGCCTGAAATGAGTAAAACTATGAAAAAAAATCTTAATACAGCTTTGCGTAAATCATTTGACGAAGCAAATGTTCTTGGGCTGACTGGTGCGAAACGTGAGGAGTATATTGCTAAAGGTATAAGTAAAGCGCTTGGTAAAAAGAATTTAGATAGAGCATTATTAATTGCAAGAACTGAGGGCTTGGCTTTGTCACAAGAGGGACAACTTTTAGGAATACAAGCATTGAATATTGTTGTGACAAAAGAGTGGTTAACTCAAAGGGACGGCAGAGTTCGTGACGCACATATTGCTGTTGATAAACAAGAAGTAGGGGAAAATGAAAATTTTAATGTTTCGGGGTATGCAATGAAATATCCAGGAGATAGTAGCAATGGAGCGCCCGCAGGTCTAATATGTAATTGTAGGTGTAGTGTTATATACCACGAAAAGAAAGTGTAAGGATATATGGATAAATTATTTAAAACTGTAAGCATGAAAGCAGTTGATGAAGTAGAGGGAAAAGTCGAAGCAGTCTTTTCAAATTTTAATGAAGTTGATAGTGACGGTGACGTTGTTTTACCTAATGCAATCAAATCAGGTTATGGTGACAGAGGTGTT
>VTLG01004735.1_pt1 | contig 14702 bp, 16 predicted proteins | sample 4694571 | NCBI WGS metagenome assembly VTLG01 (sample SAMN12604809, study PRJNA352737) | marine metagenome | biome: ENVO:00000447; feature: ENVO:00000209|ENVO:00000569|ENVO:01000036; material: ENVO:00002151; isolation source: viral sequences binned using virsorter ...
GATCTACCTGTAGCTGAGTTGAGCCACCGTTATAAGTAAGCCTAAATCTGTCGTTTGTAGTATCAGTATCGTTAAGAGCTAAAATAGGATTACTGCCTGATATATCAAGCATATGATTAGGATTTGTAGTACCTATACCAACCCGATTGTTAGAAGAGTCAACGTGTAAAGTATTGGTGTCAATGGTCAGATCACCAGTTCCAGTGATAGCTCCTGTTACGTCAATGCCAGCACCAACATCTAAGTTGTTGTGTACAGTTGTTGTTCCGTCAGATGCAATAGTTAATCTTCTTATAATTACTCCAGCATCAACTCTAGTACCAAATACAATTCTTTTACCTGTTTTAGCACCTATACAAAGATCATCAGCATTAGATCCACTCATGTGAAAATTATCACCACCAGCAACACCGATTCCAGCAGAACTTGCATAAGCAGAAGTTCCAGTTCCAAAAAAGATACTTCCATTTGTGTTGTTAACTTTAAGCCCTGTTCCGTTAGTTGATGATATTGTTCCAGTTGTAACTATATTTTGAGATCCAAAATCAGGTGAAATCTTTGTGCCAGCTATGGCTGCACTTGCGTTTATATCGGCATTTACAATCGCTCCATCTACAATCTTTGCACTCGTAACACTATTGTCTGCTGGTTCACTTACTCCAAGACTTTTGAATGTAAGGATAAAAAAGTCACTACCTGTCGCTGGAGCGTCACCCAGAATAATATCCGTTCCATCAACACTAAAACCTTCACTTGGCTGACCTGTTCCTGCTACTGGCTTTTGTATAACACCGTTAATACTTACCAATAGTTGCTGTGCTGATACAGAAGGTGGAGCAGATAAGGTAAACCTATAGGCAGATCCGTTAAATGTTGCACTACCACCGCCTGTTGCAGAAGATGAGCTAAGTGTATTTATTGCAATATCACTACCACCACCAGCTATTTCAGCAACAGATCCATTATCCATCTTGGTAAATAATTTACCAACGTCAGTTCTTATCGCTACTTCTCCTACAACAAGATCACTTGCAACTGGATCGCTACCAGAACCCCTTTTATGTTTTATTACATTAGCCATGAGCTATAACCTCCTTAAGATTAATAGCTACCACCGTCTATGGTTATACCATCAAATGTTGTTAGGTTTGTGATCGAACCACCTGTTATTGAAACAGAGTTAGACGCTTGGGTAGCAATACTGCCAAGACCTAGTGTTGTTCGGGCAGCAGCAGCATCCGCATCATCTATTAAAGTTTTTGCATAGTTGGACAAACCAAGTGCTGTAAGGGCTGCTGTGGCTGTTGTAGCACCTGTACCGCCATCTCCAATAGCAAGCGTTCCAGTAATTGAACTAGCATCTAACTTAACAGCAAGTTCTGTAGACTCAATTACAAGACCACCATTAGCTTTTAGATCAACAGATAAAGTATTACCAGATTTATCAAGACCATCACCAGCTATAATCTGACCAGCACCAGAAAACTGTGCAAATGTTAGGTTATTCGTTCCAACTACAGCAGATCCCGTATCCGAAGTACAAACAAATCCGTTTTCTGCGTTAGTAGTTCCTTGTTCTACAAAAACAAAAGCACCAGCAGCGTTAGCACCTGTAGCCATATCCGTAGCCCTTGATGGTGCTCCAGATGCATTTACGTTATAAATACCATTCTGCGATGCAGTAGTTTGGTTCTTAATTAAGATTCGATCACCAGTTTGGAGCGTTACACCATCTATAGATTGACCATTAGCAAACGCAGTAGATAGTGTGCCATTCGCAGTAGTTGTAGCAACCACAGAATCTTTGACATCTAATCCCTGAGCAACTCCGTCTACATAACCTTTGTTTGCGGCATCAGCATCAGCAGTTGGATCTGCTAATCCTGTAATCTTTTGAGAGTTTAATGAAACTGCACCTGTAGGAGCAGCCATCTGATCCAATCTATTTGTTCTTACACCAGTATCAAAATCACTGATCTTTGTGTGGGCAATACTTGGAATATCAGCAGCAACTAAAGCTCTAAATGTAGGTGCAGCGTCACTTCCAGTTGTAGGACCAGACAAAACAGCATTAGCACTTCTTACGGTATCTTTATCAAAAAATCCTCCGATACCACCAATTTTTATAACACTTGTAGCTGATCCTCCAGCACCACCCGTTCCTTTTCCTATAAATAGCGTTTCATTACCTTCACTAAACGCTAGTTCTGCATTGGCTAGTGAAGTAGGTGCTGACGATCCAGTAGATCTTTTAATTCTTAAGGTGTTTGCCATGTTAGAAGTTTCCTCCGTCTACAAGATTTTCAACGGTGCGAGTTTGATCTGCTTTAAATGTACCACTTGTTGAATCAAAATACACTACTGAATTGTTGACTTTGTTGGAATCATTTAAGTTTACACCGCTTGTACTAAATTGAGGACCTTGTGGACCTTGAGTTGCAACCGTTACAACATTGGTATCACCATTGACGGTAACAGTATTTTTTTCGGTTGTAATACTTACATTACTCATGTTGTAGTGTAGCCCTCGCTTACAAATATTGTACCTTCTAAATAATATTCCTTAGATCCTCCAGCATCAATTAATAAAACATCATATTTTAAAATTTCAGGAGTAAATGTAGCAGTTTGAGTGTCAGTAAGAGTGATACTTACAGATCCAGCAGATCTATCTGTATAAGTAACAGAAAAATCAGCATATTTTGTGGTGCGTGTTTCTTCCCAAACCTGTGCAGCTACAGTAAATCCAGTAAGATTTATTGCAGCATTATTAGAATCCTTAAAAACAAGCGGAATTGTATGATCCGATCTTCTTTGAAGCGTGAAGTTGTATATACCAGGTTCGATTGCCATAATTAAAATTTTATTATGTACATTAATGCTATATTACGTGGTCTTGTTTCAGAACTATTACCAGTACCACCTTGGTTTCCAGTATTACCACTTACATTGATATTAGAAATAGTAATAGTATGATTGTGTGATGCGTCAATTTGAAGAGTACCAGTACCAGAAGTATCAGGATTTCCTGGTGTTAACTGGCCATTTTGATTTGCACCCTTAGAAAAAACACCAGTTGGTGAAGGTGCTGCTGCAAAAGTTTCAGATATTTGAAATGCTGTACCAGTTAAAGACTTTGTAGATGTAGTTCCTGAGCCTGAGGCGGTAGCAGCAAAACTATGGTTGTGCTGACCAAATTGTGCACTTTGAATATTATGAGCAACGTTTCTACCACTATCTACACCTCTACCATGGTCATATCCCCTTACAAATTCACCCCTTAAATCAGGAAGTCTAAATTGTGAAGAAGATTCTCCTCCAGTATTAAAAGCTGTTCCTATCGCAGCAAACAAATTTGCATACGTGCCACTTCTTGCTACTACTTGCCCATTACATTCTAAGTATCCTGTTGGTGGACTTTGTGCTGCAAAACAAAATACAGAACCAGCAGGTACGCTACCAAAAGTCGCAAACGATAAAACACCTGATCCATCTGTTTGTAATACCTGACCACTATCACCGTCATTTGGAGGCAGTGTAAGAGTGTAACTACTACCTAAGCTATTTAAAGCTTTAATTGAAACTGTAGCATTACCATTATTAGTAGCTTCTTGAAAACTTACAGATCTTGAAGAACTTGAACCACCCATAATAGTTAAACCACCTGAATTTATTTCTAATTTTTTTGAACCAGATGTTGCAAATCCTAATTGATTCGCACCTGCCCTAAACATTCCTGTATCTGTATCATTATCAAATGCGAAAGCAGGACTAGAAACAGTAGACCCATCATCTCCTAACAGCTGACCTTCCATTGTACCGCCAGACTTTGGCAGTAAACCTAGATTTGCCTCATTAACTGGACCAATAGTTGTAAATCCATTATTTTGTGAATTTCTTATTTTTAAATTATTATTATCTGCTGTATCTACATAAGGCATGAAAGCTTCTGTATTTGAAGGGTCAGAACCTCCACTATTGAGAGTTTTTATAGCATCTAATACAAGATTAATGTCACTTCTCACAGAAGCACCTGAGGCATTGGCAATTATATAGTCCGATACTTGGCTCATTTAAGAAATACTTTCCTCCATATTACACCCCTTTACCATAACCGACAGCTTGAAATGTAAATTTTTTATTTACTGGATTGTTATTACTATCTAATATTTTTATATTAAATCCTGTACCAGTTACAACATTACCAGCAGCGTTAAGAAAATCACCGTTTGTATCTGTTTTGATTACAAAGTACTCTCCAGCAGCAGCACCCATTATTGTAATACCGACAGATGGCTTAAACTCATTCAAGCCTCCTAAAGCAGATGTTCCCACAAAAAATGGAGTTGCAAATGTTACATCTAAACCAGAGGTATTAGTTCCAGAGTTTTGTGGCAATGTTGATACAGTACCTCCTGTTTTATAATTTTGCTCTGTTCTTGATTGAAACTCTGCTGTATAACCTGCTTGCTGCACGTTCATATTTTGTGAAACATTGGTTGTCTCTAAAAGTAATTTAAATTTAAATCCTCGACCTTTAAAAGTGCCGTTTGCAAAATTGTTAAAAGTTTTACCATTAAAATCTGAATCAACATAATTTGTACCGCTAGGTGCAGATAACGTTGATGCTACTAATATTTGACAGTTTGCTTCATCTGCTGCTTGACCATCAAAATTACCATCAGTAGCATAATCATCCCAAAAAGATCCAGCAGGTATAATTGTTTCAATATCAGAACCTATAACAAAACCAACAGAACGTATAACTCTTTTTAAATCAAGAGAAAATACAGCACCTAAATCTAGAATATCCTTAAAAGCGTATTCACCTGTTGCATTTGTCGCTGGATTTGTTAATTGTAAAGCACTTGTTGTGGTATTAAATACTGTATTAGTATCTACACCTTGAAACGGAGGAGTATCTAAATCTTCTCGATCTTGTAATATAACTTGAGTATCAATAAGATCAGGAAGATCCATAATAATACTTGATTCTCCTACACTAAAGTTTCCTTGGTCATCTTGAAACTTAAGAATATACTCTCCTTCTAAAGATGGAACAATAACATCTGTAGTATTACCTGCTAAAGCAGTAACAAGATCAACGGAGTTTTGGAACGTACCAGTACCATCTGTTAAGTTGCTATGCCTTACGTAAACACGGCCACCATGTAAAACATCAGGATCTACAGCTTTTGTCCACCTAAGTCTCACTAATTTATTAGTAATCGGTTCCATTGATAAGTTCTGTACATTGCCAGGTGGTGTTGTTTTACCCACAGCAGCAAAGGTAAGATCAGAGGATGTAGACGATAATACAAGTGCAGCATTGTATGAATAAACCTTAAATTCATAAGTGCCAGCTTCAGTATTTAATATTTCAAAGTCTGGCCTAAATACAATTTCACTTACCCAGTTTGTATTATTAAATCTATACTGAACAAGATATTGACTTACACCTGTTTCTGATACCCAAGATAAAATTAATTTTGATACGGCAAGAGCATTTATAACAACTATTCTTTCCGATGCTTGTAAATTTCCAGGTGGATTTCTAGGTTGATTTAATAATGATATAGTTCTATCTGGCAAGGTAATCCCCTGCATTGAATCAATAGCAGAATATTTTGGACTTTCACCTGTTACATAATCATAATTATATTTAAGTGCTGTAATTGCATAATTAATACCATCTTGTTCTTCTACTGTAATTACTCTAAATGTTTGAGATACTAACTCTGAACTTTGTAAAAGCCATACAGAATTTGCATTTGGTGTCGCAGACAAAGCAGAGTTTAAAGTAATTACACCACTATTTACCGCCGTTACATCTTTAGTTTCTACTGATCCGTTAGGTAATATCACACTACATTTTTTATTAGAACCAGAAAAAGTATCTAAATCTATATCATTATCTACCGTTATTTGTGTAGTTGTGGCACTTTTTATTCTCCCTGCTCTTCTTTCTACACTACGAACAGGGTCATTTACAGAAATCACAGATCCAGGTCTAACGATTGCACCAGCATCTATTGATGTTGTAAAACCAACCACCTCAGTTTCCTGTTCCTCACTTAGTAGTACAGCTTTTCCCAATCTTCGTGCTTGACCTCTAGATGTACAAGCAAAAGCTTTTATATCTTTTTTTACAATTCCTAGCTTGGCCTGTCTATCAATATCTTCCTGTAAAGCATCAGATCCACTTACATTATCTCCAACTACTTCATAATCTATTTCTTTACTATCCATATTGAAATAACTTACAGAAATTATTGAATGTCGTTGTTTTAAACTACTACCAGAATATGAGAACCCTCCTTCACCTACATTTGCCAAACTAAATAAATAACTTGGATCAGTAGGCTCATCTCTTGCAAGAGTAACAGAACCCTCAGACCATATTGGAAAACATCTCATAACACCAGCTAATTCATTTATTAGCGTGTATGCCTCCATAGATCCTTGTAAATTTACATTGCAGCTAAATCTTGCTTCTAGTCCTCCAAAACCATCTGATACTAATTCATTTGCATATCTACTAGCCGCAACAAAGCTAAATAAATCTAAGTTTTCATAAGTTTTAGCATCAGTTGATTGGTCAGGTGAAATTTGCGTACCAAAGCCATATCTTTTTGTTACAAGTAAATCAAGTAATATCATTGCTGGACATGAACACCATACAGCAGCACCCATTGTTCCATTAAAAATATAAGTAGGGTCATATATAATACGACCTGTTGCATTATCAACAGTTGGTGCTGGCGTGTTGTTTGCACCTGCTCCTGGTATTCTTACTTTTACACCACGAATACGAAAAGCTCTTTTTGGTATAGAACTAAATTGTTCAGAGTCTATTCTTAAACTTGTATATGCACTATTTAAATACTGTTGTTTATCATCTATCAATAATTGCAATCCACTCACATTAAAAGCATCTACAATTTGACCTCCAGGTTGTTGATCATCTGTAACCCTTTCTATTTTTATAGAAGCAAAAGTATAATTAGGTGGTAATTCAACTCTATAATCTTTGGAATAAGCATCTGCAGTTCTACCAGTTATTGTATCTGTAAATTCTTCCTGATGATCCGTTTGATTATTTACTTTTAAAGAAACTTTTATTTGTACAGTTGAACCTAATAAATCTCCTTCATCTGTCGCTTTTTGTATTTGTGCAAAAGTAACTGTTATTCTTACAGCATCTTTACCTAAAGGAAGTTCTCTAGTAACACCACCGCCACTTTTAGAACACAAAACAGGACCAAAACCAGCTAGAGGACTTTGTGATTGTTGTATTCCAGGAATATGATCTTGATTTCCTGTACCAAATCGAGGTGTAAAGTTTACATTTTGAAAATTAAATTTTTCTGTTTCTGGGTTTGCATTATTAGCATTAGATTGAAGTATAGGAGTATCGTTCAAAAATATATCTTTGAGTGCTGCATTATTATAAGCCGTAGTTCCTTTTGTAAGACCTGCTTTTGACGGTGTAGCAAAACCTTCTATCTCTCCTTCAGACAATAAATCTTGGATTGTTGCAAACTGCCTACTGTTTAAGGTATCAGGTGCTCTTGTTGGTGATGGTGGTGTAGAAGGAGGACCACCAGATCCTCTAATAATTTTTTTAGTCATGCTGTTACCTGATTAGTGTCAATACCAGCAGAAATAACAACTGATCCTGTAATTATTTCACCATAAACAATGGGATGGCTAGTTCCTGCACGACTAGTATTTTGTATTCCAGAAAAACTAAATGATATTCTTGGATCTTCTTCATTACTAAAATCTTGTGGTTTAGGTAAAGGAAACAGCATTTCACTAACACCCATAAGTGTAAGACCAATACCAATATTTCCTACAACAGCAGATATCCCAGCACCTCCTGTAAAACCACTAAGACCTAATGACAAACCAGCTCCACCAGTAGCGAAAGCTAATCCTATTAAAGCCACTCCTGCTAAAGCTCTGCCTACACCCCCTGCTCCAGTAATGACAGGAACAATACTAATATCAGATTGCCCTATAGGGTTGTGTATTTCATTTTTATCAATATCATAATCATCAACAAGAACTCTATAATGTTTATCTGACATATATGCTTCTAATTTCGGAAAATTAGTAACAAGAAAACGTATAGCATCAGCAGTAGAATTTATTACAGCATCTAATTCTTTATGACCTACAAAGTCAGCTAGTTCTCCGTAAAGTTTAACTTTTCTGAGCATAGCGATACCTCTTACCAGTACATTTTAACAACCATTCAGAGTAAGGCTCTCTACAAGATAGTCTATCTGCTAAATGATGTAAAACCATATCACCAAGAAAAATAGCTACATGATTTAAAGTTGGATACATTATTGACATTAATAACACATCTCCCTTTTTACATGGTTCATCTGGTCTAAGTTCTCTAAAACCTGTTCGCCAGGCATAATCTTCAAATAAGGGATTTTCTAAAAACTCTTGTGGTGTCATAGTTCTATCATAATCTTTTAATTTTATATTTTTTTCTTTTTTGTACCAATCAACAACTAAACTCCAACAATCAGTAACACCCCAAACCCATGGCCTACCTAACAAATTTGGAACGTAACCTTCTGGTTTACATTCTCCCCATTCTTCTGTTTTAGGATTAACAATATGCCAAGGTAATTTACTATGCTCGCAACTTATACGATCAGCCTGACTTGGAATTGGTGGTGTTGATGGATGACTATGAACAACAGCAATAATCTCCCCTAAATTATCTGCTTTTACATAATCTTCTGGATTTAGAATAAACTCCTGATGACTTGTTAAAGCTAAATTTTGACATGGAAAATATTTTTGTTTGCCTCTTATATTTAACAAAAGTCCTACTGCTTCTTTAGGATCTTGGTCTTTCGCATGAACCAATGCGTCATCTTTCCAACTCATTGATTAAACGTACCAATACTAGGAAATAATGCACGGGTGCATTGACGTTTCGGTGCTCGAACACCAGCCATATCAATCGACCCTGCTAATTCAAACTCTACAATTTCTCTGTTTTCTGTTGCTTTTCTATCTATTTTATAAATTTGTCGTTTAAATTCAGCAGTAGGGTCTGGTGTACCTAATGGGTTTGAATTATTTGGGAAATTTATAGAATCAAGAAATCTTGCCATTGTTCTTATTCTTGTAACAGTAGCACCTGTTAAATCATTACCAGTAGTTGTTTGATTTACCGTTAATAAGATTGCAGATATAGTTCCTAAGGCATTGCTAACAACTAGTTTTGGTCTTGGAATTTGACCACGTTGATATGCAAAACCTGTAGCCTGTATAGGAAATCTTAAATAAGCATTACCAGCCCAAACAATTTGACCGTTTGCATTTAAACTAGATCCAGCATGAAACCTATAAATTGTATTTGCACCATGTAAAGAACTATCTAGCTGTAATGTAAAAAGCTCAATAATTGCAGAAGGGTTTATCTTTTGAACTTCACTAAATACAGGATCAGTACTCATGGTTCAAAAACCTCTCTAAAAATTACCTGTATTGTTGCTCTGTTTAAATATGGAATTGATTTTGACCATGTTTCGCATACAAATTTAGATGTACTAGATTCTCCTGGTGGTTGAAAATCAAAACTGGCACTATCATTTGCTCTTGCATCTAAGAATGTTTCTATAGTATCCGCGTCTGTCTCAGATACTTCAAAAGTAAAATTAAAAACTTTTGGGTTTTGATGCTCTGCAAGTCCAAATAATATTCTGTGCTCATACCCATCAGCAAAACGAACTATTCTAGTTTTTGGTGCTGATCTTTTTTGTTGTCCGTATGTTGGAGTTATTGAAGGAAAAGTAGCCATTATGCAAGTAAACCTCCAGGTCTTTTCTGCTGTACTAATTCAGATTGTACTGCTACTGATATAAGTCGACCAAGTTCTCTACTTTGTTGTTCATCACCTTCAACAGAAGATCCAGAGGCATCTACATTTACTATTACATTTGTAGATCCACCAAGAGCATGATTCGGTGTGATCATTCCTGACACACCTGGACTAAACATCTCAGGCCCACGTTCTCCAACAAGATAACTACTTCCTCCTTTTACAGGTCCACCATCTGCTCTACCAAAAGTAAAACGTGATACCTGTTGGTCGGGAGTTAAGGTTGGAGTGGCTCTTGTTGCACTTCTAGTAAAATTATTGCCAGACATACCGCTAAACAAACCAAAAATACCTGATCTTATTTGTGCAGCTAAAATTTGTGCAGCCATATCAAGAAAATGATCTGCTGTTCTACTAAATAAATTTCTTAAAGCATCTTGAGCAGACATAGAGCCTTTGACAATACCTTTAAATGACTCAGAAAAACTTGAACCAATACTTTTACCTAAAGCATCAATCTGAAGTAAAGGATCTAAAAGTTTTTTAAGTTCATCATTAGGAGCACTAATTATTGATTGTCTTCTTAATTCTTCAGTGCGTTCTTTTGTTAAATCTAAAATTAATTGACCTTGTAGCTTTGCTTTTTCGAAATCAGCATCTCTTTCTGCTTGTTGTTCTTTTCTAATCTTTCTCAATCTACCAACCGCACCAACTTGTTCTTTGACCTCAGTTGTTAATTTTCTTTGTTTTTCAAAAACTAAATCTATAATTTTCTTTTCTGCTGCTCTAGCTCCTTGTGTTTTTAGTACTTCTAAAACAACTTTTGTTTGTTCAAAACTTAATTTTTTAGACAATTCTTCCATATTTTGAAGGATTGAAGCATTATCATTTAAACTTGCAAGCATATTAAATGTGCCTTCATCTCCAAATGCTTTTGTTAATGCAATACGAGTAGAAGCTCCAAATTGTTCAAAAGATTTTACAGCATCTAATGCTTCTTCTTTTGTCATATTTAATGACTTTGCAAACCCTCTTATTTGTGAAGAAGTAAATGTTGAACTGCCACCAGTAGCAATTATAGCTTTGTTAAGTTTTTGAACTGCTTTTTCGAAATCCAAAGATTCTTGAACTCTTGTCGCAATAGCAGTGCCTGCAATTGATAAACCAAAACCAAATGGACCTCCTAAAGCACCACCGACAGCACCACCGATACCACCACCAGCAGCACCTAAAGCACCTTGTCCAAATAACAAAGGAAAACCTCCACCAATAAGAGCATTACTTACAGCACCTCTAGCTCTTTGTGCTCTAGTAGCAGCAAACATACCGCCTTGTTGAAATTGCCCTTGAATACCACCAGCTACTCCACCTAAAGTCATTAAATTAGGAGCAATTCTTCCTCTAAGTGCCAATCGTTCTTTTTCTATTCTTGCTAATCTTCTTTGATCTTTTAATTCTCTAGCTCTTTCATTTCGTTGTTCTTTATTTAATTTTTTTCTTGCTCTATTTAAATCAACAACAGATTTAAATTGCTCTTTTTTTAAAATTTCTTCTACTTTTACAAGATCAAATAATGCTCTTCCATAACTTATTGTTCCTCTTGTAGCTTGTTGGAAATTACTTGTGGCCTTATTAAGTACTGCATTTAAATTATTTAAACTCGGAGGTAATCTCAATCCAATAATATCTGCTGCATTTTTTAGTTTTGTATTAGCTAACTCAACTCTTTTAGTTGTTTGATCTAATTTTTTATTAAATGCATCAAGTTGTCCTGCTCTTACTTTTACACTTAAATTGACATCATAATTTGCCACTTTTTATAAAAACAAAACATTTATCTAATTGTACCTCTTTTACCTCTTAAAGCACTATTTGTTTGTGCTTGTTTTTTTTGCCTCTCATATTCTTCATTTTCTATCTCAAAAAAAGCAGCCCAACCTATCATTTCTTCATGCGTTAAAGTATTGCATAACTCATTTACTGTTTTATGAAGTAATTTAGCTAATGTAAAAATAAATTTCCAATTACTATTCGCTTTTTAAATCGGCTTTAGCCTCATCTACCCCCCTTTCTACACCCATATTTATCATTGCAGCTTGTATTTCATCTAATATAGAAGATTCAATTTCTCTTTTTAAAGAGGCTTTATCACCATCTTGAAATAATCTATTTCCATCTTTATCTAGTGCTTTTAAAATCATCATTTGTAAAGAATAGTCTGTAAAATTATCTACTAAATTGCCTGATTGTTTTACGATAACTTCTTTTTCTGAAATGGTTAATGGATGCCAATAAACAGAAAGAATAATTTTACCATTTTTAATTACATCATGTTTATAGAGTTGAGAAACACCGAAGTTATTTTTCAACAGATCAACTGCTCTAGTCATAAAATTAGTATACCTACTTTAGTATACTAAGCATTAGCAGAAAATTGACAAGATATTAAACCCAAAAAATGTGATGAATCGTCAATATTAATGGGTGCTGGGCCAGAAACATCCGCAACTCTAGGAGAACAATTGAAGGTATCTGTATAATTAGAGGCATTAACAGAGGTTAATCCATCAATAACAGCTTCTCCTATAGCAGATAAAACTGAACTACCTTTACCTTTTGGAACATAAACATTGCATTGAATAACACCAGAATAATAATCTTCAGATGCACCTTGTGTTTGATTTGTTGCTTGTGCAAAATCTACTGACATAACAATATATTTTTTAGTCTTACCTGGTGTTTTATAAACCATATTGTCATAAATCATTTGTACAGTTGGATCAACATCCGAAACTGCATCTGTAACTGCTTTTTCAAAAGCTGCTCTTGTATTAACTAAAGTCATAAATCTGTGTATTCAACAAATGTCTTAGTAGGATCTGCAAATTGTCCAATACCACCCTGACCACCTTTAAATGGTTGTGTAGCAAGACCAATTTTAGGTTTCTTCTCTTTAAATATACTATTAATATCTTGTTTTATATCTGCTTTAAAATATCTAACTAATCTACTTCGATCAGAAGCCAATGCAAATGCAGCATATTTACTTGTATTCCCAATAAATACTTTTTCATAAATATTAAAATTATAATTAATTTTATCTATAAATCTGGGTTCGATTCTCGCTTCAGAAGATTTCTGCCCCTTTCTTGTGGGTTTAATATTACTCCAAGGAGCAAAACTTTCTCTTGCATCTTGTGGTCTTGGTCTTGTTCTACCAGCTTTCCAACTTGAAGCAAAAAATCCTGTATCAATAGGACTATAAGGATCTTGTTCTCGTGACAATTTAACTAATGCTTGTCTTACAAAAATATTTAGATCTCTATTAAGTTGATCTTTTAATTCACCTTTAACATTACTTTTAGAAAAATCTTTAGACATCAGAACCTCACCAATAATGTAAACAGATAAGTCTGTCCACCCTGTCTTGTATCTATATTAACTATCTGTCCTACTCTTGTAGATCCAGCATAAGTTAATTTAACTTCATCTTCAAAACTAGGTTGATTATCACCAATCAAATCAGGTGTTATATATATCTTTGCTTCTCTTCTTTCTCTACCATCATCTTCTGTAGATTGCACAAATTCAACTGGTGCTTTTAAATCAGAATAAGTAGTATCAATACTAACTTCTTCACCTGTATCAATGTTATAACTAGAAACTCCTTTCTTTACATAAGTAATAGTTGAATCTAAAGAAGCACCAAGATCAGCTACTACTTGTTTAGCTACATTTTTTAATAATGAATCTAATTGTCCTGCCATTATCCTCTAACTACCCTCATCTGAAAAGTACCTGCTCCACCTAGCATATATGCTCCGAGATAACTTTGTAACCAAGGATATACATCCATAATATTATTTACAGAACCAGTTCCCTGACTTGCAGTGTTGTACTTAACTTGAATATCTCCCAACTTAACTTCTTCAAAATTACCATCTTTACCAGTTGTTCCAGTTATTGCATCAGTATCATTTGCCAAAGCTCTAGCTAATTCATACTGTGCATATTTAATATTATTTGGAATGGTTGAACAACTTAACTCGACTCTATCTACCTGATAATTAGTTCTAGGAAACTTCAATGCCTGATCTTCATCACACCTATCACCTTGAAATACAAAAGTATCAATCCATCTTGTAGCAGCTATCAATGATCTATTTTTTTGGTCATCAGTTTTATTTGTCCAGGTGCTTGAATCAGGTACTGTTTCAAAATAACTATTAGCTTCTGTCAATGTGACATAACTATTAGCAGTTTCACTTTTTATAGTTGCGTTTATAGTAGCTGCCACGATTGATAAAGTAATTTAATTTAATTGTAGCGTAAAGAAAAAACCCCACCAATAATTGATGAGGTTTTCAAATGGCATGACCACTGCCAATTCAATCTTAAAATAAATTAAGACTTAAGACCATTGGATAATGGTGTGTTTACAAAGATCTCAACCATAGGAATCTGGTCGATGTCATAAGTTACACCATAATTAGATCCAGTTCTAAGTGCAGCATTAGTTGGGTTATCTGATGCAGAAGTCCACTTAGTACCCATAACATGGTACGCAGTATGGTAATCAACAGACATAACATCTTGCTTGGATAAGATGTTTCTTTCTGCTTCAATACTTAGTTCAGATTGCTGACCTTCAAGAATTGTTCCTGACTTCATTAAGTAACAACGAAACTCCTGACGATTACCAGTAGTTGTTGGATCATTGATGTTTACCTGAGAGTCAATTACAACTGTGCAACCAGCAAACTGACCGATTGATCTATCAGTTACACCAACTCCACCACCACCCCAAGTAATACCAGTACCAGTTGATAAGGCAGAAGTTGAGAAT
>VTLG01005464.1_pt1 | contig 14702 bp, 6 predicted proteins | sample 4694571 | NCBI WGS metagenome assembly VTLG01 (sample SAMN12604809, study PRJNA352737) | marine metagenome | biome: ENVO:00000447; feature: ENVO:00000209|ENVO:00000569|ENVO:01000036; material: ENVO:00002151; isolation source: viral sequences binned using virsorter ...
GAACATTCATGGTCGGTTCTATGGCTCACGGTACAGGCGTACTTCGCCCTGACTGTGCAATCGAAATCTACTGGGCAACTAGCTGATTTCTGTTATGGGGGGCTGAGCATGGCCCCCCTCTTTTTTTATTTGTTATGCCTCTCTCTCGTACTACTGAATTAGAAGCAACCAACCGTGTGTTGCAAATGATGGGAGAAGCTCCTATCAACAGTCTTACTAATACTCTTGGACTGGCTAAACAAGCACATGACATGCTGAAAGCAGTTAGCCGTACAGTTCAATCAGAAGGCTGGTCGTTTAATACAGACTTCGAAGCAACACTGGCTCGTAACAGTAGCAATGAAATTCTTATCAATCCAAGTGTTAGTCGTGTTGTAGTAGATCAACAGCTTTATCCTGACTACGACATTACACAAAGGGGGAACAAGTTATATGACAGAAAGAATCAGACCTTCCTCTTCACTCAAGATCTGAAAGGAGATATTACATATATGTTTGATTGGGATGATTTACCTGAACATGCCCATCAATACATAATGATTAGAGCTGGCAGACAATTACAAGATGCAATACTTGGTAGTGCCGATCTAACTAAAATAAATCTCACAGCAGAACAGGAAGCCCGTGCTCAGTTCTTAGAAGAAGAAACAACTAAGAGTGAACATAATATGTTACGTGGTAATCCAAATCATACTGGGATATTCCCAACTTACAGACCAAGCCGTGCCGTCGTTAGGTAACTATGCCATTAGTTAGCACATCCATTCCCAACCTCATTAATGGGGTTAGTCAACAACCAGCCGCCTTAAGACTTGCATCGCAAGCTGAATCTGTTATCAACTGCATGTCTAGTCCTGTAGAAGGATTAAAGAAGAGGCCGCCTATGAATCATCAGGCCAGGCTGTTTACAGGAAGTGCAGGCAGCACAAGGCCTTTTATACACGTAGTAGATAGAGATGGTACTACCAGATATCTAGTCTTAATTACAGATGGAGATTTAAAAGTCTTTGATCTTGATGGAACAGCAAAGACAGTTACCTTCCCAGATGGCAAATCATATTTAGATGTTACTAATACAACTGATCCTTCTGAACAATTCAGAGTTGCATCTGTTTCTGACTACAGCTTCATCACTAATCGTGAAAAGACAGTCACAATGGACAGTGCTACCTCACCATCATGGGGTACTAAGTCAATGGTGTTCATTAAAGCTGCTAATTATGACACCACTTATAGAGTTACTTTAGCTGGAACACAGAAGAGTTATACCACTCCAGCCGCAGGTAGCGGAACGCCTGATACTATTACAATAGCTAGTCAGTTAGCCTCTGCGCTTAATACAATCTCTGGCTTTACAGTAACAGCTAGTGATTATATTATTCGCATTACTAAAGATGATGGCTCTGCATATACGCTAACAAGTAGTGACACAAAAACAGGATTAGATACCAGTGTTGTCAAGGATACTATCGACTCTTTCGACAACCTCCCTGTTTTAGCTGAACATGGGTTTATCATCAAGGTTCAAGGTACTGTTGCTACACAGTTAGATGATTACTATGTGAAGTTTGAAGCTAGTGCTGGCAGTGGTTTTGGCGCAGGTATATGGAGAGAGACAGTAGCTCCAGGTATTACATATAAATTTGATGCGGCAACCATGCCACATACTCTCGTTCGGAATGCGAATGGGACATTTACTTTTAAAAAGTTTGACTGGTCAGGAAGAGTTTCAGGAGATGCAGCAACAGCAGCAGAACCAAGCTTTGTTGGCAGCACGATTCAGAACCTGAACTTATTCAGAAACAGGATGGTCTTCCTAGCTGATGAGAGTGTGATCCTTTCCGCTGCTAATAGTTATGACAGGTTCTGGCCTGAGACAGTACAGACAATTGTTGATAGTGATCCCATCGACCTGAGTACAGGTGGTACTGAGATTAACTTCCTTGTCTCTAGTGTTTCCTTTGCCAATACCTTGCTCCTCTTCAGTAGGCATGGTCAATTTCGTCTTGACTCTGGTGTAAACGCTTTTGCTTCTTTAACACCGAAGACAGCAAACGTGACAGCCATGACCTCCTTTGATATGACAGCACAGGTTGACCCCGTAGCTGTTGGTCGAAACATCTACTTCCCTATTCCTAAAGGAGACTTCACTGGATTACGTGAGTTCTTCTTACCTGATGCAAGTGGTTCTGTTCCTTTGTCAGAAGAAGTAACAGCTTCTATTCCTCGCTTCATTCCAAAGAATTTAGTGAACCTTATTTCTTCTGTTTCTGAAGAAGCAATTATTGCAATTAGTAAAGAGCAACCAAAGAGACTTTATATCTATAAGTTCTTCTTTGAAGATGATACAAAGTTACAATCTGCATGGTCATATTGGGAAGCTAAAGGAAGTAAATCAATTCTTGGTGCTGCAATTATTGATAGTGATATGTATGCGGTTGTTGAATATTCAGATGGTGTTTACTTAGAACATATTGTTTTACGACCAGAAAACATTGACCCGAATACAGAGATTGAACTTTTATTAGATAGAAAGACAACAGAAGCGAGTTGTTCTACTGCTGTTACAAACCCTGGTGGATTAGGAGTTCAAACAACAATTACTCTTCCTTACCCAATGGCAACAACAGGAACAATGGCAGTTGTTGGTAGATATGACAGTACAAATAATAATGCAAATAACACCATAAGACATGGTGAAGTCATCATGCCAACCAGTGAAACTCTTACAGGTGGTGCTAGTGGAATGGGAACAATGGTTGTTAAAGGAGATTTAAGTGCAGCTAAGTTTTATGTGGGTGAGTTATATGACATGACTTATGAATTCAGTACACCTTACTTAAAAGAATCACCTGCTGGAGGTGGTATGGCTATAGCAGCTGGACCTAAATTACAAATGAGAACATGGACTGTTACATTTGATGAGACATCTGCCTTTGAAATCAAGATTAGTCCTACAGGCAGAGCCGTACAAACATATCCATACAATGGAATTACTATTGGTCAAAGTCCACCACTTTTAGGTAATCCAGGCATAGATACAAATAACTTCCGTGTTCCTGTAATGGCTAGTAATATAAATACTAAAGTAGAATTAATTAGCAGTAGTCCATTACCTTGTCGATTTCAATCAGCAGAATGGGAAGGATGGTTACACAGCAGAAGCAGTCGCATGTAAGACCATCTATTCCTAGTGACGTTGCAGCTGTTGCAAATGGAATGAGATCGGAAGATGTGGCTGAAATCAAAGCACAATCAGGAGCTGATCCTAAAGGTGGATTGCTATTCTGTTTCTTTTCCTCCAATCCCTGCATGACCTTGATTAGTAGCGATGGAAAACCAATAGCAATGTGGGGAGTAGTGCCTAATCAATTAGGATCTGGTCGTATCTGGTTATTAGGACATCAATCAATGTTCGAAAATCCGTGTGACAAGGGTTACTTTTTGCGAGAATCCAAAATACAATTAGCTAAATTACATAAAAAGTATTCTGTTTTGTTCAATGAAGTTGACGCAAGGAATAAAATTCACATCCGTTGGATTCAATGGTTGGGTTTCACTTTTATCCGTAAGCATCCACAATGGGGTCCAGAGAGCCGTCTCTTTTATGAATTCGTAAAAATCTAATGTGTAGTGCTGTCCCAATTATTCTTGGTGTTCTGTCTGCTGGACTTTCAATAGTTCAACAGCAACAAGCCGCAGCGGCACAAAATGCACAGATAGAAGCAGCGGAACGTCAGGATCAAATGAACTGGCAGTTTCAAAGATTGAATGTCGAGTCACAAAGAGCACACGAAACACAGAAGGCTTGGTTAAGAGACGATCAGATACTGCAAAATACTTACTTTGCTAATAAAGGATATGAATCTGATATTGCTCAATACAACTTACGTTATATGCAGGAACAAGCTGCTAGCGCACATGAAAAGAGAAAGACTAACATCGAAGCATTACAAGCAAAAGGTGAAATTGTTGCAGCAGGTCGTACAGGTAATTCAGTAATTAATTTAATTAATGATGTAAAGAGACAGCAATCATACTTCGACTTTGCGACAGGATTAAATATGGCATTTACTGGTAAACAATTACAAGAACGTAAGAGAGCAGCGAATATCCAACGTGGTTCGAAGATTGCATCAGTCCAACCATATCTCAAACAAACTATTCTTGACCCATTAGAACCAATGAAACGACCGAGAGTTAGTGGGCCAGGCTGGGCTGGCTATGCGAGTGCTGCACTTAGCGGTGCTCAAGTTGGAATGGGTGCATACAGCTTTGGTCAAGAATATAAACAAAAATGGCTTGGCTATACGGGCTAGCTGTCTCTACTCTGAACTATGGCACGACTCTCAATCGGTAAAAGCACAGGTACTTCTGACAAGAAAACTTCTCGTCGGTTAATGGGTGCTGGTAGTGGAACAGGATCTAGTTCTGCGGCTATTGGAACAGGTCGAATTCAAACGCCAAGCTTAACTCCGAGAGCTGATATTGTTGATTCATTCCTTCAGACAAATGTTCCTAATGCACCAGCTGCTACAGATGTAGGAAGCGCACCATTCGTAGGAGCTGTTGATCCAAACTTAGAGCGATTAGCAAATGAGTTGGGAAGTCTCAATAAAAATATTCTTCCAACAATAGGGGCAGTCGCTAAAGCTGATTACTTAGCAGAACAGAATGCTAAACAAAAAGCAGCTAGTGTAATTGCCCAACATGGTAGTGCAGTAAATCCAGAAGATACTCTTGCGACGATAAGTACAAAGTTACATAAAGACAAAAACGACAACACGCTCTCTATTCAAGAGAGGAAAGGTGCAGAGAAATTACTTGGAAGATTAGATACAAGTGGTCGTTTACAAAGACAAATAGAATCTCAATCTAGGATTCGTAAGGTTCAAAATGGTGCTCTTAGTCTTTCAAGTAAAGCAGTTGGAGCAACGATAGAAACAACTAATGCTCAAGGTGAGCCAATTGTTGTACGTCTTGATTCTTTAGATGTTAGTGATCCTCTATATCAGAATTGGGTTAAAGAAAATATTTATGGCAATCAATATCTTGATAGCAGTGAATACAAACAACTAGAACCGATAATAACAAATGCGATAGCACAAGATACGGCTCGACAAACTAAGGCTAATCTTAATTATAAAGTAGAAATATATCAAATAGATTTAAACGACACTATGGATGCTGCTGGTTTCAATCTAGCGACACTAGGAGATGGTGCGGTAACAAATGTAACGATAGAACTACAACAGAAATTAGATAGATTAAGAGGCTTATTACCACACCTTTCAGCAGATGCACAAAACAAACTTAGAGCACAAATCCCTGGATTATTAATACAGAATTTTATTAAACATAATAAGAATCAAAGTGAAGAAGTAGTGCAAAAAGTATTAATGGGATTAATGATTGGGCCTAAAGATAGTAGATATATAACAACAAAAGAATGGACTACTGACCAAGAAGTTGGGGATGAAGCTGTTACTACTACAACAGTTAATGAGAAGCAACGATGGGTTAATACTTTAGGTGGTGAGAACTGGTTAGCAATACAAATGGCTAACGCTAAGTTCCAATTAAAAGAAGCTGACAGGAAAAATGACGAGACAGATGAATACAATCACAAAGAAACTATGCAAGAGAGAATTGCAAAAGAAGTAGCACCTTTAATGTATGGCGCTAAAAAGAATCTTACACTTGCAACACAAAAGCTAGATGAAATAAAGAATGAATACCTTGTTAATTCAACAGGAAAAGTAGATGCAGGAGTCCAAGCAAATGTTCTTAAGGAAGCAGATCAGATCTATAAGAACTTATCGAAGGTAGATAGTTTCAGTGTTGAATCAGATATATTAGAAGCTTCTAAATTAGTCGCAGGAGCAAAAGTAAACGTTCAAAAGAATGCTCAATTGGAACTTAAGCTAAAAGAATTAGAGAAGAGATACCCTGGTAACACTAGAGTTACAGACTTTATTACAAAGACAAGAGAGAAGACAAGTGTATATGAAACAGCCGAGTTTAAAGAATACGACAAAGGACTACAATCTATGATTAAAGATATAAAAGATAAATGGGATAAATATGCAAAGACACCTAATTCATATGACAGCGGTGATACAACAGAAGAAGCTTCGATGTTTGCTGTTGGTCGAGTTAAGTTAGTTAATGCAGGAGAAGAAATAATATTAAGGAACTTAAGAAATGGAACTCCAAACAAGATTGCCAAAGAACTTGAAGCAGCAATCACTGCTAGAAATGCAGGATTAATACCACAAAACGAACAGAAGTGGACACCAAAGAGAGGTAGTCACTATGAAGGCAACTCAACCACTGCACTTGACACAATATACAAAACATTCCCTTCTTTATCTCTAGCCCCTGGCAACTTAAAACCTAATGACCGTAGAGAATTAAACAAACAATTCAAACTCACCAATAAACCTGTCTTCGGGCCAGCGGAAACAATGGAGATGGCTACACTAGCTATGACAATCGTCAAAAGTGATGGAACAATCGACAATAGGAAGTTATCTAAAATGGATCCTCGCTTACAACGTATTTTAAAAGAACTAAAGATTAAACCAGGTGATTTCTTTATCGATCAATTCTCTAAATTCAACGGTCACATCAGGCTTTCCGAGTCAAGCAAACAAAAACTTCTCAAATTGAACGGGATTAAACTCTAATGAGACGCTACGATCAAGGGATAAACATTCAGTAGAAGTTATGACGGCAACACCTATAGCTCAAGTAGAGGATAGAGAAGAGGATGATGACATCCTAGAATGGGTTGCCCCCGAAGGTGAACTACCAACAGGATTCACATGGGACAGTGAAGAAGAAGGCGATACAACTACCACTGTCGATACAGATGTACCTCAGCCTGTCGATACAGATATAACAACTACTACCGATACAAATACAGATATAACAACTACTACCGATACAACTCCCTTAGAAGAAGGTGATGTAAGAAATCCTTTTACGGGTAAAGTCGATCCTCTTCTTTCATGGCTTTCAAATGCAGCTTCTGAAATACCTCGAATTACTGTTCAAAATATATTGGGTGACTATCTAGGTCTTGCAGCGGAAGGAGGAAAAGGAGATCTTTATTGGAACCAATTTCTAGATCCTAATAATTTTAGAAATATAGGAGGTGGTATTAGTGCTGAAGGTGGCAATATTCTCAGTTCAACTGAACGTGACAATATGTGGATTGTTATTGATGGTGATTACTACTCCTTAAAAACAGGAGCGATGTACCCACGTCGTTTATTACCAGAAAATGATACTGATTTACTTTCAGATGGAGGGATCTTAGAACAAATAGGTGATCAACTTAATCTTGTTGGAATAAGAAATGAGAACCAACAAGGCTTAGTCCAACAATGGAGGAGAGAAGGCATGTCTTATCAAGCTGCTCTCGCTAAGTTGCAAAGTCTTGCAAATGAAGAAGGAGCAACTTTAACTGGTCATCCTGCACTGATGAGAGTAGAAGCAATAAAAGCTAGATTGAAAGAAGTAAATCTAACATTACCAGACGATCAAAAGCTAGGTCCAACAGGGGATTACGGTGTTCCTGAAGATCGTAAATTAAATTGGTTATTTGGTGGGCTAGCTAATACTGAACAAGGAACAATACAACAAAGAGAATTAGAACATGGAGAAGGAATCGTTGGTGGTTTTGTTGGTTATATGCTTCCAATCCTTGCTACTTCATTTGCAATTAGTAGAGGTGGAAAAGTAACAGGAATACCAACTTCTATACCTGCATTAAACAAAGCAGCAAGTGGCAAACTCGTAGGAGTTTCAAGCTGGTCAAATGCTGTACAAACTGGAAAAGTTGGTCTCTCCAGAATTCTCAAAGGAATAATTGATCTTGCTCCTGAAAGTTATTTAGTTACTAGAGCAGCTGACTCAGATAAACAGAATCTCGTTAATCTCATTAATCCTGATAATGCTTTAGCAATTCAAACAGATGACGACAATCAAACCAGACGTAGTAAAAACGCTTTAGTTGACTTCCTTATTGTTGGCCCACCTTTTGGAATTGGAGCTGAATTCCTTGGCCCAGCAACTAAAGGTCTTAGACGCAGTACCTTTAAAAATATCAAGCAAATACCTCAGCAGGTTCTAAGTCTTCCAAAGAAAGGGAATGACCTACTCAATAGACTTGCTGATTCAATAATCGATAATCTGAATTTAGAAAGAGCTGACCAACAACTAGAGCTGGCACTTGAATTGCAACAGAAAGGCCCAAGTGTTGATGTTAAAGCTGAAACTGTTTCTGAAGAAGTAATTCCAACAACAAGAGTTACTGGAAGTAGTAAGCCTGTACCAGAGAAGCCTGTACCAGAGAATGTTATTCAACCTAAAGCTACTCAAGCAGAACTCGATACTCAAGTAAAAGAAGCTGAGGCTAGACAGATCAACGCATCTGAAAAGGCGAAGACTTCTACTGAAGATCTCATCAATCAATCAGCAACAATAGAACCAAAGGATGTTAGACCTAGGAAAAAATTATCCGAGCAATTTCAAGAAAACCTTGATGCTCTTAAGGGAGGTATTGACCAAGCACTCGATACTGCACACCGTCAAACTCAAAAGCATCAAAGAAGAATAAGTCTCGAAGGTATTGAAACAAACCTAATTGATAGGACAAATGCAAATGAATATCCAGCAAAAGCTAAACGTACTCAGATTCAAGATCATATAATTGATCTCGATACTGAATTCTCAGCCAGATCAAATGATCTTGGAAAAAGAAACAGACAAAATAATGAGAAGTATGGTCAAGACAACTGGCCTACAGAAGTCAGAGAAAAATGGAATTCTGATTGGGAAGATAGAAAAGCTGTATCTCAAAGGAAAGAACTCTTCGAACAATCTATTCGAGATCACGATGCAGGTACTCAATCACAAAGCAGTCCAGAAGATGTAATCAAACTAGGTGGACTTCAAAAAGAAGTAGCTGATGAAGCTCGACTTAGAGAATGGATTAAAGATCCAGGCGATCCTGAGTTAAAGAAACTCTTTGATGAAATCGAAGAATTAAATGCACAAACAGAGAAAGACATAAAAGCGAGTGATGAATTAATCGGAAGGATTGACAATGAAATGGATAGGCTCGATGAAATTATTTATGGTGATGAAAATATAACAGATGTAAAAAGAGAAGAGTTAGAAAATATCTATCAGAACCTAGATGCCAAAAGGCAAGAAGTAAAATCAGATATAGAGGAAGTAGAAGCCAAGGAAGTAAAAAATATCGATGCTGTTGTAAATGAAGAGCAATTTAAAAAGTTCTTTCAGGATTTACCAGTAGAGAAACAAAGAGAACTTCTCGATGAATTAAGAACTGAAGGTGCGATTGTCAGTATGCCAGGAAAGATTGGTGATACTCCACCTCCTGTTGATGCAATTAAATCAAAGACAAGGTTTAAGCCAGGCAGTATTGCTGAATCTATGCAGAAAGTGATAGATGATTTGAAGGCAAGTGATGAAAGGACTAAAGAACTTTTCGATAAAACACTTCAAGTAGCAAAGGATGCCTTAGATCTTGCAGACGGAAAAATACCAAAACGAAGAGAAGGGCCAATCGTTGATATAGAAGCAACTGTTATTGATGATCTACCCGAACTTGCTTCAAAGAAAGTTAGACAGGCTTCTGATAAAGCTAGAGATCTAACCACGAAGTTGAAAGGACAAGAATCCTTAAATGAAGCATTTGCTTTAACCGAAGTACCAGAAGTACCAGCCGATCTGAAGGCTACGATTGGCAGGTATAGAAGTATTAGATATAGACATGAAAGAGTTAGTTTTGAATCTGATCTTGACTCTGCTATCTATACAATCTCAGGACACAATAGAAGTAAGGCTCACGATCGTTTAGTTCAATGGGTTGTGAATGAACTAGGAATACCTCAACAAGTTATTAATGATGTATCGATGAATATTCGTCGGAAGATTAAACAGAATAAAGCTAATTCACCTAATTCAATTGTTACTATTAAAGACTCAAAAGCATGGGAAAAGAGTGGTCATTTAGATCTAATGATGGAAGAGCCTAAAGATTTAGGAGATATTATTGCCAAGCAAGATGCAGAGATCTATGAGAAATATCAGAAAGGTGAAATAACAAAAGAACAATATGAAAAGGCAACAAGCCCTCAAGATCCAGGCGATCAACTAGATCCGAAGAATCTACAGTTTGCTGAACTACCAGATTTTGGAAAGTATGGCGATGCACTTGGAGATGGTGATCCTCAACGGGTGATGGATCTACTCCTTGGAGCTTTAACTGAAAGACAACAAATAAAACTTTCAGATGAATTAGACAGAATCCTTGGAAAGGATATTGCCGATCTATTTGTTACAAGAGATTTTCGACCTATAGCAGGTGAAAAACAAGCCGCTGCCTATGGAGGAAGATTTAAAGCTGGCAGTAGAAGAGATGTAAGAGGTGCTTGGGATGCAAAGAAACAATTAGTCATTCTCTCCATGATGCACAAAGGAGACTTTGTTTCTTATGGAAGTGCATTTAGAACCTTATGGCATGAAGCTTTTCATGGCATTCAAGATCTTTATCTCACAGCCGCAGAGAAAACGCTATTAGCTGCTAGCAGGAAAAAGTTGGTTGAAGTTGCAGGAAGAGGTTTCCCAACAGTAAGGCTTGGCTTCCTTGAAGAATTAAGCGATAAAGAACTTCAAGCTTATGCTTTTGCTGCATGGGACAAGGTTAGATCTGAATACAAAGCTGACTCCTGGGCTAGACCTTTTGAAAAACTTAGAAGAACACTGACAAGAGTTGCTAACGCTTTAAAAGGAATGGGCTTCCAAACATGGGAAGACATCTTTGAAGTTTCAGCTAAAGGTGAAATGGCAAATAGAGCACCTAGAAATGTTGGAGATGAAGGTATTCAGTTTGAAATAGATCCTGATGATCTCGTCGAAGGAATGGGTAAATACAGAGAAGGTATAGAAGACGGCTCAATAGATATTGAAAAGGCAATGGAATCTGAAACACGTCGGCTTATCAGTCGAAGTGGAAAGACTGATTACATCGCAAGAGAAAGCACAGATCTCATAGCAATGAACGCTTCAATGGAGCAAGCGTTAAGAGAAGCCTTTGGAGATCGTGCAGAAGTAACAGGAATGCCCGCTTACAAGATCGGACAGTTATTTGATAAAGCTGCAAAACAAGTACAAGCAGATGGTTACGACGTAAATACAACAATCCTCAATTACGAGCAAGCAAGAAAAGGTGACTTCCAATCAATGGATGATCTATATGCAGCCGCTGGAATACTTCATCATCGAGAAGCTAATTTAGAAATACTTGCTAAAGCAGCAGTTGAATATGAAAGTGCTGGAGATGATGCTCTAGCAGGAGCCGCTGGTAAGAGGATGATTGGGGCAATGGAAGACCAGTTAAAGCTGGATATTGCATGGCAAGGCGTTACAAGAAAATCAGCTCAAACACTTCGCATTGCTCAAACATCACATGAAACAGCACTTGCGTCGTCACTTCCTACAGGAACAGAGTTCAAACAAACTGTTGCTCCTGAAGTAGCTGATAAAGCAGTTAAAGAAGGATTCACTCCAACAGATGGATTACTAGGAGAAGGTGTTTACTTCTCTACTTCTTCTGTCGCTGGCCCATCAGGGAGTGTCGAACTTTATGGAAGATCACTTGATGATGTTCCGATTCTTGATCTTGCTTCTTCACAACAACGTGTAACTGATCTACTTAGGGAACTCAACTTAGGCAAGGCAAAGAAAGGAAAAGATGGATTCCAATTAACTCCAAGTCAAGAGGCAGGAATTAGAGATTATGTAGTAGGAGAAGGATATGGAGGAGTGAGATATGGAACTGATTTCCTAAGCAAGATTCCAGGTGAAGATCAGATTGTTATTTACGACGTGAATACAGCAAATCGGATGATTGATTCAGATGCTGCTATTCCACCAGCAAAAGAAGAAGGTGGTGAATCTGTTAGAACGCTTCTTGAAAATTCAATCAAACAAACAGAAAACATCTTAGAGAAACGTCTTCCACCAGATGTCAGAGATTCTATAGCGAAAGGAGAACTAACAGCTGAAGCAAGAGAGATATTAGACGGGATGAGAGTAATTGCTTATCACCTGAAAAATACTCCTGGTGCAAAGAAAGCTTTTGCTGAATCAATTGAAGGTATTCCACATGGACAGTTGGAAGGAAATACTATGGCAAACCTCATTAGGAACATGTTGTTCTTCTCAATGAGAACATGGATGAAAGTCTTCTTTGGTACTGGATATAGAGCTGCAACTCTTCCTCTCACTCAAATGCTTGGAACATCTCGTAGTCAGATAAGAGAGTTTGTAAAAGGAAATCCAGATGGTTTAAAGCTTGCTAACAGAAGACAAACATTAAACATGATGCTTTATCCGAAGTATCTACAGAATCTTCCTTATGCAGTACGAATGATGGTTTCTGCTTTGAAGCACAATGAATCATTTGTAAATATAGGAAAAACACAATCAGAAATAACAGCACGAAAGGGATTTGCTCCTAGTGACCAGCTGGAATTAGATCTCATGTCTAAGCGCATGAGAGAAGAACCTACAGGAAATGAATGGTGGTTACAGACAGATGCAAACCCAATAGCACTTGCAATTCGTGCTACATGGGATGGCTTCTCCACTGCTTCAGGAAGAGTTATGGGTGGACTTGACTCCTTCTGGGCAGGAATGGTTGGCCCTTCTACTGAATGGGCAAGGTTAATGGAGATGAATCTATTCAAAGCTGATGTAAAAGGATTCGAACCAGGATCAGAGAAAGCATGGAACTGGGCAGCAGAACAAACAGAAACAATGCTTCAAAAACATTTCCAAGATATCGATCTTGCTAATGGTGAAGTAATTAAAGATGGACGTTTAGTAGGAAACCATGCGAAGAAAGCAATGGATTGGGTTACATTTACTGACGATGTTTGGGTTCCTACTAACGAGCCAAGAACTTATGAATATGGAGTAAGAAAAGCACAGGAAGAAGGTATTACCGACGCAAGAGAAGTTATTGAATATGCAAATGCTTGGGTAAAAGAAGATCCAGAAGATAGTCAGTTTAGAGAATTCCTTGAGAAGGTAGTTAACGCTCCTGGTGTTGGAGGGAAAATGCTTTATGGGAAAAACATTTGGCAGAATACAACAGCAGCAATGATTAGGCCGACAAATAGAACACCTGTGAACTTAGTAAAAGGTGCAATGAGAATGCTGCCAGGCACTAATCAAATAGTAGATACATTCCAGAGAGACCTAAATAGCGAAGACTTCTTCACTCGTGATAGAGCTTTAGGTGAACTTGGAATGGGATTCACAACTTTAATGTTTGGAAATATGCTTGCAAGGAGTGAACTTGTTCAATTCTCTGGCCCACCTAGTGTTAATCCTCAAGAAAGATTTGAAGCAGATAGAGCTGGTTGGCAACCCTGGAGTATTCGCTTCAGACTTCCTAATGGTGATTGGTCTGACTGGTATGACATAACAATGTTTGATACTGCTGCAAATATCTTTGGAACAATCGGTGCTTATACAGAGAATGTTTCCAATATGAGTGAAGAACAAGCAGATAATTTCCAAGGATTCTTAAGCGTTGCTCTCGGTGGAACTGCAAGGGAAATGACCCTTGGACAATTCACCAAGACAGCTCTTGGAAGTCTGAATAATATTACTGATTTGATAGTAGAACTACAGAGTGATGACGTGAGATTCGTCTCTGGTAGTAGGAATCAAATGGAAAAATTCTTGACCGATAGATTGGCAATGTTCTGGCCAGCTTTTAGTAATGTTGCTCGTAATGCTGTCGATCCAGTCAGAAGACAAATCAATGCAAGTAAGCTTCCATTCCCTCTAAGCATGGTGGAGAATGCAGTAAAGACCATTGCTCTAAGAACACCTGGATTGTCTTCTACTCAACCTGCTTACTTACATCCAATTAGAGGCACTGAATTACCTAGCAATACAATTCCTGGTAATCGCATGATTCCAAAAGATGAACCTTGGATGAAGATGTTCCATGATTTGATCGTTCCTTGGGGTGTTACTAAAGCCAAAGAAGGATCAAATGATCCTGTTGATATTGAAATGCTACGGCTTCAAGGTCGTGGTGGAACATTCCAAATCTGGAATAGAAGAATGTTCAATCTGAATGGTCGTGTACTCGATTCACATGAATTAAATCGTCTAATAATCATTGGTACTCAAGAAGTTAAAATCGATGGATTAACCCTGTATGAAGCCTTGTTATCAGAGATTGAATCAGATGAATATGACAGCCTTCCAACTAACGATCACAACTCATCTCAAATGAGTAGAAGAGTAATTGCTTTGAATAAGATCATTAAACCTTACAAAGAAGAAGCAAAACTAAGGTTCATAGAAGAAACAGATGTAGAAGGTGGTATTGGATATGAAATTAAAAAGCAACAGGACGATAATCTCCAGAGAAACTATGATGCTGAATATGGCATTGATGTTTCTGTTTCAAGATTAGATGCCTTGAGACAACTTGCCTCTTAAACTCTGACCTATGGCCTACGCCCTCCATATCTATACCAGCACTACCGCTGGTCAAACAGACTTCCAATTTACGTTCCCCTATATCAAGGCGGAACACGTAAAGCTCTACGTTAATTACACGGAAATTGCTTATGCAG
>VTLG01008251.1_pt1 | contig 14702 bp, 13 predicted proteins | sample 4694571 | NCBI WGS metagenome assembly VTLG01 (sample SAMN12604809, study PRJNA352737) | marine metagenome | biome: ENVO:00000447; feature: ENVO:00000209|ENVO:00000569|ENVO:01000036; material: ENVO:00002151; isolation source: viral sequences binned using virsorter ...
AGCGCAATATTTAGTTGTTCGACACTACAGAAGTACCATTACTTGGAGCAACTGTCAACTTTCTCCACTTCAAATATGCTTCTACCTTGCAGTGCTGGCAATAGACTTCTACCTGTTGACCTGAAAAGCGCTTCAGTAGCAACCGCCCACAGGCAGGGCAACGTATATCCATTATTAATTAAGACTCTTGATATGTGGCATTAACCGATCAGATGCACATTTCTTTGGGTCCATACGTTTGTATCCATAATAATCAACCAGGTAGTTATCTATATCTTCATTCTTGCATCGGATCGCCTGTTTTTTATCCTTTATCGAGTTAAGAAAACTATAGAAAGAGTTTTGTGGGTATGCCCCTGCAATATTTTTCGCCGCACCTACTAACTTATGGAAATCATTCAATGACATATCCTTAAATTCCTTTTGGGTGAGTAGCATTTGTGCAAAACGTGCTCGCTCTTCCCTGGTTGTTGGCCTATCATTATGAATATAGTATTGGTAAAGTTTAGGAAACAATCGCAATTCATGGCTATTATTAGCTATGTTGTCAAAAGTAACTTTTTCGGCATTCCAGTATTCCCTAAGTGTCTCTGTAGCCTTCTCATACTCTTCTACCCTCTTGAGTATATAAGGATTACCAAACCTTTCTGGATTTCGAGAAGTAATTTCTTCTCTAGCAATAGGAGAATCCTTATCTTTTTCGGCAGCTTTTAGAACGGCCTCTCTCATATCATCGAATTTATCATACTGAGGGAATACCATTCCATTTATAATTTTTTCTTCAAGCTGTATTCCCCAGTACTGATCTCTCCAATAAGTGAGAGCACCCTGCTTATCTCTCGGCTTTAAGGAATCATCAACCCCGATAAGAAATGAGGTTTTAAAGGCAGTTGACCACTTTAGCTTGAAATCCCGTATCTGTTTTCGGGCAGTTTCCTTATTTGTCTTAACTATCTTTGGTAGGTATTCATCTATTAAACTGTTTTTCGCCTTTACCCACGTAAGCATCTTCTCCTCAAAACGTGGCTCTTGTTCTTTTGTGTCCTTCTTGTATTTCTCTGATTCGTCCTGCCAAAACGTATATTCGGGTTGAGCCATGACTTTGGTTTTTTGAGCCTGTGTTGTCAACTCATTCCAAGATTTTCCATGTTCTCTATCAGATAGAAAATTCAGTAAGGCGAATTTTTTCCAATAAGTGGGTGAATTTATTCCAATCGCTTCAGGAAGACCCAGAATTGCTTGAGAGTATGAACTGTTATACCCAACATCAAGTATAGATTGAATTGACAATGGGAATGACAAGTTTTGCAGAATTCCTCCATACGGGAATGTCCAGAAGCTACCGGGTCTACTTGGTGTATCCCCTACGAAATCTTCTCCTTCAACAATGGATCTGAATGTTGAAATCACAGGCTGGGTTTTATTCGCAAAAAATTCACCAAGTATTTCCAATTCAGCCCATCGATGCATCTCATCAACGGTTCCAGACTGTCTACGAATTGGTCCATGTTTCTCTTTGTCATACTCCCCAAATATCCACCTACCACCAGAAGCCTTTCTGGTTCTTGCGTCAACAGAATAAAAAAGCCTCACAAACGCTGTGACTTGCTGTTTAATGGCTCCATAAGTTTTCAAGTGAATTGGGCCAAACGAAATATCCATCCAGTCTGATTCAGAAGGAGATGTTAAGTTTGAAACCCGTGGAGTCCATTTATGTGGGAAAATGCCAGATTTCCCGGCCATTGCCAGGAGTGCTACAAAACTAGCACTGGTTAGTATAGATGCTCCATGAGATCCGACTGCGGCAAGCCTCGCATCTTTAGTAGTCATTGGATTAAACATAGTCGCTGTTCCCTGTATATCTCCAAGCGTCTTTTTTGGAGAAAATAGTAGGTTGGAATTAAATATCAGTTCCAAATTCTTAAATTTAGGGTGTAGCTTGCCTCGTCCAGTAGCATAATTGACCCATTTCCCATATTCGACCAATTCATTCATAACCCTGGGATCTTTCATAGATATACTCTGGGTTGAATAAAGGTTTATTTTTTTCTTCATCACATCAAAACGAAGTTTATTCAGACCGATTGCATGAGCACGAGAAGACCATCTCACCCAGGGAAAAATCTGTGCAAAGTTAGAAGCAAATGACTCTTCTTTCGATGTCAAACGGCCACCAACCGTCCAGTCTGTTATATCTACAAGTTCTTCTATCAGGTTAAAATCCTTGTCAGCCATCAGTATTTCCATCTGATTTTGAGCACCTTCTGGTGATTCCCATGCTTTCAATGCCGGTTTCCACATTGCTATCCATTCTTTAGGATGAGCATTACCAAGAGTCTTGGCTTGCAGTAAACCGAAGCTGAAATCGAAAGATGACATCATGGCTCGAGGTGTATTCCCAAGATCAATTACTGCCTTAAAGATGCTCTCGCTACCAGGAAGTTTTGTAGTCTTTTCAATAGTCGCTAACTTCTCAAGTTGATCCCCTAGTTCAGAACCAAAAAGCCGTCTAAGTCTTTTCATTTCTGATGGTATAGGAATTTTCCCAAGTCCAAACACGTTGTAAATCATATTGTAATTGTATAAATACTCATTTGGCTCTAGCAGACGAACAGTCTCCAATAAATCTATCATTTCATCATTGCTAATCCTTATCCTGAATTCTGAAGGTATAACGGAATCTGCTGTAGCAAACTTACCTCCCAGTTTAGTATAAGCTCTACGAGTGGCAGTAATAATATCCACTCCATCGTCCACTTCCTTTTGTAGAAGACTATCCCATTCTCTAGCCCTATCTTTTCTTTCTTCAATTACTGCTTTTATTCTCTTCTTACTAAGCTCCCCGACCTCGTCCAGAAAGATATTGTTAATATCCTTGAATTTATTTGTGAAGCCAGTGATTAACTCGTCATGACCTTTAATCTGGGGACGGACTACAAGAGGCTGTGGTATATCAAAAGACTTAGTTAGGCGAGTACCTATGTTTAAGGCAGTGCGAGGGGATTTAAGGAGTACCCCCCCTGCCCCAAAGAGAATATCTCCTAGAAACTGTTCCGTGAAGGCTCTATGATCATTTATAGCTCCCAGTTCATCCAGTGTCTTTCTTGCGTCAAACCCGTATTTTCCAAGCAGAAAGTTACGCATAATTTCTGCTGATTCCTTGGAACGAGGTCCAAAGAGTGCTTCTAGAAACTGTGTCCCTATTTTTACCCCTTCAATTGTCCATCCCCCAGGAGTTTCATCTTTTGAAATTGGCAACATACCAGCCATAGCAAAAGGTATCTCAAATATTCCTCCTAGTACTCTTCCTACCCTCTCCCCGAAAGTACCCTTTGGCTCCAATCCGGCTATCTCTCGCTCGAGATATTCAGGATAGTCAGAACTTAGAAGACCTTCCATTTGTTTCATAATGATCTCTAAACGTTCAATCTGATAGGGATCTCCCAGCATTAGTTCCGCTTTTGAAACTTGGTCTGGTATGGGGCTTATACCGATAAGAGGGGGTTCACCTGAAAATGCCCCCAAATCTCCCAGATACGGTGGGCTTTGAGGCGGTTTGAGAGGTGATGACGGCCAAACTGAATCCCCCTCTGCCCTCTCAAGCATCGGAATACTAGGTGGCGGACTCTTTCTATAAGGTGAGGTTCCTGGAGGAAATAAATGTCCGAACTTTTCTTCATCAGAGAGAGCAGAGAAATCCTTCTCCTTCTCAGCAATCATAGGAATCTTAGACGTAATTTTTGGCGTAGGACGAATTTCAAATTCGTCTTCAGGGATGTAATGTTCAGTTGTCATATTTCACCTGTTAAACTCTCATAACGGTACGCCCACTCTGGCGCAGTGATTTTCTTCGAGCTATATCAGCAGCCCTGGTTTCTTCCTCAATTCGCATTTTCTCAAGATCTATATCTCTCTGCTGACTAGCACGGTATGCAGGAGTCTGTTCAAACTCTTGCCTTAACTGGGGAATACCTTGTTGTTCAAGGTATGATCCAAACTGCTGAGTTGTTGGAACTCCTCCAAAAGCCGATGGGCGTATACGCTGTAAAGCAAATGCTCTTTTTTGATCACGGGTAAGTTCTGCCGGCTTGGTAGGCTGTGTTTTCTTCCATGCATCTAGCCTTTCCTGTGCTACTTGCGTAGCTTGCTGGTATGTCTTCTGTGCTTTATCTAGTTCTTTTCTATGTATCTCTAGTTCAGAATCTGATATTTCTCCAGCCTCGTGGGCAATAAATGCATCATTAAACCTTTTCTCTGCATTTTCTACATACTCGACATTGACTGTTCTGCCGGCTTCTGCAACCCCTGCTTCTAACTGTTCCTCTCGAGACATCATCGGCATATCAATCATTCCTTCTACATCAGCCCTGCGCTCTGCCTCTGCTTCCCTGGCACTCTTTAGGAATTCCTCTTTAAGACTTGGGATCTTCCCCTTAATATATTCCATTAACTGCTGATCTCCACCAGCAGCCTGTGTAATAATTCCCAATAATTCAGGGTCTGTAGGATACGTTACCTTGGGAGTTTGTCTGATAGCCCCAACAGTTCTAATAGTGGGAAGAGGTTCATAATCTCCATATATGGGATCTACTCCTTCTGCTCTTAGCTCGTCCTCCCTTCCAGCAGTCCAGGCTGCTCTATCTTTTTCATACTGTAATCTCTGAGCATTTCTGATTGCCTCTTCCATAGCAGGACTAAATTCACCACCGGGTGGTGGTCCAAAAAGAGGCTCATCAGGAGTAGGTATGTCCTGTTCAATCTTCTGTGCGGTAAATTCCCGTATCGTGGGAATCGTTTCCATATTATCTGAAATAAATCCAGGTATGGCATCGATTCCCTTTTCATTGACTATCGCAGTCAGGCTGGGGATAACATTGTCTTCAATATACTTCCGATACTCGCTACCTTCAGCACCAGTATCCCATCCGAACTTCCTTAGTTCGGACTCTATATCGATTTTCTTCCCGGAATCTACAACACCGGGAGTTGCCAGGTTCATCTGAAGAGCGCGTTTACCCTGGTTATAAGCCATCCTAGACCAGGAATCGAAAATCCCTGGTTTAAGATCTTTCTCTGAAATTCCTATCCTGGCAAGAAGATTCCTGGTATATGTTTTTGCTTCAGCAATGCCTTTCAGGGGTTTAGCGAAATCTGCCTCTTGTTCCTCGATCTGTTTTTTGAAAAGAATATCGGCAGGAGAAACACCAGTATATTTATCTTTAAACGCTGTACGGCCAAGATTAAATGCCTCAAGTGCAAGAGTTTGAAAGGTATCGCCAAGTTGCTTCTTCGTTAAACTATAGGGTGCTTTTGCAAAAAAACCTTCCACAAATTTCTCTGCATTACCAACTTCTGAAAACTCATCTTCCTTGGAAGATATACTGTGATGTAGAGTACCTAGAACCACCGGATCAGACAAATACCCCTGTAGTTCTGCTACACCTCCCTTAAGAATATCCATAAGTTCAGCTTGTTCTTCTTCAGGAAGATCATCTATGTTAATACGAACCTTATCAAGCTCATCTTTTAGTATTGTTTCAAGATCACTAAGCTTAAAGTCTGCTTCCCCTTCTTCTATCCACTTGGGAACCTGGGAAATATTAGCCTCTATTCTGCTCCTGAGACCATCTTCCCCAAGATTTATTACCGTATTAACGAAATCTTCCAGGCGATCACCAGAAAGTTTGCCTATATCTATCTCAATCCCATATCGCTCACTTATATCATTGAGCACTATCTCTACTATGGCATCGGGATTATCCAGTTCCTCCTGGCGAATTTCTGCTGCCTCTTCCTGCCTTAACTTAACTAGAGCCTGTGAATCTGTGACACCATCTTCACGAGATTTAGTTAACACCCACCGATCTAGAAGTTTATCTGTGATCAGGGTTGCAATAAATCCCTTGTTTTTGCCCATAGCCTGTTCTACAAGCCATTTAAGGCGGTTAGGAGTAATGTCATCCGTACCATAACCTTTTGTAGCTAAAACATTTTTTATATCTGTCCTTGCTAATTCCGCTGTAGTTATCTTGACCAGTTCCTCTTCATTGCGAACAATGTTCCGGTTAGACCATTGTTCAAGCCATCGCTTTGCCGCAGGAACCCCTTCAGAAGACATAATTGAATATATTTTATATCGCCTATCCGTTGTAAAATCATCCAATGTAAGGCGCTTCTCACCCTCTTGATATTTAAGATAAGGAAAAATATTTTTTAAGGCTGTTTCTGCCTTTTTAGTATCGGTGATCTCGTTTTGTTCCTTAGTCTTTTCTGCAATCCACTCGTTTCTTTGTTCATCATTCAGTAAGTCTTCTGTAACCTCATCCTTATCTCCACTAGCAATTCTCAGTACCATCGATCCCCATCGATCTTCAGTAAAGAAAGATTTCTTAATCCATTCTTCTTTTTGTTTAGAAATATCTTCCAGTAGATCTTTCAGAACTTTTTCAGCAGTCGTAAAAGACTCTTGTTCATACTTATCGACTATCCCGGAAATCGCTTCTTCAAACTTACCAACCCTATCAGCAGCCAAATCCGTAAGAGCTTCCTTAATCTGCTGATCTGTAAAGTCACCTGTATTCTCTAGGTTTATAAGTTCACTCTGAATAGCAGAAACAATAGAGCCGAATTCTTCTTTCGCAGCTTTAAGCTCCGCTTCATCTTTATACTTATACTCATCTACCTTGAATCCAAGAAGATGCTCAACCCCTGCTTTTATATCTGCTCCGCTGAGTTTTCCTGCCTTCAGCGAAAAATAATTTTCTCTTATTTCCTGGGCCTTCTTCTGCTGTTGCTGAGTCTCTGTTTCCCCATAAACAGGGAAGATTGATTCGCCTCTCTTAACAGCATCTACATCATCTATTTTTGCAAGAGTGACTATATGCCCAGGTGTATAAAGAGGATCATTCGGATTTATGCCACCACGCTGTCCTAGCTTTTTCTGGATAGCTCGATCTAAAATTCCAGTACGAGCCTGTGCAATTCTATCCAGGAACTCGACTATCTCTATTTCTTCGGCTGTTGTCGCTTTTACTTCATGAGGCCCACCTAGGGTTAGAAGTCGATATTGCCTTTCAGTAATAAGTCCTTTTGATCGGTATATCCGAAATATCTTGTTGAGCTGGTCTTCTTTTGTTAAGGAAAAGGGGAACGCAATAATCTGTTTATTACGTTTTTCTGCTGCCTTTCGGACATGAGGCAGAGGATTATCTGCTCCATACTGGAATCGATTATCATTTGGTGATACCAGAAGAGATCCTAATATCTCTATTCTTTCTTCCTTATTACCCTCAATCCCGAGATCTTTGACTATTTCATCAACGATACCTTTTATGTCCTCAGAAGAGACTCCTTTTATTGCCTCGATCTTCTCATCGAGTTCAATTTGCATTTCCTGGTAATACTCTTTACCAGGATTTTTTTCTACGAGATCATCAATAAGTTTCTTCTGATCTTCCAGTTCTTCAAGTCTTTCCTGCAATCCCTTTTCACGGATTGCATTAAGTCGAGCAGCCTTCTCTAAATATAGTTGATCCAGATTTTCAGGCATTATCGTATCCTCGATATGTTGTATCCGTTTTTCTTATACCATTCTTTAATCAGATCGGGTTCTGTACGGCGGCGTGAAGATACGGGACGTTCCTTGGACAAAACTTCCTTCCGTCTCTCATGGAACTCCTTAACAAGAGACTCTATCACTACTGTACCGGGATCTTTATCAGCCAAGAGGGCCACCTCCAGTCAGTGCTTCGGGCGGTACTGGCCCAGGCTTTGCGACCTGGTCTGTAAGGGGCTGACGTAGCTGCCTTACCGCCTCATTCTCCGTACCGGGATTCATTATCCTGTCCAGCACGTTAGCAGGAGTACCACCATTAACGGGCGGTCCTGTCTGCGCTTCTTCCTCGCCCTCGAACAGGTCATCAATTCCTATTTCTTCTGCTGCAAGCTCTGCAAACTTGGCTGCAACGGCAGGGTTAGTACGGGCCATCTGGCGATCAAGCCGCTTCCACCGCTCGGATACGTTGGTCACATGGGCATCCTCTTCCCAGTAGGTCTCGTAGTCCTTGAGGTTCATGGAGACTTCCTGCAATCCAAGCTGACGTCTCTGCAAGTCGAGCACCGGGTCTATTACCTCGAATACCACCTTGGCATTGTAATTTCCCTTGATCCATGACTTCCTGAGTATCTGTCCCTGTCCACCTATAGCGCCCTTTAGCCGGTCAACCTTGTCCACGAGTTGCAAAACCCTCGAGGCTATTATGGAAGCACAGTACTCAAGCTGTAGGCCCGGAAGGTTAAACTTCTGCCGTGCTGCACCCGAGAGTATGGCTTGCTGCCCCACGGTGGTAACACCTGGCTGTCGAAAACCACCTAGACTGCGGTTGAAAGTACCTTCTTCCATATCCGCATCATATTCACGATCAATCTCGAACATCCACTGCTGTACCTGTTGCATGGGAAGCACCCGGAAATCATTGGGGTCACCCTGCAAAACGTCCCCCTGGGCCATCTGGGCAGCTATCTCCTGTGGGTCCTGGGTAGTTACCAGCGGTGCAAATGCATTATCCATCAGTATCTGGTGCTTGGCGGTACGGGCCTGTGCCTGTAAGCGGATAGTATCCATCACCGGATCGAGCATACCCTGCGCCATGTGTGCCGGACCCTTCTTACTGGAAGATACGGGGTTCATACCGAACCCTGCAAAGCCCTGCGTGAAGGGAACAAACCCGAGTGTATTCCTTTCCACGTACAGGACTCCCTGCTCGGGAACCTTAACGGCGTGCCAGGATGATGACCAGCACTCGGTTACCTCTATCTCCTGCCACTGATCCTCGGAATATGCGGACATATCCATCTCGACAGCGTTCTTGCGAGTTCTCTTCTTCTCCATAGAAAGCTCGTAAGCCCTGTATGCCGGCATAGTTGAACGCTTGATCGCAAAGGACGGTTCCCTCTCGGTGGGATCAAGCAGAACGTGTGCCGGGTTGGGAACCCTGATCCTGATAGGATTACAGTTCTCATCATGCTCATAGCCCCCTCCCATCTCGAGGAACGGGCCTTCAAACACCACGTACCCGTAATGGATCAGGTATTTCCCGGCGGCTTTCCAGGGATGATCCGTTTCCTGCATTGCAGAATCAATTAATATGGCAGCAAGGGCCGGCTCGAGCTTATCGGCATCGGACTCACGGGTCTGCGATCTTCCCACAGGCCCACGGTGAACCTTCGGAGTGAAGGACATCTGTGTATCGGCTGCATGGTTAATGATATTGGTAGGCTTGCTCGGCCTGTACCCCGGCCTTCTTGCCCTCTCCGAATCCGTAGCGTTATTCCACACGGAGAAATCCCGGTTATAAAAACTGTCGAGTTCTCGCCACTTATCGTGGGTCTCGCGCCACATATCCTCGTAATAGTGGGTTGCCGAGTCTATAAAAGCATTGTCTGGTTTCTGGGAATAATCTGGCATTAGAACCTCCGGTGATAGTCAGCAAAAGCAAGTACGTTGTTACCAGGCATCCCCGGCATGGCAGCAGGAGACCGCCTTCTAAAAGCCTGTGCGGATGCCTGTAGGGCTATAGCAACGGCCATAGGGTAGTCATCGTGAGCACCTTCCATAGCCTCGGGCCTGTGATTTTTCGTGGGGTCTCTTATAACGGAATAGAACTGTTCGAGTCCCATCCTGTTAGGCACGGTAACGGCCCCGGAGTACACCGCGTCAATCAGGTCATACCACAGCAGTCCTCTTGACTGTTTATCGGTATGCCATCCGAACTTAACTGCCTTGGTCCCGGTAACACGGCGAAAAAATGAGGGATAACTGGCTTCTTTTGCAACGTGAAGGCACACGGCCCCCCACTCGTTGTCCTCTATGGCCCATACCGGGTTGTGATACATAGCCAGCATCTCCATCGAGTGTATCGAAAGTTCATCAGGCCCAATTCCATCTGACATTATATCCGCAACCACGTAACCTGTGTCAGCATCCATGACAACCGTGACGGAAAAGTCTCCTCCCACGCCGTGAGCAGGGTCACTACCGGCACAATATCGCTTCTCCCACTGGTGTTCCCTGTAAATATTGATCGGCCCCACCCGTCTTTTAGGTTCCCTGGTCTCGGCCATCATCCTTTCGATGGATTCCCTGTCAAAAGCGGCCATTGCCCTTGCCGGACGCAGTGCCTCGGCCTCTGTAGCCGGGTATTCCTGCTCCATGTAGAGGTCAACGCCGAGATCCTGTGCCTCGGGTAGGTCAGAAGCCTCGCGTTTTACACGCTCGTACCACTCGGTATTTCTTTCAGGACGAGCACTCCAGGGCAGGAAGACCTTTGTCCATCCGTTACCGGGGCTGCCGCCGTAAAAATTCTTGAACGGTGATCTAAGGGATCTCTTGTTAACGGTAGAGGCCATGATTAGCTGGCCCCCGGCATCAATGGTAGGTTTAACCGCTATCAGGTTAGCCTCTGCATACTGGTGAAAATCAGCCTCGTCCTGTATGACAAGGGAAGCGGTCTTGCCTCTGCCGGCATCTTCCGTGGATGGAAGGGCAGTTATCTCAGACTCGCTCCCTGATATACGAAAGGCGCTTGCATTATCGACTGACACGGGCGGCAAGGCCCAGCTTTCAGGTAGGTTCCGGTAGATAAACTTGGTCTTATCGAGGAGATCCCGTGACTCGATCTGTCCACGGGAGAGTTCCATGACCGATGTGCCTTCCCTGAACATGACCATCCAGAGGGCATAAGCGGATATTGTCCACGAGAAACCAAGCTGACGAGCCTTTAGAACGGTTATGAGACGTTTTGTCTCGAAAATTTCAGCAAGCTCCATTAGATGGGGCCACTGCTCGAAGGGGGTTATCCCCCCTGCCTTGCCCTGTAAGGGCTGTGGTCTCTCGAGGATATTAACGAACTTCAGAAAGTATATAAAGGATCTTGAGGAGAGTTCTTTCTGGAAGGCAGGGGTAGCTGCGAGTATCCTTGCCTCCTCGATAGTTACGGGGAGTTCATCGGTATCCAGGTCTGGCAGTGCGGTTGTTTCTTCGGCGCTGCTATCCATTTCATGCCCTGTAAGCGTCTTTAAGATGATCGGTACATACCGATGTACCTATGAATATATGCCTTGCCTTCCTGTTGCACGGCTCATAGTTTTCATCACGGGCGCTGCACAGCAGTGGGGAATCGAGTAATACAGGGGAAGCCCCGTTACCCGAATGTCCGTGTTGGTTTACCAGCCATTCCTGGTGAATAGGAGCCTTTTTATGAGTTGCGGTAACACGTTTAACGAATGCCCCACACTTGCACTGTATCTCACGGGTTTCCTTCAATAATTTATGGTAGTTCGGCCAGCTTTCTTCTTTCTTTTATTCTTTGAAGCCTGTAGTGCTGCAAGGTTTTTCTGCCGTTCACCGTTTGCGATATTCTGTGCAAGAGCCGCCTTGTATGAACGGGGCGGTGCCTGGTCAATAGGCTGGGAGATACTTCCCACGGAAGGTCCGCTGGAAGGTGTCTGAGCTACCCTGGTACTATAGGGGAAACCTTCTTCCTTCTTTACCCTGGTAATTACATAAGATGGCGCTTTGGCCTTCCTACCCAAAGGTCTGTTTTTCCACGGCATTGCAGTTGCAGGAGAACGTTCCCTGCCCATATGCATAGAGCGTGGCTTGGAGTGTCTTATAAAAGCTGAAGGATCACCAATGTGTGATATCACTCTACGCTGTGTCGCAGGAGGCATCTCTCTCAAGGGCTTCCATGACATACCCCTACGGGTAGGATCTGACATGATACTTAGACCAGGGCCGGTTGCCCTGGAAGGTTTGCCTTTACCAGTTGAACGCTTCTTTTTTGAACCACCCGATATTCTTGGCATAATTACACCTCCGAGGTGTTACTTGATAGAATCCTGCGTTATTCTACGACCATTCCCATCTGCATTCACCACCCAGTAAGCCCCGTCACTGAAAATACCCGTTACCCGCGAAGGACCGTGGAAACATCCACCCTCCAACTCGTCCGTGTCCTCCCGACAAGGCCCACCCTTTACCACGTACTTCCCAACTATAACATCTTCCCTGTCTAAACTACTATCCATCTCTAAACCCTGAACTGCTTCCTCATATCGTGATACTTACACCTACATACCCCCAACACTCCACCAGGAGGTAACCCCCTACCCCGACTCTCCATTACCACCCCTGCTAACTTCCTAAGTACCTCACTGCTGCCCCTACCCCTCTGTACCCGTATGTCCAGATCATTCGACAGCAAGTTCCGATACTTACCTAGATCACAATCACTTAAACTTACTAACTTCTTCCCTGCATACAAGCTTACAGGCATTAGACTTTTCCTATTTATAGCTGCAGTCGAGCAGAGGACTAAGGAGTCCCAATAAGAGAGAGGGTCGGGGTCTTCGACCCCTCCCCTCTTAAAGCCAGGAGATAAGACTGGGAGGGTCTTACCATATCTTACGGGACCTTATCTTATACAATAAATTTCAGCTACGAATCACCATTGTCTAGAACATCTGTGCTATCAATTGGGTCCACCTGGGCTTCTGCTAGGGATGCAATCGCCTGCAGTTTCTCGCTGGACAAACTAGCCATCAGGGCATTTGTTCGAGAGTCTACTACATTGACTTGGACACTAGGACCGTCACCATCAACAAGGCGTAATGATTTAGCTATGTGCATAGTTATGGCCCCCGCTGCGCCTGCCTGAGCGTGGTCGTGTGCTAATTTCCGGTCAGACTGTAGCATAAGCACAATATCTTCTAAACTAGTTTCCTGTGCCTGCAGGCGTTCCTCTATTGCATTGGCAATATGTGGCAAGCGCATTAAGCGTCTGGCTTCTACTGCGGAACGCTTCGGCCCTGTGGCCTTAGTATCGTAAGATTCCCTATAGGCTTGGGCTGCGTTCCCTCCATTGATCAAGTAGTTATTAATGAAGCGTGTCTGCTTAAGTGTAAGCCGTCTTTCTTTGCTGTCTTTATTCTTTCCCATAGAAGATCCCATAGCATATGTGCCAATTTTCGAACGTATCCGCAATACGTCAAGGTTAGCCGTTACGCCCCCTCAACGTGATGATTTCGCTACCCTACTAGGTCCCCGCCTGTTACGCGCCTGTGATCATCAATGCCTATCATCCATATGTGACCGGATGAATTGATAGCGTTTACCGCTATGACGTTTCCCAGGATCCTACACCAGAACATTGGTTTTGTACAAGTATAAGACAAAGAAATTTTTAAATTGGTCTAAATTAGTATTGACATGAATACCACCATGCTATAGTATTCTAGCTAACAACTTAGGAATGGAGCGCGAACAAATGACCAAGACAATACTCGATTTCCTGAAAACAAACCCGTCGGATGCTGCAATTGAAGACTTCTATATAAATAAGGTACTCCCATTCGATAAACGCAGCATCTCAGAAATCCTGGGAAACTAAATAACGAGGGGTGCATAGAATGGCATACGTAACTAGATCAGAACAACATGAATTGATACAGGCAATACTTGATCACGTAGAGAATGGAACAGAAATAAGTGTTCCACCTGGATTCCATATTCCACGCATATCTAAGAATAGACTAGTAGCCAATGACTGGTTAAAAAACTGGCACAAATTTGAGACATTCTTAAAAACTGGCGTACCACAATTTACGATATATACGAAAGGCAACGGAAAGCTACCATTTCATAGTTTCAGTACTCTACCCGGTGAACAATTTTGTCCTGGAGCCGGGGATTGCCTGGAATTCTGCTATAGCTTCAAGGCATGGAGATATCCTGCAGCATTTTTCCGCCAGGTGCAAAACACGATTTTACTAAAATCCCCATCGGGGCGTGCTTATCTAGAAAATGCATTCTCTAAAATACCTGACCACGATTTTAGACTTTATGTTGACGGGGACTTTGATAGTCTCGAAACTATGAAATTCTGGTTCGATCTACTCAAGACAAGGCCAGGTATACGCGCCTATGGATACAGTAAATCATGGCAAATATTCCTGGCATACAATCGCCTGTACACATTCCCCGAAAATTACACGCTAAATTCATCATCTGGATCTAAATTCGCGAATAGCAAGGCGATACACGAGAAGCTTCAAGCATTGCCGGTATATCGTGGAAACTACATTGCCATACCTAGTGATAGCAAAATGCCAAACGTAATCGAAAATAAATCAGAATGGGTTGAATGGGCGAAGGAATTAAGACAACGCGCCAAGCTATTCGGAATCCAGAATGCCTGGATATGTCCAGGTAAATGCGGAAACTGTACTCCACGCGGTCACGCCTGTGGCAACAAGAAATTCAAGAATGTGGATATCGTAATCGGTATCCACTGATAGCCAAACAAACAAACAAACACAAGGAACACAAAATGATATCACGCAAAAAGGCAATTGAGATTCTTAGAGCACATGGACTAGGACCAGATGACCAAACGTGCTCTGAATTGATCAATGGCAAACCGGTAGGCGTCAAATCTGGAACAAGTTTCGATGAAGAAATAGGATGCCGACAAGCATATAGCCTAAAAACTATCAAGGATTGGCTTGGATACTAGCAAAATGGTTACGCGGCAACGCGAACCAGATCGAGAATATAGGGGTGAAATTGTGAAAAAGAAAAACCTAATCGAGGAGATAGTTTTGACAACCTGTATAGAAACATTCGATGGAGACCCTATCGGGAT
>VTLG01013495.1_pt1 | contig 14701 bp, 29 predicted proteins | sample 4694571 | NCBI WGS metagenome assembly VTLG01 (sample SAMN12604809, study PRJNA352737) | marine metagenome | biome: ENVO:00000447; feature: ENVO:00000209|ENVO:00000569|ENVO:01000036; material: ENVO:00002151; isolation source: viral sequences binned using virsorter ...
ATTATCCTCTAGTATTTAAACACATAGGAGAATTACGAGAAGAGACCTATAAGAAGCACAACATATCTTTCGGTGGGCACCTAACTGAACTGGCTAAAATTAGAGATGATGCTAAAAAGGCAAGATCATTCTCCGCCGCAACTAATGCTGAAAAAGCACGAGGAGCTGTAGGTGGATTATATATTGAACAAAAAATAATTAGAACAGGTAAGATTGAAGACTTATCGGAAGATGAATTAAATAAAAGAATATCCACAATTGTAGAAGATAATACTTTACTACTAGATCCAAAATCTAAAGATAAAGACCCTAAGGATAAAAAACCGAAACCGGTTCTATCTTAATTATTTTCTTTTCTTTTTAGTTTTTTTCTTTTTCTTTTTAACTATTTTCTTTTTTTTCTTTTTAGCCATAATTTTCTCCTTCCACCCTCTTACTTTAACTTAATCATCTTCTTAACACAAGACAAAGGAATCATGGTTCTATCACCAAAAGTAATCTCTTTCGTATCTTCATCTTTATCATAAGAAGCAAAAATTTTAATTGCATATCTATCTTTATTATAGAGCCAACCTTCATTGACAGGTGAAGCAAGTTTCATTCTATTAAATTCTTTATCAGTAGCCCACCCGGAATCTGAAAGAATATCTAACCATTCAATCCTGTACTTTGAATACGGGATTTCGTTCGATTGAGTGGGAACGACTTGTTTTCTTAGTACTCTTGGTTTTCTTTTTTTCTTTGTCATAGGAAATTCCTGGGTTGTGTTTTTTATTAAACTCCTTAATCCAGTCTGAAGGACCGGTCCAATTTTTGTTTCTGCCTATCATACTCTACCCCTATAGCATTTCTAGAATATTTTTTCTAATTTTGAGAACATAAAAGTTCCTCGCGGCCCCTATGATCAATAAGTGTTGGATCACCACGCTCATTTAAGCAAATGCTCTAAAACCATTGGTATTCCTCACTGATCACCCCAATCACCAGATCACCGAGAAGTAAAAGTACTGATTAGCAAATTTCGTCCTTTTGAAAAACCTATAGGGAGGTGATGAACCGCATAAAACCTCACTTCTCATTTTCCGCCAGTTGCCTGTCGCTTGAGCCCTGACACTGGCGACTGTGACATATATGTCACACTAACTCTTGAAGTAGCATCAGCTTATTCTGATTGACCATAATTCTGCCAAGAAATTGCTCTATTTTGACCATTAAACCGTCCAGCTGTCGATCAGGAATCCCGTCGGTCTCCGTGTTTAACAACAGTTTTAATTGTATCTCGTCTTCTCTCATGGACTTCAAGAGCCTTCTTTCAACAGATTTAATTGTTCTTTTGTTCATAGTACTTGTTTACCCTTTCTAAAAATTGATGCTGATATTTAACAAACTCTTTCCCTTTGACTTGAAACTTTTGAAAATAATTGTCAGGGGTACACATCAATATTACCCCTTGAGTGATTTCTGTTCTATGCACATAGTTATGAGCCATCGCATAGGCCCCGAGTTGCATAAAATAATCATGGATCCACTCTTTCCTTTTCGGTTTATTACTTTGTTTAAAGTCTATAATACTATCTTCATAATCATAGACACCGACAACGTCAGTTGCTCCGGCGTATAGACCAGGGTAATGAATAACCACTTCACTTCCCCAAATTTCTTGTAAATCCTTGAATCCTTTAGCAATGATTGTATTGGCCATTGCCTTTGCAATCTTGCCTTCTTCCGTTAAATCTAAATGCCCTGCTCCTAGTAAATGCTGTTCCAGATGCTTGTGCATATTCGTCCCTCTTGAAGCCGCTTGATCCCTGATTCTTGTCGCTTGCTCCATGCCGACTTTAGCCTGCCAATTGGCAATAGACTGCTGGGAATCTTCACTCTTAGTCGCGCCAAGTATGGTCGTAACACTTGGTAACTTTTCGTTACCTACATCATAGGTTCGCAAACCATCGGTCGTAGCCCTCGTTGACGGCGGGTAATGATAGAGTTTATTCCACTTCATTTTTTCCAGTCTCCAAAGATTCGATCGTATAGCCATATAATAGGAAGCATTATAATCCACATAATACACAACACCATCATCATAAGGGTTTTAAAAAATTTTTTCACAGCACCACCACTAGCATGTAGATAGACAACAGAGTCATTAAACCTAGAAAGGTAAAGACAAAGATAAATATTTTATTCATTTCTATAAGACTCCAGACTGACTACATTCGGAGCCTCATGTTCAGGTTCGTAATGATCAATAATTTGTTCTAGCTTATGCAATTTAACCTGGGCAAACGGCCACATTAGTTTTGCAACTTGATAGGCATCCCGGTGACTGCATCGCCAACGCCATTGGTCCTTGTAATAAGGCTTTCCATGAGGAGGCTTAGTTTTATCTAGAGTGGTGACAGTTCCACATTTAACCAATTCATGCACCCATCTAATAACAGGTTCATCAGACATAGCAATCTCTAGTGTGATACGCCATACTTTAGTTTTTCTAGTACCTGGGCCTTTATGTTTTTTCTTTGTCTCAATATATTGTTTATACTGGACACAGCCTTCACCATCAAATATGCCAGTTAAATAAGCAATATCGGTTAGATTAATTTGTTTTTCCATTTTTTTGTTTCATTTTAAATTTGTCTTCATACTTTCCTTTATAACCAAATGACCCGTGATGGGTTATGGGTGAAGTAATATTGGCATAGACTTTAAATCCTGCTTCTCTTGCAAGATCACAGAAAAAAATATCTTCCCCTTTCCAGACTCCATCTTTAAAATTGCAGTCCCAAAAATTATAAATTCTTAAATCTTTAGGGAAGGCGCCTGGATTAGGATGAACTTTTATTTCTTTTTCAGGGTAGTCTTTAATTAGTTTTTCAAAGACGTTACGTTTTACCATCATCATACCTGCAGGACCATTTTGAATTTCAACCAGTCCTCCTGGTAAAATCTTAACATTGTGAGGATCTTTAATACTAACGGTATATTGAATATCTTCGGGGGTATGTGTTTTAGCGCGGTAAGGAGTACAGATGACATCTTTTTCGGCGATTAACATTTTAAGAACACACTCGGGATCAAATTCTAAATCGGCGTCAATAAATAATAAATAGTCTTCATCCTTTTGAAGGAATCTTGACATTAAAATATTCCGTGCGTAAGCTACATAAGGAGACTGCATGGTATTGAGTTCAAACTTAAGACCGGCTGCAGTGAGTTCTTTTACAAGTCTCACAATGGAAACCATAGTGCGAATTTTAACCGAGTCGTAGCACGGCATTGCAATATGTAGGGAAGGTCTTTTCATTTACAAATACATCCAAAAAAATCACCACTGCCATCATTCATAACATGGGAATTCATTGGGGGTTCATTGTAAGTACTCAATTTTATTCTTAAAATATCACAGAGATCCAAACAAGTTACTTTGGCTACTAATAGTATGTCGGCTAACATTGCTTTTGTTACGGGTACTAGATGATACATACCATCATTTAAAATTATCATTTCCATGTCACGCCTCTTCTTTTTCATCATACCTTCGTGTTCCCCATTTTGCTACTTTCTTAAACTCGGGAGCTTTTATTTCTAGTTTTGCAAATCTTGACCATTGGTCTCTCATTAGTTTTAATTCCAGAAGTAATATGGACCATTGCTTTGGTGTAATATTGTCGGAACTAATCGTTACTTTTCTTGTCATTTTTTAATCTTTCGTAAGCATGTGTTTTTATATCTTTTTCTGTACCTATAATAGTTAGAAAATCTACACCACTATAGGCTTTAGCATAAGCGTTGTGACTTACCGCTATTGTTGTGCCAGAAGTTAGCATAGCAAACTCAGTGCACCCGGTGCAAACCATCAGAATCAACATAGATAGTATCAGCTTTTTCTTCATCAATTTCTCCTTGTGAACTACACATAGGACATTGTACTACTGTGTCCACTTGTCGTTCTACACTTTCTTTAACTTTAAAGAAACCATTTCCCTTACATCTTGGACAAATTAGTTTTTTACTTGCCTTGTCCATTGACTTTAGCTTTCTTTACTTTCTTGATTTCTTTTTCTACTAAATATTCAATGGTCTTTGATAAAGACAAAGGCACATCAAATATTGCTTTACTTAAAACGCCAACATCACTATATGTTTTTTTAGCGAGTGAAACGTTTTTAAATTTAGTTATATCTGTCATAATATTCTCCTTAATAACTAATATATAATATGGGATAATATATAAGTCAAGGATAAAATGATAAAATTTACATTAATAATTTGGGTGTGCTCATTTTTAGGGCAGAATGCCTGTATGGCACCCATTAGCTACCCTGTGACCTTTGATAGTTGGTATGAATGTGCCAGAGCGGCTCACCGAGAATCTGGTAAAATTATTTATAAAATGGGACATAAAAAGGTTAATGCATCCAGAATTGGAATTAAATACAACTGTGTAGCGATAAATACTATTTGACTTTAGAGATAGTGTGATATAAATGTCACACTATATTCACACCTTCTTCTTTCTGCCTCTTTTTTCTTAAGAGGCAGGAAGTTATCTCCCCTGACCAACGTTAGGCTTATAGCTACGTTTTTCAGATTTGTTCATATTTTTTTTGTGACGGCCAATCTTCTTTCTTGTTCTTTCGCGATAGGTATTAACTCCGAAAGTTCCTTTAGCCATTTTGAGTATCTATTTTCACATCGTAGCGAAATTTTTTTGGGTCTGCTACATATGGAATATAACTAATTCTTCCATTAACTAATTGTTTAACATCAAAACCACAGGTCATACATCTATAGATAGAGTTGGTCCAGACGGATACTAATATAGTATCATGTCTGCAATTAGGACAGTTACCATTTACTATTTCCGCGTTAACTTGAAGATTAGTGCTGATGCCAGATTTCTCAAGTGAATCATTGGGCTTAGAATTGTTTTTAGGAATTGTTTTTTGTTTTTTAAATATTTCATTATAGTTATCCTTATATTGTTGTGTTGATATTCTGGATCTTCCATCCCAGGGTCTGTCTTTTTTCTTGTCAGACATTAGTAAAGATCCGTCCATTCAGTATCTTTAATAACTGAATTGTCTAAATGAGGTTGTTTTATTTGGTCCTTAGGATTAGCTTCAACTTCGACACCACCTTTATCAATAGCATCCATTGGTGCTCTTCCTATAAAAAAAGAATTTAATTTGTCGTATTTAGGTTGAGGCTTCGGAACTATCACTGTGTTCGTAATGTCTATCGGTTTGACCATGTTTCTCCTTCCTTGAGTATTTAGTTTTATCTTTTACCACACGTTGGTGATAACGTCCATCACTTAAATCTTTAGCAATTGGATCTCTTCTTCTATTTTTCTTAAGAAAAAAAGCGTAATGCTTTCTATTCACTTCGCCCTTTAACCTTTTTGAAGATTAACTGCGGAAGGGCCTTTTGCACCCTCTTCAACTTCAAATGTTATTGCATCCCCTTCAGTTAAGCCGCTTAAACCAGCGTCTCTTACTGCCGAAGAATGAACAAAAACATCTTTAGCGTCATTGTCTTGTGAAATAAAACCATACCCTTTGGTAGGATTAAACCACTTGACTTTTCCGTTTATAGTCATGTTATTTTCTTTCCTTTTCTTATTAATTACAATTGTTTTTGTCTAAATCAATTGGTTTGTCCCCTTGAAAGAACCATACATAAGATGAAATCTTTGTTCCTTCTTGTGTATAAGTACATTTTTTGCCTACTGAGCAGGCGCTCAGAGCAAATAGCAAGGCGAGTACTAGAAATAATTTATTCATCATATCTCCTTTATTAGTCGTAACTCTTTTTCTTCTTGTAGGCTGGTTCATATCTACCTAATATTTTTTTAATGTGCCATGTGCCATCTTCTAAAATTTCAACTTCAGCTCTGACCTTATCGCACATAAACATAAATCGTGTACCACCCATGAGTTCTCTATGTTTAGGATCTTTATATTTATTAACAGCTTCTCTACGTTTTTTAATACATTCACCCATGTTTTCAGCATGACGATGGTCCACTAAATATCTAGTTCCATCTTCACCCACGGCAAAGATACAAACTGCAAAGACAACACCTTCTTTGGGTTTAGAATCGGTTAGATCAACCACATCTCCCTGGCCTACTTTATCTTCTCCGTAAACAAAAGCCATACTCATCAATAAGAATAGGATAACTAATCCCCATACTTTCCCTGACTTAATAAAATCTTTCCAATAATTACTCATCTAATACCTTTACAATTCTATAACCATGATTTGAATCAGGTTCCTTTTCAATCCTTGCCTTAATAATTTTACATTTAAAAACTACGCGCTCCGGATTTAATTCACGAGAAGCTATACGCTTTGATTTTAAACATGCGCCTAAGTCAGGCTTATAAACATGCTCGATCATATTGCCGTTTAAAAATAATAATAATGCTGTTACTGTTTCAATCATCCAAATACCCCACAACAACTAAACTTATCCATAAAAAAATAGTGGTAGACGCTGAATCCTATAACAACTCCTATACAGATTCCAATTAATAATATTATCATATATTTAAGGTGTGTTAGTCCCATTAGCAAATGACCTTTGTTTATCTTTAAGTTTTTCGATATCACTCAATACTTTTTCCATATCTTTTTGTAAACGGTTTATATTAACTTCATTGTGCATCATATTGCCCATAGCATTTTCTATTTTAGTTATTTGTCCTGCCATGTGTTCCACTAACATGAAAAGCTCCGACTCTCCACTAGATTGTCCTAATTCTCCTCGTGGATATTTTATTCTAAATTCTGAATTTTGATCTAAGTCTTTGGTGTGCATTTGAAGAAGTGTGTCGTGCTGGTTAAGTTTCTCTTGAATCTGGAAATAGCCGAAGGTCCCTAACGCTACCATCACGATGAGTGAAATCACCGTCTTCATCGGCATCTGCACGTTTTGTTCTGGACCGAGTTTCATTAATAATTATATCCTGTTGATGGTGTAGAGCCACCTTCTGCTAAAGCTTCAAATAATTTTTTATGTTGGTCCATGATTTCTTCATCACTCTTCATCATGTTTTCTATATGGTTTTGTAATTTATCAACGTGTCTTTCTAATCTATTTACTTTATCTTCCTGCACGGCTTGTATAGTAGAAAGTTCAAAAGTTCTTGAAAGACTCCATCCACCTAAAGCGATGAGTAGTCCAACCAGTAATGTCATTATTTTATCAAGCATCTTATTTTCTTACTAATTTTTCCCAATCCGGTTCTTGATCTCTAGGCATGTAAGGTTCATAACCTTGCGCTGCCGCTTCTTCATCATCTTTTCCAACGATTGCTTGAACTTCAGGAACATAATGCTTTAACATGTCTTCAACACCTCTATGTAAAGTAATCTTAGACATTGCACATCCACTACAGCTACCTGATAATTTTAGAGTAGCCACGCCAGTATCCATGGCAAAATTAATAAAACCGATAGCACCATTATGAGCCGCAACGGACGGGGCAACTTTCTCTTCCAGAATAGTCTTAATATCCTTAGTGATTTCATCTTGAGTTCTCATTAGTCTCCTAATACTTCTCGTTGTAAATCCTTAATGTCCCATTGCTGTTCTCTAACAGCATCTGTTGTTTTTCGAAGGATCTCTTCTAGAGCTCTATAATATGCAGCTCCTTCAGTTACCCTAGCATTAACAGAAAACATCTCTCTTGTAAATTCTTCTTTGTCTTGGGCATATTTATCAAAGATTTGGTTAATGTCTTTATTTAAAAGTATAACTTGTGTCTTATTTTCTTCGATAGTTTCAGTTAAATTAATAATATATTTAACCGATCCAAAGGTTGCAGCCAATACGGATACGACAATAGGTATAATTACGATGAGTTTACTCTTTTGTAGGTCCATTTTCTTTTAATTTTTTTTGTTTTTCCTTTTCCGCATCTAGAATATCATCAAAAAGATTATCGTCTACTCTTTCTCTTTCCTTTTTCTTTTTAAACTTAATATCTCTACATTTTTTAGCAACGAGTTCTAATTCAGGACCCATCTCTGCAGTCTTATATTTTCTACAAATTTTAAGAAGTTCTATTTGTTGCTCTAATTCGTATCTTTCTTCTTGTTGTTTTCTAAATTTTTTATTACAGGTAAAACCTAGTTTAAAACGAAATCTTACTCCATATCTTAGTTCATCATCATCACGGGAGTCGTTATTATCTAAGTAATCAATATCTCGTTGAGTCTTTTCTACATAAGGTTCTATATGACCTGACTCACAATTACGCCAGTTTCCACCAAGATATTCGTTTTTAGCATTTACTTGACCGCACCATGCTAAAGTGAATAATAAAACCATAAGAAAAATGGTGAAGCAATGCATCCATCTAGCCCTCTTGTCCTTTATTCTTCTTGCGTTTCTTCTTCTTCTTAACATTTTTAAAGTTCTGAACTTCATCTTCAATACCCGCTACTTTTTCTTTGATTAAAACCATGTCTTGCGACAAGGAAAATGTTCGTTGGAGATTCCATCCTCCAAGCGCCAAAATTACGGCGAGTAGTGCTGCTATCAATTTATCGGTCACTGACACCATTCACATTCATTTGTATTATCCACTATAGTTTCCTCACCGCACGAACATGCTGTGCAGGAACAAACTCCATACATATCACTGTGTTCTTTTAATCCACAATGACAAATACAATTACAATTTTTACATTTACTCATTAACTATATAGTGACACCTATGGTGTCACCTTTTACTCATTTTATTTTTTTTTAGATTATATTGCTACGACTGCAATTACAATAATAATTGCTACTCCGATGATCAATTTTTTATGATCAGTCCAGAGATGTTTGGCCTGGTTTATAATATTTTCCATAGTAGTTTCCTCCTATTTAATATCTCCCCAATTAGCACCTGATTCATAGTCTACCTTATTTGGAACCTGTAGTACAACAGCTTCTTCCATAATTTGTACTATTTGTTCCGCTTTCTTATCAGATTCTACAGAAATATCTACCTCATCATGAATCTGAATGTGAGGTATTATACCTTTTTTGTAGAGAGATACCATACTTTTTTTAGTCATATCTGCGGCTGATCCTTGTATTAATTTATTTAAAGCTTTGTATGTAAATGCACGCTTTAAAGGTTCATCATAATTTTTTCTTGCCTGTTCAAGAGGTAATGGTTTAAAAACTCCAAATTGAACAGGTTGCCATAAATCAAAATGACATGCTCTTCCTAATAAAGTTCTAATTTTTCCTCGGTCGTTAGCTTTACGAGAAACATTATCCATCAACTGTTTTACAAATGGTGCTCGTGAATGATATTGTCTGATTAATTTTTCTGCTGACTCTTTCATTAATCCTAGTTCAGCCATTAATTTATTTTTACCCATTCCATACATTAGCCCTAAATTAATCGTCTTGGCTTGCTTTCGTTTTATGCCTGCCATATCAGCCACAACCTTATGGAAATCCGCGTCTCCGGCCTTGTAGGCGTCTGCAATTTCATGAACTCCAGGTAAATTTTGCAGTTTTGCATAATGTACTAAAATTCTTGGTTCTTGTTGTGAGTAATCAAACGATCCCCATTTACACTTTTTTTCAGGAATAAATATAGATCGAATCAGTGGACCTAATTCTGGATGTCTTGCAGGGATTTGTTGTAAGTTGGGATTACTCATTGAAAATCTTCCCGTAACAGTCCCGCCTTGATCTGATCTGATCTGATTTATGTCTGCGTGAATTCTTCCATTGTGTGCATGTTTAGTTATTGAATCTATAAAAGTTGTGTGAGCTTTATTTATTTCTCTTGCATCTGCAATTGATTGAGCAAGTTCATGAGGATGATTTTGTAAAAAGTTTTTTGTAAAACTTGGTTCATTTGATTTTGCAGTGCGGTCATAAGGTAATTTTAATTTATCAAACGCTTTGGCAATTGATCGTGCTGCCATAATTTCTACCTCCAGACCTGTTAAGTCTTTGATTTTATTGAGTATTTTTTGTTCTCGCTCCATTAGATTTTTTTTAATTTTGTGAGCTTTTTCCAAATCAACTCTTACACCTTTAAATCTCATTTCAATCAAACAAGGAAATAATTGTGTTTCTAATCTAAAAATATCTATTAATTCTTGATCGTGTAATTCTCTATGAAGTCTTTGCCAAAGTTTTAAAGTTGCTTCTGCATCACGTTCCGCATATTGACCTACAAACATTGGAGGTAATCTCCATAAATCTTTTTTAGGATCTACTCCATATTCTTTTGCAGCATTGTAAAGAACTTTCTCATCTTTACCCAATCCTACATAATGTTTTGCTAAAACATTTAATTGATAAGACAATCTATTTTCATCAATTAAACTTGCAGCAATCATGGTGTCTACAATTTTACCTTTAATATTTATGCCTGCATTTCTTAACCAACAGACATCATACATAGCATTGTGAAAAATAAACGTTGTATATTCTTGATTAAATAAATCTTTTAACCAATCAATAACTAAAGTCCTATCCATATTGCCGCCCTGTTCATGTTGAATAGGATAATATCCACACCATCCCTCAATAGCTAAAGAAACACCAGCAATATGTCCATTGCCAATAACATTTCCTGATCCAAGTTCTTTTAAATTTGGATCATTTGTTTCTAAATCTATTGCAACTTCTTTTGCACCTTTTAAATTTTTAAGTTCTTCTGGCATTACCCACTCAGTTTCGGGAGTGAATAAAGGTTGTTGAATCGTTCTCACTTATAATCCCTTTCAATTATCATCTCGATAAAGTGAATAGCTTTTAATAAATCTTGCTTCTTCCCTTTATGTGGATGCCTGCATATATATTTTATAACTGATCCCTCTGGAAAAAGCAATTTATTCTCAACAACAAATTTACTTGGCTGAATTTTAAATTTCTGATAATGAGATCCTCCAATTTGTTTTGTATAAACATGTAATTCTCCTAGAGTTGTTTTATTATTTATGACTCCTTTCTTTATTAATTTTTGGTATAATTTTTTCATAATATATAAGCTCTATCAAAATTTTTAGGATCTAATACATGCAATTCTTTTTTTGCTCGTGTTGCTCCTGTATAAAATAATCTATGTAATTCATCAGGATCATGACTAAAAGTTTCTAACGCTGCATTAGTTAAATCTTGCATTAATAAAACTTTATCTGCTTCACCTCCTTTTGCTCCATGAATGGTTGACATTATTATTCTTGGATTTTTATTTATTTTTTCTCCATTCGCTCTCATGTTTCTTATATAGGTTTCAGTAATAGGATCTAGTCCTTCAAAAGCTTTAAACCAGACTTTATTGGTAATTAATCCGTGTTGTTCTTCGCATTGTTTTAATGTGTATTTGTCATCCGAATGTAATGTTTTACCTTTTTTAAATCCCGGTAATACATTCGATCCAAGATATTCATAAATATTTCTAATTTCTAAATGATTTAAATAAGCTTCTTTTCGCCATGCTTCCCAATTATTTAAAGCCAGTAAGAGTCTTAAAGATACGGAATTAATTCCGCGATATTGATAATACCATCCTTGAATTTCACATAAATCTTTAGCATCTTCTAAAAAATGATTTGCTGAGGATAAAATTAACCAATTGCCTTCGGACATATCTACTTGAGTGATGTCCGAATATCTTTTTAGAAGTCCTTCTTCAGGTCTAGGTTTATAAATTTTACTAAATCTTTTTTCTACTTTATTTATTATTTTTTGTGATAGTTCATGGATAGGTCCTCCGGGTATTCTATAAGATTGATCTAAAGTTTTAATATCATCTACTTCTTCTTTTAAAGCTATAAAGTGATCTACATCTGCTCCGGCCCATTTAAAAATAGCTTGATCATCATCGCCAGCAATATAAGTTTTTTTTGCACTACTCCAAATACACCGAACCATGTCCCATTGAAGTAAAGATAAGTCTTGTGCTTCATCTATAAATAAAACTTCAAAGCTGGGACTGATTTCTTTCAGAATAAAATCTTCTAGTAAGTCTGTAAAATCTTTTAAGCCTTTTTCTTTTTTAAATTTTTTTAATTCTTCTGAAAGTAAATATAAAGTATTTCTTTCTATATCTAAGATGTTTTGTCGTGAATCATAATATTCTAATAAATCCATACGTTTAACGCGTGCCGTATTAATGATAGTAAGATATTCATTATCTGAATTAAAAGTTCCATCATCATTAGAAAATGAAGTAGTCTTAATGGGGATACCACATTTTATTCCAAACTCTCTATAATCATCCGGCCCCATCATTTTTTCTTTAGTGATTCCTAATTTTCTAAATGCAAAAGAATGAAGAGTTCTAAAATTTTCTAAATCATTTTCTATATCTAAACCAAATTTTTCAGAAGCTCTATTTGCTGCTTCGTTGGCAGCTTTTTTAGTGAAAGAAAAATATCCGATTTGTTTAGGGCGTATTCCATCTTTAATAAATTGATCTACTAAATTTAATAAAGTTGTAGTTTTCCCTGTGCCAGGGGGCCCTAATATAATTGTTTTCATTAAAAATCTTCTTCTTGATATTTAGTTTTAGAAATACTTGCTTCTATTTTTTTCATTGCTTTAATTTTAATCAGTCTTGGTTGTTGATTTTTTACTCTGATTCTTTCTTCTTCTACAAAAATATCTTCTAATCTTTTTAATAAATTTCCCGTTTTAACTTTATCTATCTCCCAATGATTTCGTTTACAAAAATTATAAAAATCTTCCATTCTAAAATAAGTAAATTCTCTTTTATCATCTGTGTATGGAAGTTTATTAAAGATATCATCCATTGTTCGTGCATTTTGTCGATTGGTAGTCCAGTCTTGTAGTAAAGAAGTTAATTCATTTATTGGATCTAAAGATTCTAAGGGTTCAATTTCCTGTAAGTTATTCATTAAGGGTTTTAAAAATAATTCTTTCCAGTCTTTAGGTTTGGGTACAGGTATTACTAAATTAGCTTGATCTAAACATGCTAATGCAAATAAAGGTGAACTATAAAGTTGTTCTGTTTTTAATTCGATCCGCGCTTCACCTACATCTAAAAACCATTGAGGTGGACTAGACGTGTACTTCGTTAAGTTACCCAGCATCGGCATTTGTTCTTCACCATAACCTACACCGAATTTTTTTGTACGACATAATCTTGATTGACACACAGCATTGATAGGTGCATCTTTACATCGGTATTTGTCATAACCTTTTCTGCTTACGGATTTAATTAATTGTTGAACCTCACTATTACTAAGCGGAGGATTCATATGAGTTTGATTTGCTTTTACTAATTCATCTTCCCAAGAATCGGGTTTGGCTTGTTTATAATAAACGGCAATATTAAATAATGCATTATTTCTAGCACCTTCCCCAAAACCCTCCTTGGCTAATTGATTGAGACAAGGAGGTCCCTGAGGAAAAGCTTCATCTATTTTTTTCTCTTCGATTTTAATTTTCTCCACCTGTTCCATTCGAAGAGCATAAAGATCATAGAGCTTATAAAATTCCTCAAGTGTAGCAGCGGAGCCATTATCGTTGATAGCATAGCGCAGTCCTTTGGTTCCATTAAAGTAGGGTAAGTTTAAAAAATTACCTGTGTCCCCACGTTCCACAAGTATTTCTGTTTGTTTAGGAAAGATTTCACAACCTTCATAACCTAAAGTTTTTGAGATTTTCTTTAATGTATTTTGCATTAAAGAAGCTGGAATAAATTCTGTAGTAAATAAAAAAATGTGAGCACCGCCGGATTTAGATCGGCACACAATGAGAGGAAGTTTTAACTTACGAATAGTTTGAATAAGACCGCTATGTTTAAGATTATAAACGTCGATGTCAATGCAACCCCACTTACAATCATTATCTTCTGTAATAGGGATAATCCCCAAAGCAGGAGCGATACCTGCAAGGTGATTTTTCCATAATTCATCTGTAACGTTTTTCCTAACGATAAAAGCCTTTCCTTTAAGCTTTCCGTTAGCACTGCGGTCACCCTTTTGATATTGTCCATATGCTATTGTTAATCCACTGAATATTTTTTTGAATGTCTCCATATACGCCTTTCTTCCTTCTATGTAAAGGGCCCTTTCGGGCCCTTCGCAAATTTAATACGGTGTTGCCGTACTAGATTTTTCTTCCACATCTGCTTTTGTTTGCACGTTGCCCTTGGAAACATTTCCCTTAAAATCTTTTGCACTTAAGTACAATGATTTATCTTTTTGTTCCAGGATTCTGTCTTGTGTTACAACCCATCCAAACCAAGAACCTTTATCGTTCTTTTGTAGTGTAGATGTTAGATTGTAAACAACCCCATGCATAGGTGGAATCGCAAATCCACCTTTTCCGTCAGGTATTTGTATGGTTTTCATCATTGAATTCCATTTTTTACTGACATTTAGTTGAGTTGATTTCATTGTAATCAACGCAGGAGTATAAGCTCCTGTTTTTGTCTCAACTAATACATAATAAGAAGCAGTTTCTTCTAAGTAGTTACCATTAGGTAATCTAATTTTAGAACCTTCTCTCTTACCTGTTGCGATCACCGGACTTTGTGGTAGATGAATTGCCGCAGGCGCACCTGGACCTTCCCCTCTATCATTCCATTCTGGATAATCTTTTTTGTAGTAGCAAGGAATAACCTTGATACCTTTTTTACCATCGAATAAATCGTTGGTAACAGTATTATAGATCATGCCAGGTTTGGCATCCTCTATA
>VTLG01015210.1_pt1 | contig 14700 bp, 27 predicted proteins | sample 4694571 | NCBI WGS metagenome assembly VTLG01 (sample SAMN12604809, study PRJNA352737) | marine metagenome | biome: ENVO:00000447; feature: ENVO:00000209|ENVO:00000569|ENVO:01000036; material: ENVO:00002151; isolation source: viral sequences binned using virsorter ...
GAGCCGCCATCATCAAATTTGACTTGCCCAACATCACCTTTTACAGCAGCCATAACAATAAAAAGAAATATTTATAATTATATTAACCTTTTTTTGGTTTTTTTACAGCTTTTGTTTTTTGCTTTTCTAAATAGCGTCTGCATTGAGGATCCCAGTATTTTGGATCTCTTCTACCTTTGACAGCTTCAATAGCGTCAAGCATTTCTTCTGTAATCTCAATCATGGTACAAGTGCCTCATATAATTCAAATGTTATTCTAATCTGTGTCTGAAATTTACCTTCTGGAGTGGATTGAAATATCTCAGGCCCTACTGGTGGATCAAAACGTACATCTGAAACAGTTATTCTGTTAAATAAATTTCTTAATCTGGTGCATATATCAAAATTTGCCCCTGCTCCTAGTCCTTGCTCTGTATAAATATTAAAAGTAATAAGACCCACAACAAGATTTGTTGCGGTGGTACTTGAATTAGGTGCTTGCTGTGTAAGGTATTCACTTGATCCAAAGCTAGTAACGCATTGAATATATTGATCGACAGTAGAGGCATCAAAAGGAACATTATTAAAAACTAGAGGTATTGATGGCCCAATTCTAAATTCATCATTCAATCGTTTTTCTATAGTAGCTCTAACTGTATTTATGTCTGTAGCTGCCATCAGATCCTCCTCCTAAGTTGTTTGACTACATATTGTTCTAACTCTTTACCAATAAGCTCAGGAAAGCCAGCAACAGTGTTTTGTCTTGTTCTATAAACACCGCCCCATGATGGTGGTAGGTTTACGCCAAAGCAAACAGGCTCTGCATAAACAAGATTGTTTGTTATTTGTCCTCTAAAAGGTTCTATTTTTGTTTGCCATGCAGCCCTTAACTGGCCACCGCCTTTTGGTTCTCCTTTATAAACTATCCTGACTGGTGTTGCTTTTTTTACCCTTGCTGTCCACTCAAGAGTAGTAGCTTGTACAAGATCAACAACTGTTTCTCTAAAAAAATCGTCAATTTCATCTACCCTAATCCTTCTGGCCATGACTACCTCAAGAAAATATCAAAGCTGATTGCTATATTGTCCTGTTCATTTGTATTGATCTGAACCACCTTATACTGTGTTCCACTTATAAGCACACGATCAAATGTTGTTGGAGTAAAAGTTATATCACCAGCAGATATGGTAAGTCGTTTGTCCTGACTAGAAACTAGGTCACTAACCTCAGACCTTGTTACATTGCTCACGACACCCTTTATGTTGACATCTGTTTTAACTTCACTCATTGAACCGCTAGTAGGGTTATATATTCCAGTCGTCACTCTTCTATAAGTAATGTCGCCACCAAGAACCTTGATAGTCTTGGAAGCTGCCTTTTTTAAAGCGTTAGCAATACTCATAAGTAGTAAGCAATAACAGCGTCACCACTTGAAATCTGAACACTTGTAATTACACCACAAACTTCTGCTGAATGATGTATAGGTATTCCAGCAATAGTTGTAGATGTATTCTCTGTTATGTTCTCAGCAACAAGATCAACAGTTGAGTTTTTTAGTGCAACAACTTTGCCAAATCTACCAGTATAAGCCTGTGTATGATCTGTGATTATTATTGCGGCTGGGTAGTCGTATGGCATTTTAAGACCTCTTGATTGATAGATTAGCACTTCCACCTATTCTAATACCTTTCAAATAGTGGTCAACGATAGGTGGTATTCGATCAACACCTGTTCTTCCGTAAAAGTTAGGAGTGACATTTATATTTCCAATACTTACAGCATTGAAATCTTCAAGTCCACTTAGGCCGATACCATCTTTGTTGTTATTTAAATAAACAGCAAGAATTATCTGTGCGTGTTGAACTAGATCAGGGATTTCTGTGTCTGTGTAGTAGTCGGCAAGAATCCTGTTAGGGAAAGATAGGCCGTAAAGGTTTGTATATTGGTCAGGAACACGAACACCGCTGCGTGGCCACTGCCTCGCCTGTGTGTCAGATACCTTTGCACCTAAAAACTTTTCACGATCTATTCTCTGGGTCGCAGTAAACAAAGCCCTGTTTTTTTGATCGTCAGTGCTGTTACCCCATGCAACTACGTCATCAGATTCAGTCAAGCCGTCAATAAATCCTTGAGCTGCTGGCAGTGTGACATAGCTGTTAGCGTTTGCACTACCTACTGTCGCTGTTATTGAGATTGCCATTTTTCTTTGATTTTGGCTTTGGTTTTTTTGTAAGAGCTAGAGAAGCTGCCTTTTCTTTGGCAGCCTCCCTTTCTCTTAATCGCCTAAAAGTTGCGATACCCATTTACTTTCTGAAAGCACTTACAGCAGTTGAGCTGGAAACTCTAAAAATAAAAGTTCCAGAACTGTCCGCAGTAACATCAGGCTCACCAACAATAGTGACACCAGATCCAGCAGTCAAAGTAAATTTATGTGTGGACGCTGCTTTGTTTACGATTGTAAGTTCAAAACATTGACCAACACCACTCTGAGTTCCTAAAGCAGAAATGATTTCCGCTGCTGTTGGAGTTGTGATAGCTCTGTTCCCAGTTGGAGTGCCATCAACAATGCCCTCAATGATCTCAGCAGTAGTAAGAGTATGAGCACCATTTTCAGTTTTGATAACCTTAGTTTTGGTTAACTGTCCGAAAGGTGGGTTTTGTAGCTCAAAAATTGTAGCCATGATTAATTACCTCTAGTCGTTATTAGAAACTACAGTAGCTCTAACAATACCGATATTCTTTGTTTCATAGACTTTCGACCAAGAGCCTACAGTTTCAAGAACTGATCTTGATGGGTTAACAGTTGATACTGCATACTTCAAACCAACAGGGTGGTAGATGTAATGAAGATCAACAGCCATTGCCTCTTCTAGAGCAAGAATGTCTCTATCTGTTTGTGTTCTGATAGGAGCTTGCTCACCAGTAACAACAGCACCATTTGTGAACATGAATACAGAGTACTCAGTTGTAGATCCAGAGCCTGTTGTAGGAATATCGTCAGAAACGATAACTCTTAGACCCATAAATGTTGGAACTGTTGGGCTACCAAATGCGTTCTGGATAGAACCACCTGATGCTGTAGCACCGCCACCATTGACATCACCAGCAAGAACAAAATCAACTGCTCTTCTTTCAACAAGATCGTAGTAACACTTTGAGTGCATTGCGATTGTTGTTAGCTTGTCACCTTGATCGCCTAGTAATGACTGAGCTTTTGCAACGTGTCTAGGACTCAATGCTGTAGGTGTATCACCTGACTCAGAGTCAATAGTTAGATCAAACAATGCTGAACTGCTTGAGTTTGCATTGATAGAACCAAAAGCACCAGTTAAGCAAGAATATAGATCCTTCTGTTTCTGGTTATTTACATAAGCAGCCATTTTCTGAGCAATAGCAGCCATTGGATCTGTTGAACTACCAACAGCTAATGAAGCTAAATCTCTAGAACTGAAAGCTTTACCTCTATGAAGTACAGCAGCAATCTGGTTATCTGCTGTGATCTTCTGTGGATTTAATGATGTTGAGTCTGAAAGAACCTCAAAATCTCCACTTAAGTTTGCTTTGTAGAATGGAATCTTTACAAAGTCACCGCCTCTCTCTGCGGATAGATTTAATTCTGCCAAAGGTTGCACAACCCCACTCTGAAGAAAGCTATCTGTCTGTGTAGTAGCCTCAATCAAATAGGGTGTAAACACCTCTGGAATGATTAAATCACTGCGAACTGTCGCCATGTGAATTAATAGATATGTTTACTTCGAGGCACAACCTCTGACATGGCACAACCACGTTGTCTATATACTAACCTGTAACTGCGTTTTTGAGCATATTATATTTGTTAATATCTGTTTTATATAATCTCGCCTGTTCTGTAAGGTTGAATGAATCAGGTGCAAATGGGTTTTTATCAGTTGCAACAAACTCAGTCTGTATCTTAGTTGTGGTAGCTCCACCGCCTTGTGGTCTTGGATTTTTCTGTACCCATTGAGGCATCTTAGACATTGCCCACTCTTTGACTGGGGTTCTGTTATACCCATCAACAACTACAACTGTGCCGTCTGTTTCTCTAGCAAGCTGTTCCTTGCTTATACGACTCAATACATATTGAGGGTCATGTACAACATCAGCAAGTGCTGTTACTGCTGGAGCTTCGACTTCTAATTGTCTTTGTCTATTTTCTAGCTCCTGTATCTTTTGTTTTTGTTGCTCTTCTGCTTGCCTATACTGGGCTGCTAGTTTTTCTGTAGCCTCTTCATATCTACCCTTTGCCTCCAGCTCCTCTTGTTCTTTTTTCTGTTTAAATGCAATCAAAGCATTTACATCTACATCTTGAGGAACAGCCTTTGCAGCTTCCTTAGCTTTCTTGTAATCATCTAATATTTCAGAATTAGATTTTCTTAATCTTTCAACTTCAGCCTTTAGTGCAGCCATTTCAGCTGTGTTATCAGGCTTGATTACTTCGTCTGCCATAAATAAAAAATTTACAATTATTCACAATATTAGCTCCACTTTGTCTTGTCTGCCCAAAAAGCTGCTGACATTTTACCTTTGGCAATATTTTTAGCGTGTCTAGCCTTAAAACTCTTGCGTTTTGCCTTATCTGCGGCTGATTCGCCTTTTGTAGGTGGTTTATTCTTTGCTCCCTGCATACCAAACCTAATGAGTTTGACCTTATCGCCCTCTTTTGCTAGGACGACATGAGATTTAGTTGGGTGTGATGGGGTTCGCTTTGGTTTGTTAAAACCAGCAAGTCCAAATCTTTTTATTCTTGGATCACTCATTTCTTTTTCTTCTTTTTCATCAAGTCAGCATCTGCTTTTCTAGCTCCACCCTTACCAGAAATAAAACTATTGACTCTGCCCATAGCCCACGCACCCATAGGGACATTTCGTGAACCGCTAGACAGATAAGCACCTTGCCCACGCCTATAGACAGCGGCAAGCTGACCATAAGTAAATCTGGACTTGTCTGCCTTAGCTCTTAGACTTTTTTCTACGGCTGCGGACAGTGGTTTTCTTTTTGGAGCCATCTTGTTTAGTTCGTGATTTGGATACTGCTTTTATATCAATAAACTCTCCTCTTTTGTAAGCCTCCGCAGTGCGTTTGATTTCAGATGCCTTTGCACTCTTATTCTTAGCCCCACTAAGATATTTCTTAGCAACACCAGTCTTTTTATCTTTCGCTACCTTGCGGAACTTTCTCACTTTTTCTTAACTTTCTTTGTCTTTTTCTTTTTTGGTGGTCTGCCGACCTTAGAGCCATAGCTCCCTTTCCCCATTGGCATGATGTTAAAAAGTAACTGTTTTTATCTTACTTCCTTTTACGCTTTTTAGCAGTAGATAAAGCTATAGCCTGTGCTTGTTTTAATGTGCGGCCTTCTTTCATAAGGAGCCTTATATTGGCACTGATAGCTTTCTGTGACTTACCTTTCTTTAATGGCATTATGTTTGACCTGTCTTTTCTATTTTATTAAGTTCTTTCTCTTCTTTCTCCAAAACTTCAACACCTTCAATAACATTAATATTTTCTGAGCCATACCTATGAGTCAAAGCTGTTGCAACATCTAAAGCTGTTGTCTGGTTGCCACTCATATAGTTATGTCCAGCCGCACCATAACTGTAGTTCAATGAAAACTCAGCATCTTCAATTAGTTCTTGATTACCTGTCCAGATAACAGTATCAGGTGAACTTACCATTGTGGCAAATGCTGTCTCCTCACCGAACTTAACTTCAATCTTTATTGCCATCAGTATGTGTTCCTAGTCATTGAAAGAATCATATGAAAATGATCTGGGTCGATTGTATAAAGTCTAAACATCAACTCTGGATCTGCAAAGTGTTCAACACCCATACTCACAATCTCAGTTGCAGTATCTACAGTTTTGTTCAAGATTCGATCATATTTTTGATATGGTCTGCCAGCATAAGGTGAAATAAATTCATCAGGCAAAACACTTTCTGATAAAGTCCACGCTTTTTTTACTTCTCTAGGTGATTTTGTTGGAATATTACTTGTAATTTTTGAAGTTCTAAATCCTACCGCCATATCAAGGTTTTCTTTTCTAACCTTTTCAAGTGAATGTCCTATTTCATGGAATACTGTTTGTTTAGAACTTAAACTCATATATCCTAACTCTGGATCTTCAAACGGAACTAATATCTCGCCTCTTGCATCATTGTTTGCCCTACTTGTTCCAAGTTTAACCTTCGATATTTTGCCGTCCCTGACTGAATAGTTTGGATTGACAGTGACTCCACCACCATTAAACATCTTTGTGAACTCTTCTACTTGCTCACGAACTTTGGCCTGTAGTGCTTTTGTTTTGTTTTTAAATGGAAGCTTATCAAGTGTTTCTTTAATCTCTGCATTAGTGACATTTGTTTCAAGTAATTCTTTTCTAAGAATCGCCATTTCTTTTGACCCTTCTACTTCTATTTTTCTAAAAGCCTGTCTTGTTTCCAGCCATTTTGTTCTCCTTGCTGCTCTTTCTTTGTAATAAATATCAATAGCTTCACTTCTAGTCAGCCCAGCTTTTCTCAATCTGGTAGGTGTTCCATAATTCTTTTGCCAGCTATAAGTAAAATAATTTTCTGATGCTGTTTCATACTCAGCAAAGGCTTTTTTGTATTGTTTTGATAATTGATTTGCCTTTTCAAATCTACCCTTAGTCATTGATTCACCCCTTCTGATCGCCTCTTTGTAATCTGTTGTTACGCCCCATGATCCCTCTACAACCTTTGTGTTAGCCATAGACTTAACTGCTGTGACTGTTTCTGCTACAGCTTTTGCTTTGGGCTTAAGTGTACTGACCTTGCCATATAGCCTTTGCAAGTCCTTAAGACTACGCTTTGTTCCGTCATTGCGGATCATCTTTCTTAGAGCCTTCTGTCCAGATCCTTCCTTTCCAGCCAGTCTTTTGAAATAATTTACCTTTGCTGAATCGCCAAGAGTTTTGATCTGTAGTTCTTTGTCCTGTTTTAGTAGCCAGTCTCCGTATGCTGTTCCTTGCGGTACTTGGCCAGTTGATGATGGTCTAAATCTTCCAACAACATTCGGTGGCTTTTCAAGGTTAGGATATTTCTTTTGCAAACCATCAAAGTCCACAACAGGGACAGTAGTAGATCGACAGTTGAAGTGTTGCGGTGGTGTCGGGCCATTATTGTAGTCAAACTTTTGTCCATCAAGTCGCTGACAAATAGCACTTGTTCGAGAATCCAAAGTTGCAACATATTCATATTTAGGGGCAACCTTTTTATTTGCGGCATATACAGCCTGTGATGCTTGATTTGTTACCTGATTAACAGATGTTCTTACGATAGTCTGAATCTGATTATTAGCCAGCTTTGTTAACTCACCGCCAGCTTGAGCCATTTGCCTGACACTGGCTTTCTGTAGATCGTCAAAATCAAGTCTGCCAACTAATCTCCTACTGATCTGCTGTAATGTCTCACCAGCAAAGACTCCTGACCTGACTGCTAAATCTAATCTCTCCGCTGAGGACTCTGCTATACCCCTAAATGCTTTCTGTACTGTCTGCCCATTTGGAAGCTTGATTGTTGCACCCTGCAAAGATGTAAGACTAAACTTACCAGATCCAAATTTTACAAAGTCATCTTCTGTAAACTTCTGACTTGTAAATACATTGATCTTTGATGGATCAGTCATAATTACTGAATCTGCATAATCCTTACTGATAGCAACACTATTGATGGGAACATCACCAGAGGCTGTAATGTTTTTCAGTTCATTAACAACAAAATCCCTCTGTAGTTCTGCCACTCCCTGCAACTCATCTTTCATATCAAGGGCTGATCTAGCCCACCAAGTGTCCAAACTATCTTTTGACTGCTTGATTATTGCCCTTAACCTTTTTCTTGTTACTGGTGCAATGATTCTTGACCCGCCCTTAGCTATCTCTGCAACCTGTCTTTCATTAATAGACCTTAACTGTTTGGCTGCATTGAGGATTATTTCATTGTAAGTGACTACATATTTCTCTGATACTGCTACTGAATATCTATTCAGATCAATGATTTCTCTATAGAAAATCTCTGGTGTGGACATTTATCATTCGTCCTCTGTATCCGCTGCCGCATCTGCTGGCTCCGCTGGTTCCTCCCTTTCTGTAAGACCTCCGTTCTGTGTTGTTTCGATCTCATCTTCAACGTCAAAGTCATCACCAAGTATCTCTCCAGCTGATAATTGATTCAATAATGTCTCCTGACTGATAGTGCCAGATGTGAACAATGCAAGTAACGACTGAATCTCCTGTGGTTCTAGCCTTGCAGAAACAAAGTCTCTGTTAACAAAGCAACTTCCAGCATTAGGTTCGTTGAGATATTCGCTATGAAACTTCAAGCAATTATCTATCAAGTCTTGCATTTGCTGGGCAACAACCATCATTGTGCTGTCATTCTGCGATCTATCTATTCTCTTGGCCTCTGCTGTCTCTCCTACTAACTTCTGCCCAAGAACTGCGGCCAGCGATAATGTATTGATCTGCTCTTTTATATCATCAAGCCTTTTGAACTGACTGTCATAGCTATCTCCTGATGGACTGATGTATTCCATGCGTGAATCTGGTGGCAATGCTAAAGCTTCACTTGGGCCTGTTGTTATCTCATCTGCATTTGGATAGCCAAAGACTGCAAGCAATGGAACAGAACTAATATGCAATATGTTGTCCAAGTCAGACTGGATCTGGTAATGCTTTAGGTTTAGCTCTGCAATGTCATACAAAGGACTGCGGCTTTCATAGAATCCGACCCTGTTGGAATAGGCAACAGCAAAGGGTATCTTGTCCTTCAAGCTCATTTCACCTTCTTCAAACAATATATATTCACCCTTCTTTTCGTTTTTCCTGTGAATCTCATACCTACCACGTTCCAATACTCTTACTTGCGTGATGTTCTTCTCACCATACTTACCATCTGGCTCAACAACCCTTTCCAATAAACGTACTTGTGTGAGTTCTCTTGCACCATCTATGATCTCAGTCCTCCAGCCTAAAATATCTGATGGCTTATATGTCACCCAGTATGGCCTTGCTTTCTCTCCTTCCTTTGGTGCATCTACCAAAACACCACAATGTCCAAAAGAAATAACTGTTCTTGCAGTCTGATATAGCCAAACATTCAGATCGTTGCCCTCTAAATCAACATCAAACAACTGCTCTCTAACTAAGTCAGATACATCATCAAGTCTTAATGGCTTTCTGACCAGCATACCGCTTAACATTTTCTCTATTCTCTGAAGATATGGGACTACTGTTGATCTTGATAATCTGCGGTCATAGCTATCATCTACTTCTCTTTCTAGCTGAGGCAAGTATTTTCTATGCTCTGATCTAATTTTGTATGTGCCTTCCTTCAAATCTGCTATCAAATCCCAGAATTGAGCCATGCGTTGATAGGCCGCATTTGGACTGACAACTGTTGTAGGAGCTACTGTTACAGGCTGGTTGTAAATATTTAGTGAGCTATACACAGTTTTGCCTCAATAATACCATGATCTTAATATATTCTAATCCCTGTAGGTTTGCCCGACCTTGCAAATAATGGATTGAACTCACGCCAAATAAGATAGCCCAAACTATCAGCCATGTGGTCATAGCCAGACTCTTTATCAGGCTCTCCTTTTTCGTTGTACGACTGAAGTTCCATTGATTCGATTAGCTTTCTGCAACTGGCATGGATTTGTAAACGGCTTTCCCCCTTGCCGTTACATAATAAAGCCTGTACGGAAGCGACCCTATCTCTGACTGGCGGGTTGCTGCGGGGACTTTGATTGCTGAAACCATATCCAGAAAGTATCTCAATGTCTGTCTGGCTCGCATTTGTACTCCTGTTTCCTCCACTAGCATCTGGGTAAACGTATATCTTATTCATAGGGTATCTGGCTTTTATCTCTTGAGCAATAGAATCAGTATCGTGACTACCGCTGATCTCATCAAATATTAACAATTTTTGATCTTGGACAATGCCGATAACACAATTCATGTTGCCAATATTGAAGTCCATGCCCACTCTCAAAGGCTCAAGACCAATATCAGGTTTAGTGTTTGTGACATTCTGTTCTCTGGTAAAGCGATCATAGACTTGGCCTGTGGTTAGGTTTATGAACTCTCCATTGAGATATGCCTGTAGCATTGATGGATCGTAGTTGGATTGCATACGTTCAATAAAGTCACTAGGCAAATGTGGGTTGTCTTGAGTCCTCATCTTGATTAGCTGCCTATCTGTTCTCTCCTTAGCTTCGTCTGTACCAAATGTGTTATATAGCCAGCGAAATCCCTCTGGTGTACTAGCTGCACAAAACTGGCGAACATTGCCAGCCCTTAGTCGTCCCAGTATCTTTGGGAAAGCTTTGTCTGCAATAGTTGGTGATACAACGTCTATCTCATCAACAAGTACATGGCTCAAGTTCAGACCGATAATCCTAGACCAGTTCTCGAAGCTGCGGCATAGTAGCTTGCTGTCGCCTTCTTTGAAATGCAAAGTATATTCTGGTAAGGGACTAGCTCTGAAAGTATATGGGATCTCATACTGTTCAAGGAACAATTCAAAGTCTGTCTGCCAAATGTCTCTGATAAGCGGTGCGGTAGGTTCCATAACAGCACCGATAAACCCTATGTTCTGGGCTGCAAGCTTAACTGCCATACTGCACAAAGCTCTTGTCTTACCAGCACCATATCCAGCAGAAAGGCCAACAATTTCATTTTGGTTATCAAAGAACTGTTGCTGCGGTGGGTGCAAGTCAGCCCTGATCCTATCTAACAGCTCTCCAGTATCAATATCAACATATCTACTACCTATGTGATCTAATACAGATCCTTCTCTATTCAGTATGCTCAAGACATCACCTGACCTACCTTAGCCATTGAGTTTATACAGCCTAAAGCCACTGTTAACTGGCCTGATTTCCTAGCCTCTTTTGCTAATGATGCGTATTGAGCTAAAACTTCAGCCGTAAATTGTCGTCTATCAATATCAAAATCTTGTTTCAAGATCACTGTCGCCTCTTGGATATATCTATCTATTGACCTTTGAGTAATACCCCACTCAGTTGCAGCAAATTGACTTATTTCTGATCTAACAGTACCGACAGACAAAAGCTTTGCAACTTTGTTCACTCTGAACTCATGCTCATTCTTGCTGGTTCTGCCGTTAGACACTATCAAATTATGGTTTTTTATATTCTAAATGTAGCGTCAATCAATAGTTTTTGTCGATTCTTCAATACCAAAAATGAATTTACTCTGATTTTCTTGTATCTCACATAAAATATTTTCTAATAAGTTTATTGTTGATCTTATCTCCTCTCTCCTATCACAAATATAAGCACACATCTTTTGATGATCGTTTCTGAGATCATATCTTATGTTTGTGGACTCCCAATACTTGAGAAGTTTTTTTTGAACATCTAAAGTTCTGAGATAAGTTTCAGCTAAGTCATTAAGTTCTTTTAATGATAGGTTTTTAATTTTTTTCATGGTTTTTGTTTCTGTTGTTTTTGCTCTTCCCAACTTCCAATAAGGTATAAAAGGTCAATAACACGCTTTCTTGCTGCCAAAATGCGGTCATTGTTGAAGCTGTCAAAGTCTTTATTTTTCATTTCTTGCTTTTTGGATTGCTAGTTTACAAGCTTCTGGCTTGTATGAAATACCTCTTCCCATAGTTCGTATCCAGTGTATGCCTTCTTTTAATACACCATTTTTTCTAAATTTAACAAGTGTACCTTCAGATTTATAGCCCATCATATCGGCAGCGTGTAATTGCTGATAAAAACCTTTGCTTGCATAATATTTTACTCTGCGTGGGTCATAAGGATCGCTTTCTGCTTTCTCTTGTTTCTTTTTTTCATTTTCCATTGCTATAGCAATTTTATCATGTACTTTTAAATACTCTTTTATCAAAGGATTATCTTCAAATTTAAGTTCAGAAACTTTATCAGTTTGTGACATATATGTAAGTAGAGCAACTTTAATGTGACTCCACTCTCTTTCTGTAAATTCAATTTTCATAATGATTTCATAGTAAAGTTTGCAAGTTGTTCTTTTACCTTTTGAACTTCTGGTGGTAATTTAGTTTTCTTCTTTTTTAAATTATCAACAATTATTTTATTCATCAGCTTAGTTGTTTTGATCCAGTTTTCTTTTCTGATGTTATGGATCTCTCTTACTACTTCAATATCAAGATCAACACCAATATTATTTCTAATAGTGCCATCAAGATCCCTGTAGCCTTTACAGACTAATTGGTTATCATCATCATATTTTGCATTAGCTGCGGAGCAGTAGCAAATAAGAGCTAAATCATGTCCACCACAGCGTTTTCCTGAGTCATCTATATCATAATCAGGTAAGTGTTGGTTGATTAGTCCATCAGAATTATGGATTATTCCAGAATCGTTACAAGCATGACATTCATAATATGGTGCTTTGAATGTAACTTCCCGATCAATGGGCCTTCTTTTGTAGCTTTTCATGGTGCTAAAAGGGGTGATTTTTAGGTTTTCTAAATGTAATCGGCTTTTTATCCAGTGTCAATAAATATTGTTCATATTGGCCTTTGCTGACCCAGCGGCAAGCATCAGGAAACATTGGCGTGAACTTATCCTGTTTCAATGATCTTATTCTGGCTCTTAGATCGGCCTCAAGGCATTGTTTTAGTTTGTCCCTTGTGTTGGCATCTAATTTCATAAATTGCTTGTATGTGTCGCTTTTCGATTGAGATAAAGACCTCATGTCTTTTGGTATTGCCAGATAAGCTTTCCAAAAAGGTTCAAAGCTTTTGTTTTTATAGTTATTTGTTTTAGTTAGTTTGTTTTTCTTAGGGTGACTCTGTGACATAGGGGCTATGACTTTCTGACATGACCCCTCTGACTCTCTGTCACCCCCCTGTGACTCTAAGACACCCCCTCTGGTTACTGATGGGCTAATCACAGGTGCTGGCTTGAAATGTTGCCAGACAGTGACCCTATAGCAGTTTGTCATCTGATTATTTTCATCAATCCTGATCTGCTTTTGCAACAGGCCAAGTTCTACAAGCTGGTTAACAGTTCTGATGACTGTGCGAGAGGACATCATTGCGTCCTTTGCAATGGTCTGGTAGCTGGGCCAAATATTTGGATAATAAGACTGCAATACCCAAATAACTGAGAGTTGGTTTGGTGTGACTTTCCCTTTCAAAGCTGTCGGCAAAGCTATGAATGGAGTATTCTCTGGAATAAAGCTCATTTTTATGGAATATATAATTCACGTTAAAGGTATGGAGTCAGCTCCACAGGGAAGCAAAAAACACGTTGGAAATGGAATAATGGTCGAGACAAGTAAACGTCTAAAATCATGGCGAAAACAGGTGAATCTAAGGGCAAAGTTGATAGTGGACGATATAATCAAAGAACCAGTTGAGATTGAGGTGGTGTTCTGGTTCCAACGCCCGAAGCTTCACTATCTCCCCAATGGCATGATTCGTCAATCAGCCCCTGTGTATATTACCAACAAAAACAAGGGTGATCTGGATAAACATTGCAGAGCCTTACTGGATTCTCTCACTAAATCCGCATTTGCTGACGATAGCCAAGTTGTAAGTTTACACGCTGTCAAAAAGTATTGCGAAACAGAATCTCAAACTGGTGCGACCATAAAAATAAGAACTATAAATGAAACGGATTTCATGGGTGGCCTGTCCTAAGTGCCAAGAATACACAGATCAAAAAGTAAGAAGATCAGACCGCAACTCAAAGCACGTTATTGTCAGACGTAGAGAGTGCTATAAGTGCAATCATATATGGCACACAATCCAATATCCAGAAATGATTGTTCCTGATATAAAAGCAAAATATATATTGGTTGAGTAGTCGGGAGATAGATCGGCTCTTCGCATAACCGCCCTGCTTTCACTACGTTCTGCTGTAGCTGTGGTATGGCTTTCAGATCTGCTTTGCATAGATCATCAGGCTTCCCGACTCATAATTCATTCAATGCGTGTTCAAGGGAATAAACAACTCTGGAAATGATACCAGCGTCAAGATGTTCTCTTGCTAGGCCATCACCCTTAGTTGATGGATTCTTTTTCAAAAACTGCCTCAGCCTATGGGCATCTTCAGCTTTGATGTTGAGAAAAATGTTCATGTAGTTTTTCAAATACACGAAGTTGTAATCTCTTACATTTAGATATTAACCCTTAATTCAGTGGATCATCAAATTCTGGAATATTAGCTGTGTAAATAATATCCTCACAATTTTGTATTTGTAGCTGTATCAATGCAATCTTTTCTATAGCTGCATAGACCTCTTTTTTAGTTCTAGGCTCACAAAGATAGTCAATAAACTTTTCTGATTCTTGCTCCAGAAAAGCTTTTTTTAATTGATATTCAAGTTTGTCCTGAGTCATCTTGAGCCTCCATGATCTCTGACATCATTGCAGCTAATTCAATCTCTTTTGGCAAGTTATATTTAAGCCATTCATGAAAGGCCATTTTGATGACTTGGCCTTTTGATGTTCCATGCAGCTTTGCTAAGTGACAAAGAGCAAAATGATCTTGCTTGGAGTAAGGAGTAAACTTGAAGCTGTACTGACCCAAGTTTGTTTCTTCTGGTTTGATTGACATTATTTAACCTCCTTGATTGCTTTTTGTAGTTTTAGAGCTTCAATCTTTTTTGCTTTCCATTCTTTAAGTTCTTTGGTTAGCTCTTCGATTCTTTGATCGCAACATAATAG
>VTLG01016928.1_pt1 | contig 14700 bp, 21 predicted proteins | sample 4694571 | NCBI WGS metagenome assembly VTLG01 (sample SAMN12604809, study PRJNA352737) | marine metagenome | biome: ENVO:00000447; feature: ENVO:00000209|ENVO:00000569|ENVO:01000036; material: ENVO:00002151; isolation source: viral sequences binned using virsorter ...
GCTTGAAATTCTAGGTTTAATTCTTCTTCTTTGTCTAAACCTAATGCTGATAATATTTGTTTTTTTAAATCCATTTTTTAAAGTCTTTAGTATATAATAGAATTATTTATTTGTTATTTGATTTTTACCTATATTGGTCTGCTCTTAAATTTTTTATATGACCTTCTGCGCTGTTAATATAAGAGTTTAAAACATTTTCTATACCTTGTATTTCTCTAGGTTTTGTCACTCCTAACTCTTTAAGTTGTTTTTCTGCTTTTTCTATTAAGTCTATACCGTCTTCTGATTTTCTCATAAGTTTTATAAAATCATTTTCAACTCTTAATATTGTTTTTCTTACATCACTTAAACCCTTACCTTCTGCAATAGCACTAAATCTTTGTGCTTCTTTGTATATTTTTGTTATGTCGTCCATTAAACCTAACTCTACTTTCTCTACCTTTTCACCTTTTGCGTTAGATAGTATTGTGTTTAGTTTGTCTTCGTAATTTTTGTACATAGTTATTTTTTTATTTTACCTTCTTTTACTAATTCGTTGTATGCTTCTACTATTTCTTCGTCTGTAACTGTTTTGCTCATTTTTTCCATTTTGTCTACAAAGTAACCTTCTATTGATAATCCTTTTAATTCACCTGCTTTTATCTTTTCCCACAAATCATTATTTTCTATTTTCATTTTTACAAACCACGTGCCATTTGGTAGGTCGTAGCCATACATTTTAGACTTGTCTTGATCACCTTCTTTTATCCAACTTTCTACTGTCAATACACCTGCTACTCTGTCTTGGTGTTGGTATGTAGCTTTGTGGTGATTGTTGTATTTAAGGTATAACTCGCTAGCTTTTCTTACTGTGTCCTTTGAAAAGTATACGTAATACTCTGAATCTGTATTAGGGTTGTATCTAAATATCTGTTTGTTAGGTATTAGTGCAGGACTGATTAACATTCTTTTTTCTTCGTCAATCTTTGAGAATGTAAGGTTGTGCTTGTCTTTTCCAAAAAATACAAAATCCACTTCTATTGCAGGACTTGTTACTAGACTTATTGCGTCTATAGATAGTTCTTCGTTATCGTCACTTATTACAAGCTCTGTGATTTTAGTAAGTTTTTTCTTCATATTTATATAATAGATTTAAATTAGTTTTATTTGATTTTAGATAGTTGCTCTACGTCTAATGTTTGCTAGTTTGTTTTGACTATTTGTTATGTCGTCACTTACTACAAACGCTCTTGCAGGTTCAATATCAGGTGTAGCACCACCTAAAGTAAATGCACCACTTACCATTTGAGGTGCAGGAGCTTGTTGAGTAGCTGAAGGTACAGAACCACCACCACCACCACCAGGTACGTCTGTAGCAATTATCTTTCTTATGTTAGCTATACCACCTGCTATTACTGCTGCACCTGTTACAAATCCTGCTACACCACCCTGTGCAAACGCTTTGTTAGCACCTGCAAAAGTATCTATAGTTGCTTGTGCTATTGCTAGTGCTTTGTTTTCTCCTGCTAAGTCACCTAATGCACCTGCTAGTGAGCTAAATGCTTCTAACTCTGCTTCTTTACGTTCTCTAGCTAAGTCTAAAAGTTCTTTGTCTGCGTCTTTTTGTTCACGTTTAAGACTTATAGTGTTTGTAAGTTGCTCGCTTTCAAAACCTGTAACTTGTGCTATTATACCTTCACGTTCTGCTATTGCTTCATTTAGTGCTATTTGTAAGTCTACGTTTTCTTTGTTTTTGTCTAATTCCTTCTGCGCTGCGTCTACTGCTATGTCTGCGTTAGCTAACATAACTTCTTTTTGTTTTTCTAGTAATGCACCTAAGTCCTCATTTGCTTTTATTCTTTGTTCAAATGTTAAACTTTCGTCGTCTCTTACTTGTCGTAAACTTTCTGCTTGTGCGTCAAATTGTTCTAATAATATACGGTTTCTACTTTCTGCTAACTCTGCTGACTTGTCAAGCTCTACGTTTGCTTTTGCTGCTTTGCCTGTTTCAGTAACAAAGTTTTTTATTTTTTGAGTAACCTTAGTTATTGCGTTGTCCATTTGTGCAGTTTCTACTGCGTTACCTGTAACTGTGTCTTTTAAGTTACCTAGTGCAGTCTTTGCTGTTTCGCTAGCTTCTTTAAAATCACCTTTAAATACTTGAAACAACGCTTTACCTAAACCACCTACACCTTGTATAAGGTTTGTAATACGTGTTATTATTTCTACACTTAAGGTTCTACCAAATTCAAGTGCATTTTGTACTGCTTCACTACCAAATAATCTACTCATTATACCTGACGCTACTTGTGTGTTGTCTGATAAAAAATTAAAGAACTTGTTAAATGTTATACTAAGAAACTCTGTAGCAGTTCTAAAACCGTCTACTACTCTTTGATTTTGTCCAAATATGTCTTTAAGCTGTGTAAACGCTGCTAGTATCAGACCTAAACCTAATCCTTTTAATCCTGCGCCTAATCTACCAACTGCACCAGTAATTCTTTTAAATCCTGTGTTGCCTTCTTTTGTTGCTTTGTTAAGGTCGTTAGTCTGATCTACTGCACCACTAAGCTCGTCTGCTAGTTTTTCTACGTCTTTAGCTGCGTCATCTATATTACTATTTATTTTTAAGTTAATTTCTTCTGCCATAATTAAAATGTGTTTAATGTTTTATTTGTGAATAGATGTACACTTGAATACCAGTTAATATTAACGTTTGCAAGTCCTGTAACTTTTAAAGTAATAAAATTATCTGTTACTGATGCAAAACTTGGTGTTACTTCTAATGCTAAACTACCGTCTGCTATTGTACTTATTGATTGTGTAAATGAAGTATCAAATCCATTGTTTATTTTACACGCACCAACTAACTTATAGTAAATGTATTGTCCTGCAGTACCGTCTTCACCACCTGTGCAAAGTCCAATAATATGTGCTTCAAATCCTAATATACAGTTGTTTTGTATTTCTATATGACTACCGTCATTTTGTATAGTTAAATTAGTTAATGTATCGTTTGTTGTGTTACCACTTAATTGTATAATAGACATCTGATGTGCACCTACTTGTCCGTCACTTAATTTACCTGCACCTATTACTACTTCTCCATTGTGTAGTGCTAAACCAAAAGAACCACCAATGATTGCTGAATTGTTTACTGAATTATTTATTTGGTTGTTACTACCTGAAAGTAAAACGTTTTGATTTACACCCTTTGTTCTATTAGATTGTCCTATTACTATACTGTTTTCTGTGCCTTGATCTATTTCGATATTAGTGCCTTTAGTAAGTAATTGTTGTTTTTGATTAATTTTTTCTAAGTTTGCATTGTATGAAAAAGCTAAACAAACACCGTTTTTACTGTCGTACTTGTATCCGTATGATTCACAGGTAATTTGATTTGGTATTACTTCTATACTACCGTCTGTAAATATTACTTCACCTGTTGGTAAAATTGTTTGTGGTTTTATTTTAAATCCTTTTTTAAAATCCATTAATCTAATAGTATAAATTCAACTGTTGATAATTCTTCTGATTTGTATTCTATTTTATTAACCCTATATACTCTGTTTTTAATAGTAACTTTATCAAAAAAATTAAATGTGTTTATGTCTGAAGGTGTTAAGTAAACTTGTAACGTTAAAACTCTAGTGTCAGGGTGGTATAGTTCAGTATAATATTTTGACCAATATGTATTAAATAAATTATTAACTGGTATATTACCCATTGATGTTACTAAACCTGTTTCGCCAAAATTATAATCTAAGGTAGTATTAGTAGTAGGTATTTCTGATGTATGAGAAAATTGTAGAAAAGTTGTTTGTGTGCTGAAACCTGTATCACCGTTTTGTGAAGGACTAGTATAACTACCTACACTCATAGTTTTTACTCCTATGTCATATAGTATTTTAGGTTCATTTGAATAATCACTATGTTCTTGGTTAGTGTCATCACTTTTATATATAGACGGTATAGTTAATATGTTACTAAATCCTGAAATTGGTGGTCGCATAAAAGTTGGACTAAAAACTTCTGTCTCTATGGTTTCTTTATCTTTAATTAAATCGTATGATCTTTGTATAAATTCTTTTACTCCGTATTCTTTTTTAGTAAGTTTTTTGTATTGCTGTAATGCGTAGTTATCATCATCTGATTTGTAAGTAAATATTGCTTCTTTTTTTAAGTTTTCAATAGGTTGTAATTTTGTTTCATTAACGTCTATTTTGTCAGTCCAGTTTAACTCTTTTGCATCTATTGTACTAGTGCTACTTGCGTCTATAAAGACATCATTATAAGGCTCTATAATTAATTTGTTAGGTGTTGTTTTATCCTCTAACACCACAAGATTAAACATTTTACGAAATGAATTAAATAAGTCAAATAATTTTATTTCACCTCTTTGTCTTGTTAATAAGTCTTCTATTGTAGTGCCTGTAGAACTAAATGAAAATTGAGCTCTAAATACATTAAACTGGTCTGTGTTAATGGCTTGTCTTATTTTATTTGAATTATCAGCTTTAAATTGCAATTCTAAATAATCACCAGTATTCATAAGTATAGTAGCCGTGCCTGATTCTTGCCTAATTTTAAAACCAAACACACCACTAATTGTCCAAGATGTCTCGTTTATTGTATTTAATAACGTATTTGAACTATTGTAATGTGCAACTCTAAAGCTACCGTTTTGACTAAACAAAGATGTGTTTTTAAAAGTTAAGTTATACCATAAATTTACTGTTGTGTTGTTTGTTATTGCTGTAAAACGATCTGTGCTTAAATTAAAATTAGTAGAATTATTATATACGTCATTATTAAAATCTAATTTAGTGTAATTTGTTCCTGCAAAATACTCTGTTGTGCTATCATATTCAACTTTATCACGCCCTAGTGTATTAATACTAAAAACACCTTCACCCCAATTAAAATCCATATACAATTCTGTAAAATCTGAACTATTTAAAAAGTCACTTTCAAAAGTAAAATCTGCTTTACTAAATATTATATCTAATAAATACTTGCATTTTAAAAACGGTCTAAATGCTTGTTCTAAATTTTGTAGATTTAAAACACTACCTGTAAGTGACAAATTACCTGTCCAGTCACAAAAAGGATATTTAATTACATCAGTAGTGTTTGTTCCTGCCGTACCTGCAAATGTTCCTGATAATAAATTATTTGATAAAACTAAACCACCTGTCCAACTGTTAATTATGTTTGTTCTTGTGTAATCGTGTTCTAATTCGCTAAAATCTAAGTCTTGTATTGTTAGGTTTTCTAATTTATCCTTTAGCGTTATACTTTCGCTAAATACATTTACATTGTAAGATATTTCTTCTTCTTTTTCAATAATGTCATTTAATTGTAAATAACCTTCAAATACTGTAAAAGTATCTACTTTAACAACTGCTTTTGTTTTTACATAAGGGTTAAATACATAAGGGTTTAGGGTAAAGTCATCATTAAGGGTTGATCTTGTTACTTCAAAAATCTCATTAAATATTTTATTGTTTCTTTTTGTGCCTGGTAACATAAAGTCTTTTGAATAGCTTTTAGTTTGCTCTGCTATATTTTTAAATTCATCTATACTAAGATTTAGAGGTATAGCTTCGTCTTCGTATAAATCACAAATTACTTGACCATTTTGAATATCTGTAAATGATACATTTGTTGTGTTAGGTTGTTCTTTTATACTTATACTATTTATACTTAATGTATCACTTTGTTGTCCTTTAAAAATTACAAATAAATCTACTTCAGTTTGATTTGGGTTTGTGACAAATGTAAATGTATGTACACCTGTTGATGATACTGAAATGTTTAAATCTACAAGACCATTAGTAACAGTATCACGCCACATAACCTCTAATAAGAAAGAGTTACTTGGTACAGAGTGTATATCTACTTTAACTTCATAATCTATACCACCTGATAGGTTTGTTAATCTTTGACCTATTGCACATAAACTAGTGCTTACACCACTACCACTATGACTAGTTAATTCAGCTCTATTAGATGCTGTAAAAGTCGGTTCTGTACAATTTGTTGTATGGATACCATTCCACCCACCTATTGCAAGTGAATTACCTGTTGCGTACCAAAATACAATATTTGAATCTGCTATTGTAAAAGAACTAAATCTACCTGAAATAAATTGATAATTAGCTACGTATTCTTGAAGATTGTAAAAAGACGTACTATTATAAACACCATTAAATGCTTGTGGGTAAAGTATTAATTGAGTATTACGCATTTTGAATAACTCTATTTTTACTACGTTCTATTTCTATAGTATACTGTAAAAGATTGTCATTTGCTCTAGTTTGTTTTGTATATGTGCTAGATGTTACTGTAACTGGCTGTACATATTTGTTTATGTAACCCTCGCTACCGTCTGTACTAAACTCATTTAATATATATACTTCAGGACTTGTAAATAGTTCTTCTAACCACGTACACTCGCTTTCTGTAACAAAATCTGAATTTAATACTAAACGTTCTTTTGATCTTGTTCTAAATGTTTTTTGTCCACCTTTAAAACCGTGTACTTTGTACTTACGTTCATTCCAAGTACCTGATATTTGTTTGTAGCTTGTTCTTTGTGTTTCTACAGTCCTTACATTACGTTTAGTAAAAGAGTAGTAATCCCACGCACCTAGTCTGTTTAACCACGTTAATCGTATCTTCTCAAATCCTTTGCAATCGTCATCTATTATGTTAAATAAATATAACTGTGATATATTTGTTCCTGAATCGTCTCTAGCTTGTACAGTATAACTTTTTGCGTCTACATAAATAGAACTAGACAATGTGTTTCTTATATTACCCATACCACAACCTATAAATATTATTTTGTTATTAGTTTCATCAACAAAACTACGTTTACCACCATTTGCAGGTGTATTGTTTCTACCTACGGTCGCAGTTAAAGTACCACCTGCATTTATTGTGTCATAAAATTTTATTACAACGTCGTGTATTTGATTACCTGCACTTGCACTACCCACTTTAAAATCTAAATCATAGTCACTAAAAAATGCTAGTGTGTGATAATCATTTGTGCCTATATTAATAGTAGTAGGACAGTTAGTAAGGAACTTAGCACTTGTGTCGTTCATTATATAATTGTTAGCGTCAAGGTTATAACCATAGTTACCACTTGGATCTAATGCTATAATGTCTTCTTCTTGTAATGTACCATTATATATATAAAACACGTCACTTGTCGCAGAAATAGTAGGATCAACACTAACGGTAGAACCTACACTATCACTATACTGTATTTTAAATTTTATTTCTAAGAATCTAACACTATTTTTATTTGTTGCAAATTTATCTATAGTGTGTATGCTGTGTGGTGTTTCATCTGTAAATAAAGTACCTTTAAATGAACTAGCGTTACTAGGGTTTGCACTACCTACTATACCACCTAAATTATCAGAGCTTACATAACTTTCTACAACTTTACTGAAATCAAATATTCCTACACCTGCGTTATTTGGTGTTACTTTAAATGTACCGATTAAATCACTTGCAGTAATTGTTTGGTTGCTTATTGATACTTCTGCTATATATTTTACGTTTGCTTTTGTACTAATTATTACCGTGTCTTCAACTGCAAACACTATTTCAGAGTATGCAGGTACTAGTCTATATTTTGGTTTTTGTATTATGTTCATTTTATTACTGCTATATTGTCTTTAAAGTCTTCTTTAAATGCTAACGCTAACTCACGTGGCATATCTTTTAGTGCTAGTCTTACTGGTGTTGTAAAGAAACTTATACCTTGTATACCGAGTGACTTAATTTTACGTGCTATCAAATACTGTAAACTTTTTCTACTCATAAATCTACCTTTTTCGTCACGTGGTGCTATACCTCTTCTTACTATCCATTTGTCTAATGCGCTTGCAGGTGGTTGTAAGCTCTTATATCTAAAAGGACTTTGTCTACGTGTGTTGTTTATGTCCTTAAAGTAGCGTCTTTTATTTGTACCACTTACACCTTTGTCCATAAACTTACCGTGATCTGCCATAGTGAATTGTATTGTAAAACCTTCTGCTGTTTTTAGAACCTTGTACTTGATAGAACCTAGTAAAGTACCTGATACTACCTTGTCACCTTGTTTAAGGTTGTTCTTAGCTTGTCTTACAATCTTACGACCTACTGACTTCAAATAATTTTCTACGTTACGCACCTGCTACAAATAATTCTAGTTTGACTGTATTAGCAGCAGTATCTACTAATATGCTTTCTAAATCAGCTAAAGAAGTTTGTATAGTACTACTATCGTCATCTACACCTATTGCGTCATGTGGTGTACCTAGCATAAAAGTTTTACCAGCTTCTAAAAGTATAGAAACACTTTGATCTGCTCCACTATCATTTTCGTTTACGTCTAATTGTAAAGATAGAGTTACACTATTAGTAGAATCTAAATTTGTTATTCTTATATATTTAGTGTCTTGTATGTCTACTGCACTATCTGAACTAGCTACTGATGCTTTTGTTAATAATATTGTAGTGTCTTGGTCATTAGGTATTGTTACTATACGTTCAAATACACTTTCTATTCCTGTTATTGTTAATTGATTTGTAGAACCTCTAACTGATCCGTTAAGGGTTACACTTTCTGTTAATGTTACTGTTAAATTTGCCATATTAATTATTTATTTTTTTGTACTTTTTGGGTGCTTCTTAGGTAGTAAATCGTAGTCAGTAGTATATTTAGGGTTTTGTGGTCTACCATTCTTTACTAAATATAAATATGCGTTCACGCGCGCAAAAGCCCAACGAGAAGGTGATTTTATACGTGGACTATGTGACGTGTTAAACGCACCTAGACCTCTTTGAAATACTGCCTTTAGCTGTCCTACTGTTACTCCGTAACCTAATTTTTTCTTATATCTTTCATTAAAGTCATCTGACTTCTTTTGTAGTGTCTTTAAATCTTGTTTGCTTACTTTAGCACCTCTGCTAGTGCTTGCGTCACCTTTTGCTGTACCCTTACCTTTTGGTCTTGGGTTAGGTGTGTCTGACTTAGGTGCTTTAGGACTTTTTCTTACTCCACCTCTTTCGCCTATTTCTGCAAGTTGCTGTTCTACTTGTTTTATTTTACGTTCACTCCAACGTAACATACTGTCACCACCCCACAAGTTATAGCTTATTGTACCACATTTTGTATAGTCACCTGTGTCGTAAGTCTTTGCTCTTTTTAAAAAACTGTAAACTCTTTTTACGGTATCAAAACTCAAGGGTTTCTGTTGTGCTATCTGTTGCGCCCTAACTTTTCCTGTTTGCGTTGCACACTTGTTATTTATTTTTTCGTTTTCTCTTATTGCTCTAGCTGCATTGTTACTTGCACTTTTTGGATAGTCTGTGTAAGTCTCAAATTTAACAACGAGTGCATTGAGCTTTGTCATTACAGTTGCATATTTCATAGCTAATTTTTGGTGGTATTAATGTTATTGTAAGTTTTCCTATTCTAAATTTTATCATTTTCCTATTTGTGTTGTGGGTTGTGGTATATTGCAGCTTTCAAAACTTTGTTCTACTATGACTGGTAAATTAAATACCCACCCTGTTACTGAATTATCAAATCTCTCTGTGAAGGGTTCAAGCGTAAAACTATCGTCTACAAAATATTGTGGTATATCACCGTGACTTGCGTCATAGTGATTTAGACTTTTACCGTGCTTAAATGTGCTTATAATATCTGTACACATACTAAGGCAGTCGCTTAATACTTCTTGTTCGTTGCTTTCGTCAGGTTCTACTAAATCCATTACAAATATTTGAAAGTTAAATATAAATTGTGATTTGCTTGCTATTACGTTTACTGGGTTTATGTGCATTAATGGAAACAAAGTGTTTTTTTCTAAGTCTATTTCAAATATATCACCGTCTGTAACGGTTTTGATTTGAAAGTGATTGTTTGCTAAACCTTTCAATGTATCTATTAAATTATTATATGTTTTGTCGTTTACCATAGCTTACTTTTTGTGTTGAATTAAGATCAGTTTCATAACTTAACCAAGTCAAACATTCATATAATTTTAAATTTGTTATTCTTTCTAAATTTACTATTTCACCATTTGTTAATCTATACATCACGCCAAACCAACCCCACTTTTCTGCGAATTGTTCATCAACTGTTCTTTCGCCCTCTTTAAGCTGTCCATTAAATACAACTCCAAAACTTTCAATAGTTCGTTTCCTAAATTCCAAAAAAAAACCAATGCGTTTTGAATATCTTTAGCTTTCATCTTTTGAAACTTTTCTGCTCTTAATCTTGTTGTTTTACCGTCATACGCCTTAATAGAATAAAATTTACCCTCTGTATCTGTTATTGGTCTGTATAAGATAGCAGCTATATTTGCTATATTTTTATCAATACCTTTTTTGATATAATGTTCTAAGTCTGCATATTCTCCAAGTGTGATTTGCTCTAAGTTAGGTATAAACCCAAATTTTTCGTCACCAACTTTGATAATTTGATTAAATTTGCTTTTGACACTTGCTTGTCTTTTGCTAATAATTTTACATACATTTAGTACGTCTTCTAATGTTAATTGATTAATTAATTCTTTTGGCATCTCAGTCATCAAATTTATTTGATCCTGAACCATTTTTATTTTTGTTTTTTTCTCTGCTTCAATTAACTTTACCCAAGTTTCAAGTGTGACATCTTTCCAATTCTTGATTGTAAATTCATGTTTCTTGTCTTTGTTGGTGACATTTATTTTCATAATATATAATAGAAATTTAGTTTATTTAGTTTAAAAATGTATATTTGTTTGACTTATGTTTTCCATAGGGTTGTCTATACTGAATGTTCTTTTTAGGCAGCCCTTTCTTATTGTACAAAGTATTTACCTGCATTAGGATTGTCTAAATGATAAATAACATTATACCTTATTCCGTCTATTGCGTGATTATAATTATCCACATATAGTTTTGAACCTTTGTCTGCGTAGACATAGTTGTTAAGCTCTTTAACTATATTTACACTTTCAGGACTTACTACTAGCTCAAAGTCTTGCATACGTGTTACACCACTTTCTATTGTACCTTTTTTTACAGGTCTTATATTTACTCCTTTGTGTCTTAGGTCTTCAATTAGTCTAGGTTCTGCACTATCTGCTACAATAAGTTTGTTACCTACTCTGTCAAGTATAATCTTTGCAAGCTCATGTGTTTTTAGTCCATTCTTATATATGTGTTCGTGTACATATAACTTGTTTTTTGTTTTATCAATAGCTACTTCTGTTAGACTGTCAGGATCAACAGAGAAACCAAAGTCCATACCACAAGATGTTTGTAAATTGTCAGGGTTGAATTTACCTATTGACCAGTTTTCAAAAACTACACCCTCTGCTTTGTCTAACCAACCACCTAATATGTTATGATTGTATTTTTTTATATTGTTTTTGCGTATAGCTTTTATGCGGTCTAAAAAACTTTGTGATAAATTTTGTTTATTGTCTCTATAGGTTGTGTGTATATAACAAACATTATCTTTCACACCATTATAACTAGGCGGTACACCTCTCTCTTCAAAGAATCGTTTATATATCCAATGTTCTTTTGTAACTGGGTTTAAGACTAATATAATTCTATTTTGTACTTTTTTTTCTCTTATACTTAAATCTATAGTGTCAAAGGTGCTTTCGTCTATTAGTTCTTCTGCTTCGTCAAGTACCCAACAAGAAATACCTTGTAAACTCTTTAGACTTGCAGTTTGGTTACCTGCAGACGTTTTTATACCTCTAAATAGTATGTCGCTACCATTTGCTAAGTTTACTACCTCTGACTTGTTTATATCAAATATATTCTCAAAACCTAGTAAACTAATCTTTTCTAAAAATTCAGGTATTATAGATAAGTGTGCAGAAACCATTGTATAACGTGTAAATAGTACCCTTATGTTTTTTGACATAGTCAGTAAAGTAAGAAATACTGTAACTGCAAAAGACTTTCCTGAACCACGTCCACCTGTTATAATATAATATCTACAGTCTGATTCAAATAGTTTTTGATATTTATTGTTCAGTTCCAGAGTCTACAAAATTTATTAACGGCAAGTGCAAACTATCGTCATTTGTAGTTACGTCTACTCTTTGTTGTGGTTTACCGTAAAAGTATTCAAAGTATAATTTAACCGACCATTGTTCTTTTTTCTCTAAACCTTGTTGTAGAGCTTTTAGTGCTAAGTCATTAAAAGGTGTTAGCTTTTCTATTAGCTTTTGCTCTTCTGCTTTTGGTTTACGTCCTGCACCTTGTCTTTTTCCACCGTGTGTGTTCATTTTGAAATAATTTGATTAATCAAGTCTATATTATATAAGAGAAACTACTTGAATTCATTTGGTGGCATCAATATTACACCTAAGTCATTTTGTGCCCAAATGCGTATTTCTTCACAATATAAAGTAAAGTCTTCTGTTGTTAGGTTACTGCTACGATCAGGTATAAACATATTTTTTAAATGTTCGTGCATTTCGTATTTATGATAGCCTGTGTGGTCACATAGTGGTTTAACAATACACTTCCAATAGTATTTATTTTGTTGATGTGTTCTTGTCATATAGTTCTAAACGTTCTAATTCAAATCGTAGGTGTTCACGTGCTTTTACTATACACTCTTTTGATGTTTCGTGTTTTCTATTTGCTCTTAATAAATAAGTTACCGCTGTGCCTATATTATAATTAAGTTCATAATCTTCTATTATCTTACGTGCTTCGTAACCGTGTATTTTGCCTATGTAGTAATTAGGTATTCTTGTCATCTTTTCTGTCTCTATATAATGCTCCTGTTATTGTTTTGTGTGGTTCTATCTTGTCTATGTTTTCGCTTATCTTTTCATTTTCGTTTTTCTCAATTAATATCTCTATCATAACAACACCTATAATTAATATAAAAGCAATACCTATAATTAGTAAAAAAAACAAGATCATTGTTCTAATTTATTTAGTAATTGATGTACCGTGTATATTCTATCCTCACCTGAATAGTTTTCGTAAATACATTTAAACTCTTCTTGTTCTCCTTTTTTCCACGTCCACAAACTTCTCACATTGTTTTTAATGTGACTTTTTAATACCCACTTAATGTTTTTGTATGTTTTCATATTAAAGAATATTTACTAAAAGATACTGGTTCGTTATATCTATTTTTTGAGCTAACAAACTCACTTCTTATATTATACCCCTCGTCTTTGAGTTCGCATATCCTTGAGGTTAGTCTCATTATTCCGTATTCTTTCATAGCTTCTAACGCTGTTATACTACCTTTGTCGTTAAGGTGTCTTATTATTCTGTCTTTTTGTGTTAATGTTTTCATTTTAATATTGATTTAATTTTATAAACTATAATAGATATTACAGGTGCATATATAAATAAATGAAATATGTTAGGGTGTGTTTCACCACATAATCCAAATAAATGTCTTATAAACTCCATTATAGTTTTTCGTAAAGTGATTTAATTCCTTTCCACATAGTATGTAAACACGAACCACAATTAGTAGTGGGTTTATATTTAGTTTTATATATAGTGTTATACAATTCAACAAATCTTTTTTTCGTTTCAACGTCAGGTGCTTGTCCGTCTTTTATTTTTTGCCATACACATAGTATTTCTTGTTTTAAATGCATAGGTGAGTTTTTATCATATTCTCGTTCCTCTGTTTTATAAGGAAACATCTTGTTTAGTTTCTCTTGTCTTTCGTCACAACCACAGTCATCTTTACCTACTGCTTTAGCTATCTTTTTTGCTAGCTTGTCTATTTTAGTGGCTGAAGTGAATTTTTTTATAGTGTCTCCTAGACCTTTACTTTTTTTACTCATTGAATAATTCTATTAGTTCTTTTCTTACTTTATCTATTGTTGTGTATAAGCTATTTCTGCTTATACCTGTCTTTTCTGCTAGACTATCTAGCGTGTTTTTTTCGTAATAATATAATTTAAATATTTCGCTGTCATACCAATACATTTTTTCAAGAGCTTGGTCTATAAGTTCAAGTTTTTCGTAAGTTTTTGGCATTTCTACATAAGCTATGTTTTCTAATTTATAGTTTACACAATTACTAATATTACAAGTGTTATCTAATTTTGTATAATACTTTTTATACTTGTAAAAGTATTGACTGCGTGGACTGTTAAAACTTCGTCTTAATGCTACTGCACCATAGCGTAAAATGCCTTGTTTACCGTCTTTTTCATATATATTTTTTAGTGTGTCTTTATTCATTTGTAAAAAGTATAACATAAGTTCTTGTACCACTTCGTTTATTTCGTTTTCGTCTTTTGTAAATGTGTATGACATTTCTATAAAATCTTTTCTACAATCTGCTACTATTTTATATATATTATTCACTTGTTGGTTTAATGTCTCTGACTTTACCTATAACATCTACAATTATTTCTGACAATAACATTTGATACGTTCTTAACTGTGCTATGTTTCTTTTATTTTCAATACCTGCAAAAAATCCGTTAGTCATTGTCGTTACGTTTATAGGTATAATTAATAGAAAATCAAGCCAGTTTCCTGAATGTGTAGTTATCTTATATTGATTGTGATATTCTATAATGGTTTCAAGTACGTCTAAATAGTTGAGGTATTTAGGTTTACTAGCACATTGTTCTGCAAAACTACATACGGTTTCTAAATACTTTTCAATTATAATTTCGTGTTCTTTATTGACGTATATAGGTTTCACGTTTG
>VTLG01003742.1_pt1 | contig 14699 bp, 19 predicted proteins | sample 4694571 | NCBI WGS metagenome assembly VTLG01 (sample SAMN12604809, study PRJNA352737) | marine metagenome | biome: ENVO:00000447; feature: ENVO:00000209|ENVO:00000569|ENVO:01000036; material: ENVO:00002151; isolation source: viral sequences binned using virsorter ...
GTAGTGATTATTGTTCTAGTAGAAGATTTAAAACTGACCATGAAACTTATTTATGGTTTTGTAGTTTTAATAATGCACAATCAGATGTAATCAAAACTCATCAACAAATGTTTCAGCATGTAGATAAGAAAATGCAGAAACTAAAACTTGGTTTGAAATCTTACAGATACTTTGATCAAGCAAAAGAACTAGCTGACAAACTTGGGGTAGTTTTAAATGAAAGTATATTAGACGCACATTCTAGTATGGCTTTATCAATTTATAGTCCAAGCAATCTAGCTGATCTTTTAACAGATGAGGTTGAACAAACTAGAGAGGAGAAGATAGCAATAGCAAAACAACTATTACAAGAACAACAAAATAGTTTAAATTAATGTTTGACAATGTAAGGGATATCCTATAATATCCCTTACATAACAGAAAGGTATAAAATGACAAAAACATTTAAAATAACTTATTGGGCTAACAAGCACAAAAAACACATCACAAGAAACGGAACTCATGATGAAAAATCTAGATTTGGCAAATCTAAAAAAGGTATTCCATACTACGTCTATTTTGATTTAGATGTTTGGGGATATAGAACAGCAACTACAACTTGGAAAGTGAGGCATTAATGAATTGGGGTATTACAATTGCAAACGTAGCCATAATTTTATATGGCTACATAATTTTAACTATATTGGGGGTATTCTAATGGAGTGGTGGTATATTCCTGCTATCCTTAGTGTGGGTGGCTTTGTATGTTTATTAATGATTATAATTCTACACATAATAGAGGAGTTTAGAAATGACAGATTTTAATTGGTGTCATGGACCAAACTGCCATAAACAACACACACAGGATAGAATTAGAGGTGTTAAGGGCTCTAAGGTTTTAAGAACGCGTAAGGTTAAATATTGGTCTGGTAGTGGTTTTTATAATTATTTTTGCAGTAATAGTTGTTATAATGAATTTGCCAACAAACATGTTGAACAGATCATAGCCATTGCACCAAGGACCGAGGCTCTTGAAACACCTATTAATGTAACTAAAGAAACAACTGATAATCCATATTGGGGCAGACGTGTTGAAACAAAAATAGAGGTTGACGAAACTAGGCAGATGTAATAGGATAATCCTATTAACAGAAAGGTATAAATGACAGAACAAGTAAATACAAAACAATCAGAATTTCTTCTTATCGATGATGAGAAGAATACTCCAGATCTCAAAGGCGCCCAGGAATTTGTGGGCGGTTATGTTGAGTGCATAACTTTTCCTAATGGAGATCTATTAATAATAAACGAAGAAGGTAAACTTATGGGTTTACCTTTAAACCCGGAGGCAACTATGCTGTGGCGTATGACATTTGACAATGACAACTACGTTACAGGACGTAAAGACTTTGTTGTAGGTCCTGCGATCTACATCAAAAAACATGCCCTAGGTTCTTGGGCAAATTAACCTTTCCCCCTGGCGCGCTAACGCGCGCCAGGGGTCCCGAAACAAATTCCAAACACAGAAAATAATTTAGACCCGACCCCCCTTTTTTGCAAAAGGGGTCCCACTACTCTAGGTTGTATTGCTTGATTTAGACAGTTTTACCTGGTAAAAACATTTTCAACATCGTAAACATGATGCAAAAAATTTTTTAAAAAATTTTAAATGAATTTAGATACAGTAGATATAAGCAAACTACCTGCAGATATTCGTAAACAATTTAAACAACTGCAAGTATTACACGCAGAAAAAAAGATACAGAACAAAGCTAAAAATGATTTTTTAAGTTTTGTAAAATGTATGTGGCCTGATTTCATAGAGGGGTCCCACCACAGGCACATTGCTGAAAAATTTAATAAACTTGCTACAGGTGAAATAAATCGATTGATCATTAACATGCCTCCTAGGCATACCAAATCAGAATTTGCATCTTACTTGCTACCAGCATGGATGGTGGGCCGTGAGCCAAGGCTCAAGATCATTCAAGCTACACACACGGGTGAACTCGCAATCAGGTTTGGTCGTAAAGCAAAGAACCTAATCGACTCAGAAGATTATTCTAAAATTTTTAAAACTACACTACAAGAAGATAGTAAAGCAGCAGGACGTTGGGAGACAGCACAAGGTGGTGAATACTTCGCAGCTGGTGTTGGTGGTGCGATCACTGGACGTGGTGCCGATTTATTAATTATTGACGACCCACACTCGGAGCAAGACGCACTGTCACCCACAGCAATGGAGTCAGCGTACGAATGGTATACATCAGGTCCACGTCAACGTTTACAACCAGGCGCTAAGATTGTACTTGTTATGACAAGGTGGTCTAACAAAGATCTAACAGGTAAGTTACTTGCAAACCAAAAAGAAGCAAAAGCTGATCAATGGCACGTGGTCGAGTTTCCGGCAATCATGGACCACGGATCAAAGAAAGCAAAACCAGTGTGGCCTGAGTATTGGAAACTAGAAGAATTAGAAAAGGTACAAGCAACACTGCCCACGGGCAAATGGAATGCGCAGTGGATGCAAAACCCAACAGCTGAAGAAGGTGCAATACTAAAACGTGAGTGGTGGCGAACTTACAAAAAAGATTATATCCCTGATTTAGCACATGTGATACAATCTTACGATACAGCTTTTTTAAAAAAAGAAACAGCCGACTACAGTGCGATAACGACATGGGGTGTATTTTATCCAGACGAGGACTCAGGCCCTAATTTAATTTTACTTGATGCAGTTAAAGAACGGTTTGAGTTTCCAGAGCTACGGCGTAAAGCGTTAGAGCAATACGAGTATTGGCAACCAGAATCTGTGATTGTTGAAGCTAAAGCCAGTGGTTTACCACTTACATATGAGCTTAGAAAGATGAATATACCTGTAACTAATTTTACACCAAGTAAAGGAAATGATAAACACGCTAGGGTCAATTCTGTTGCACCTTTGTTTGAATCTGGTATGATATGGGCACCAGAGCAAAAATTTGCAGAGGAAGTCATAGAAGAGTGTGCAGCATTCCCATATGGCGATCATGATGACTTGGTAGACTCAACCACCCAGGCTCTCATGCGATTTAGACAAGGAGGCTTTTTACAACACCCGGAGGACTATGTAGAAGAGCCAGAGGCTAGACGTAAACGAGAATACTATGGATGATTTAATAAAAATATTACAAAAATTAATGTCGGAATCACCTAAACCAAAGGGTGGTATAGCAGATACAGCAGAGGGTATAGAATTTATTGGTAGAAAATTAACCAAAGATGAGATCGGTAGTAATGCAATTATTGGGTCTAAACTAACCGATGCAAGTAGATTTAAACCATTTAGTATACAAAACGTTGGTATTGAGAACAGATATTCTTTGCTTAGAGAATATGGTGACGACCTTGCAAAAAAATTTGAAGAGACAATAAAATTTATAAAAGACAATCCTGATGTGAGATTTACACAAATGCAACAAGATAATATTTTATATAATTTAGGTGTGTACAGAAGAGTGGTTGCAGAGAAAGATAAGATTGCAAAAGGATTGACAGAGCAGGGTAAGAACGTTGATGATATATTTAACAACAGAGTAGATAATCTACCAGAAGAGATGTTGACTATGAATCAGGTGTTAGAAAAATTTCAAAGCAACGTAAAAAAAATGAAAGAAAAATTAGATGAATTAAAAGGACCCTCTAAAAAAGAACTTGATGAAAAAGAATTAAGACTTAAAAGATTGTACGATGGTCCGGGATACGACAATCCTAATTCATCTTTATACAGAGGCTACGGCAGTTTCTTTCTATCAAAACTACATGATAAGGGAATTATAAAACTGGATGATGAGATCTATAAGAATCTTGTCAAAGGTGCACATCATTATGGTGGTGCAGATTTTTTTGCACCAGATCCTGTTAGAATTTGGAGAAAACATTTTGGTAACGAAGTATTTGAGAAGTTAGATAATTTTAAACCTGACAAGGAAGATATCTTTCAATGGCTTGAAAGAAACAATGTCCAACCTATACAAAAAGATGGACCAAAGAATGCTCTAGAATACATGACCTCAACAGAGGTGCAACAGAGACTTGCAGATGAAACATCCGCATTTGGTAAATATAAAAACCCAGAGTCTGCAGGTGACGATGCACAATTTTTTTACAAAGACAAACCAGAACAAAGAATGGAACGTATTACCTATCACGGTGAAAACATTGGTGCGTTAGAACAAGCACTACAAACAATTGATCCAGATAGTTACAAAGAATACTTTAGAACAAAACCAAGATACGATTCTAAGATATTACCGTTTAAAGAATTAAATGCAGAAGGTGGACGTGTTGGGTTTGGAGAGGGTTCAGAAGGAATAGTAGAAATAGATTTTGCATCTGCAGAAGATAAAGCTTTTGCTGATATGATGAAAGCTTATCGATATTATTTGGATCTTGGTGGTAAAAAATCTCTTAGAGATTATATGAGAATGTCTACGGGTGCTGGAAGAAAAGGTGGAGGTAGAGAACACTTTAGAGGAGCAGAAGGTGGACGTGTTGGTTTAAGAGTTGGTGGCCCGCCTGGTAGAGAGTATGATCAAGGTGGTTCTAAAAAAACCACAAGTAGTCCTAGCTTTGATAGACCAACCATGAGAGATGTTGCTGGACCTGTAAGATCAACACCACCAAGAAGCATAGGTCCTGTTCCACCACCACAAGTAATTGAGGATAGACCAATATTTGACATAGGAACTGTGGGAGATCCATCACAAAATCCTGGTTCAATAAATGTTGGAGGCGGTATAGATTACAGACCATCGTTTACACCACCTACAGTCTTTGAACAAGCTGTGGGAGTAGGAAAAAAAATTATTAATAATCCTTTTGTAAGAGCAGGCATACTTAAATTTTTACCTCCTCAATTTCAAACAATAGGTCAATTTATTACATTAGCAAATTCACTTAAAACAGCTAAAAATATATATGATGAAACTGTTAAACAATCTATTGATGAATCTTTAAAAACTTCTTTTGTTGATGGTCTTAATATTAATGAAAAATTGTTAGAAAAAGAAGCGGAAGGAGAATTTGGTGTAGGTGGACCAAAACCAATAGACACAGGAAGTGTAGTTGAAAAAAAATTAGAAGGTTTAATACCAGAGGGTACAGATTTAAGAACCGACGCAGAAAAAGAAGCAGATTATTTTACAAATCTTAAAGAAAATTATTTTCCTAATAGAGAACTATTTAATCGTTTTATGATGATGGATCCAAATCCTAAAGTAGAAAAAGATTTACTTAATCTTAAAAATTTAGATGTTCAACTAACTTATCCCGACCAAGAAGTTTTAAATGAACAAGGATATATTGATAAAGAAAAATTAAAAAGCACTGTAGATCAAGCTGAAATTGTAGGAACAACAAATCTAGGTCCGTTTACTTTTTCTAGAAACATAGACACTGAAGGAGAAGGTATTACGTCTGGATCATTTGATACTAAATATTTAAATATCGACAGCCCTAACTTAGAAGAAAACCAATACTCACTGACTGCTAAAGCACCTTTAGAAAACATTGATTTAAGTTCTACTTTTAATGTTCAAGATGGTAATGTTACAGATCAAAGATATGATCTTAACATGGATGGGTTAGAAGGAAGCTATAAAATTGGAGACGGTTTTACAACTCGTAATTTAGAATTAGATAAAAACTTTACGATTGGAAATTTTGACGTTGGTATAGATGGAATGTATTCAGACTATAATTCAGATGACTACAATAGATACAGTTCTGCCTTCACACCATCGGTAAGTTACAGTCAAAATATAGGTGATGGTATTTTAACATCTAGTATTGCAAAAGAAATAATACAAGGTGGTAACGTTCCTAATTTAAGTTTTGCTGGTTCTTATCCTATAATGGGTGGAGAGTTGACAGGTAGCTTAACTAATGTATTAAGTGATAATATGGGTGCCACAGTAGGGTACGATTATAAAATGGGATCACCAAACTTAAATAATTATTTAGAACTAAAAGCAAGAGCAAATCCTTTTAACTTACGAGATTCTGCTCTTTACTTTGGACTTAAAAAGGAATTCTAATGGCTTATATATTTGATCCACTACGAAATACATTTATCGATGACGAGGATACAAGTCTAGGTAACAAGCTTGCTTTTTTAGATGAAGATCTTGAAAAGGCAATTAGAGAGATAGGTGAAAAATATGGTCCGGATACTATAAAAACTTTAGATCAACTACCAGAGAATAAACCAGCAGAGGTAGAAGATACAGAAGCATTTAATAGATTTAATAAATTGTATCAAGATGGTGGCAGAGTTAATCAACAAGCTGGAACAAATGTCATGACTCTTAATCCTTTGTTTCCAGAAAAAAGCACTAATTTTATGTCAGAAGAATTTAAACCAATAGATGTTCCTGGAGGATTTATTTTACCTGCGAGTGTCGGTCTTGGAGCTAAAAGATTTTCAGATATATTTTTTAGTAAAGAAGAGGGTGATGATAAAAACGAAACTAAAAAATCTGATAATAAATTACCAAATATAGAACCTCCTAGAATTCCAGATCCACTAGAAATAGCAGAGAATGTTTTAACTTTAAAAGAAATTAGAGACACGTTTGAAAAATCTAAACAACTTTATGATCAGAAAAAAATGTCAGAAGTTGTAAAAGTTACAAATAAAGAATTTGCTCAAAAACTAGCAAATTTTATTGATACTAATTACGATGGTAGAGTAGAAACTGCTGTTAAAGATATAATAGGAGTTAAAGAAAAAACAAAAGATGTAGAAAATTTAAGAAGAAGAATTAATGATTTATTTAAAAACAGAGGTATAAAAAGAGGTGAGAGAACTGGTAACATTGCACCATCACTTTTAAATTTTGAAACAGACACACCTAAAACAAGTTGGTCCGATTTTACAACAAAAGTAAGCACAGATTCAAGCTACATAAAAAATTTAACTAAACCTTTAATTAAAAAAGGTCTTCTTAATAAGTCACTATATTTAGCACAAAGAGACTTAGAAAAAGTTTTTAACATTGAACTACCAGATACTAAAGCAGGTAAATCAGCCAGAAATGACATGGCTATGCAAATTAAAAAATTATCCGACGAAGGAGGTGTTAGAAAAAAACAGAAAGGTAAGTTTCCTTATTACCACTTAGGAGATGTCATGAAAGCCTTTCAACTTAAATATGGAGAAGGTGGTAAAAAAATAACTGGAGTTATTACTACTGGAACACCTAAAAAATACAAACAACTAAAATCTTTTGATGAAGGTCTACATAGTATAATCACTAGTTTTCAAGATGCTTTTGGAGGCGCTGCTAAAATTGAAAATTTAACCACAGATAAAAATAAAGTAATTGATAAAGCAACTCCAGATCATTCACACGCTGAACCTCGATCAACTATGTTAAAATTTCCAAATGTGTTTAAAAATTCTAATATTAAAACTTTTCAAACTATCACGTTAACAGATCCTATATTTAACCAAGAAATTTTATCTAAAGGTGGTTTTGAAGCTAAAAAAATTAAAATTTATAGAACTTTAAATAATTATATTGGCAAAAAAGTTACGCCTGAAATACAAGAAATTTTAACAGAACAAAAACTTAAATTAAATAATATTAATAACGAAATTATTGTAGCGGCTAACAAAGCTGGACTTGAGGGAGTAGAAGAAACTTTTGTTCCTATTGATATTAATGTTCCAAACGTAGGTGAAAAATTTAGAAGTGAAAATATTTTTGGTGATACGACTGGTAAAAATATTATGGGTAATGTTGATGAAATAAACCCTAATGCAAAAGTTTATAATGATTTATCAAAAGAAGAAAAAGCCCTTTACAAAGATAACTTAGTTAGTGAGTATATAGATTACTATAAAGATTTTTATGAACGTTTAGATTTTGATGCAGACGACATAGCATCTTTTATAGATAGAGTTTTAGAAGGAGATCCTGCTGGGCAAACTCTTCCTATTTCTGAAAGACAAATAGAAAAAGCAAAAGGCGGCGGTGTTGAAATTAGTCCAATGCCAAGAGCAGAGTTTGGTAATGGTGGTGCAGCAGGAGCAGATAATGATTTTGCAGCGCAGCTAGAATATTTCTTTTTAAATCCAGATGCAGAGTTACCTGCAGCACAGACATTTAGAGAAACAAAAAATCCAATATCAATAGTAAACGATATGATTGATCCGAGAAACATTCCGTACTATGCAGACAGATTAGTTGAAAGTGGTATTCGTATTGGTGAGTTTGGTGCAAGAGTATTACCTGCAGTTGGTAAACTTGCAGCGGACCTAATACAAAAACCTGCGTTCAAAATCAAACCTGCAGAAGGTCAAGGATATGTTCAAGACTATGCTGACATACCACCATCAAACATTACAGGCACAGGAATTTTTTCTGAGTTTTTAAATAATTTAGTTGGTAGTGAAGGAACAAAAGCGATTACAGAAAAAACTGGTCTTGCTAAATTAATTAAAGATGAAGAACAGAAAATGAAAGATGAAAGAAAAACTGCAGGTGCAAAAATTCTAGCGGACCAAGTTACACTTGGTATGGAACTTACAGCACCAATCTTTCCTGGTCTTAAATTATTAAAAGCTTATGCAAAAAATAGAAACCTACCTGTGGATAAAACTACAAGAGAAATTATGGACAAAGAGATAGATGAGGTATTAACAAAACAAGGTATCAGCAGAAGAGACTTTATGAAAGTTGCAGGTGCAGGTGGTGCAGTTGCTATTGCTAAACTTTTAGGCTTTGGAGATGATATGATAAAAACTGCAAAAGTTACAAGAGCGGCACCTATAATGGATAATACTGTTCAAGGTATGCCTGCTTGGTTCAAAGATGCGGTGTTCGCTATCGAGAGAAAAGGTCTTTTAAAATCTAGAGGAGACATAAAAGGTATAGAGCCAGATTTTTTTGAGATAACTCTTGATACAAAACTAGGTAAAAAAACCGTATTGATGAGTAAAAATGATAGAACTGGTGAGATCACATTAGATTGGACAACAAATTATTATGACATGGACGTTCCAGTCACCATAACGTACAAACCTGGTCAATCAGGAAAACAAAATTTCTTGTCTGATCCGGAGTTTCCACAATCAGTAGAAAAATATGATGTGGAGGTTGAGGCGCCAGAGTTTGAGTATAAATCAGCTGACGTTGAGAGCATGGGTCCTGACGATGTAAATTTTGACTCTTCTGTAAATTTAGATATTAAAGAAGAGGCAGATGCTGTGGTTGAGGCACTAGAGGAATTAGGATTAGGTCTTACCAAAACACAAAAGAAAGACGCAGCAGATAATTTTAGATATTACAATGAGGTAGAATTAGATGAAAGTGCATCTGGGCCCGACACGGCAAATCCAATAGATGAAAATGATGCGTTTCCATTTTTAGATGAAGTTAAAAGAAACAAATGATTAAAAGACTAACTAGAACCGTACCACCTAAAAGAGGGCCTAATCCACAGGGGTTGAATATTCCTTTAAAACAAGTTAAAGTGGCGGATACACCGGAGAAAATAAATGGCAGATATAGACAAGTCGTTACCAAACGTAAAAACATCAATAGAGGTTAATCCTCAAGAAGAAATAGAAATACAAGAAGAGCAAGCTGCAGAGTCGCAAGACCCCAGCGTAGAAGTTATACCTAATGAAGATGGTAGTGTACAAGTAGACTTTGAACCAGGTAAAGTAAACATAGAAGGCACACCAAATCACTTTGACAATTTAGCAGAATTATTACCAGAAGATATTACAGATCCTATTGGTTCTGAACTTGTAGAAAATTACATGGACTACAAAGCCTCTAGAAAAGAATGGGAACAATCTTACACACAAGGCTTAGATCTTTTAGGATTTAAATATGACAACAGAACAGAACCGTTTCAAGGAGCAAGTGGTGCAACTCACCCTGTTCTTGCAGAAGCAGTTACACAGTTTCAAGCTGGAGCTTACAAAGAATTATTACCAGCGGAAGGACCTGTCAGAACACAGATAGTTGGTAATTCAGATCAACAAAAAGAAGCACAGGCACAACGTGTTAAAGATTACATGAACTATGAGTTGATGGAAAAAATGGAAGAGTATGAACCTGAGTTTGATCAAATGTTATTTCATTTACCACTTGCAGGTTCAACATTTAAAAAAGTTTATTATGACGATTTACTAGGACGAGCTGTTTCTAAGTTTGTCCCGGCAGATGATTTAGTGGTTCCGTATTCTGCTACCTCATTAGAGGATGCGGAAGCCATTATTCAAACAATAAAAATGTCAGAGAATGATTTAAGAAAACAACAAGTCAATGGTTTTTATTCTGATATTGAATTACAAAAACCACAATCAGTAATGAAAGATGATGTTGATGCTAAAGAACATGATTTAGAGGGCACAAAAAAAACAGGTAAACAAGAAATGATTTACACTTTATTAGAGTGTCATGTTAATTTAGATTTAGAGGGTTTTGAAGATAAAGATGCAGAGATGAACCCAACAGGTATTAAACTACCTTACATTGTAACTGTAGACGAAACTTCAAGAAAAGTTTTATCGATTCGTAGAAACTACGAACCAACAGATCCAAAAAGAAATAAGATCCAATATTTTGTACATTTTAAATTTCTACCGGGTTTAGGATTTTATGGCTTTGGATTAATCCACATGATTGGCGGATTGAGTAGAACTGCAACTGCTGCACTCCGTCAATTGTTGGATGCAGGAACTTTGTCTAATCTACCGGCAGGATTTAAACAAAGAGGTATTCGAGTTAGAGATGAAGCAGCTCCATTACAACCAGGTGAGTTTAGAGATGTAGATGCACCGGGTGGTAATTTAAGAGATGCATTTATGACATTACCATACAAAGAACCATCACAAACATTATTAGCGTTAATGGGTGTTGTAGTGCAAGCAGGTCAAAGATTTGCAGCAATCGCTGATATGCAAGTTGGTGAAGGTAATCAACAAGCTGCAGTTGGAACTACTGTTGCATTATTAGAACGTGGTTCAAGAGTTATGTCTGCAATACACAAAAGATTGTATGCAGGTATGAAACAAGAATTTAAATTACTTTCAAAAGTATTTAAAACTTATTTACCACCTGTATATCCGTTTGACGTTGTTGGTGGCAGAAGAGAAATTAAACAAATGGACTTTGATGACAGAGTAGATATTTTACCTGTTGCAGATCCAAATATTTTTTCTATGGCACAGAGAATATCTATGGCACAAACAGAATTGCAACTTGCAACATCTAACCCACAGATACATAACTTATATGCAGCATATAGAAAAATGTATGAAGCGTTAAATGTAAAAAATATTGATCAAATATTACCTCCACCAGCGCCGATGGCACCGATGGACCCAAGTTTAGAACACATAAATGCTTTAGGCATGAAACCTTTTCAAGCTTTTCGTGGTCAAGATCACAGAGCACACGTAACATCTCACTTAACTTTTATGTCTACAAACATTGTAAGAAATAATCCTTCTGTTATGGCTGCGATACAAAAAAATATACTTGAACATATTAGTTTAATGGCACAAGAACAGGTAGAACTAGAGTTTGCAGAGCAATTACAACAAGTTCAAGTGCTACAAGTACAAGCTCAACAAGATCCAATGGCTCAACAACAGATACAAAAGCTTTCTCAAGACATTGAAGCTAGAAAAGCAGTGTTAATTTCTGAGTTGACAGCGGATTTTGCAAAAGAAGAGAAGGAAATTACGTCACAATTTGACTCTGACCCTCTTTTAAAACTAAAATCACGTGAGGTTGACCTACGTGCAATGGAAAATGAACGTAAAAAACAAGCTGATGAAGCAAATCAAGATTTAAACAGAGCAAAATTAATGCAAGCAGGTCAAATTGCAGAAGATAAGCTTGAACAAAACGAAGAATTAGCAAAATTAAGGGCTGGAGTTAGCCTTGCGAAGACTGGTGTACAACAAGCACAAGTTATGATAGACGATAATTAAGAAAAGGAGTAAAAAAATGGAAAAACTAGATAAAATACAAGAAGTTAAAGTTGCAGAGCAAAGTATTGAGATAGATCCTAGATCTAAAACGACTGCTGACAAAGCTTTTAACTATATTGCTACAGGAAAACCTGAAATGCCGGTTGGTGGTCAGAAAAGAATGTTGGCAGAAAAGAAAAGAAACTCTAAAGCGTACTAATTATGTGGTTGTCGGCAATAAAATTAGCCGTTTCTGCTGGTAGTAAGATTTATGAAAACAAGCAGAAGACGAAGATGGCAATGTCGGAGGCACAACTTATGCATGCTTCCAAGATGGCCCGAGGTGAGGAAGCTTACCAGGGAAAATTGCTAGAGGCACGTCAATCGGACTGGAAAGACGAGGCGGTTCTTATAATATTAAGTTTGCCCGTGTTGGTGCTGGCCTGGGCGGTCATCTCAGATGACCCGACTGCGATGGACAAAGTAAAATTGTTCTTCGACATGTTCTCACAGCTTCCGTCATGGTTCACCAACTTGTGGATCCTTGTCGTGGCGTCGATATATGGTATAAAGGGTACACAAATTTTTAGAAATGGAGGAAAAAAATAATGAGAAAAAAAATGATGGGTGGCGGAATGTCAACTAGAAAAATGTATAAAGCAGGATCTCCAAATCCAAAAAAAGCTGATGCAAAAAAAATAGAAAAAACTTTTAAACCTAAAAAAAATTTAAAAAAAGTTGATGCTAAAAAAAACCCAGGTCTAGCTAAATTACCACCTAGAGTTAGAAATAAAATGGGATTTTTGAAAAAAGGTGGAGCGGTTAAATAATGGCTGGTCCAGGTTTATATGCAAACATTCACGCTAAAAGAAAGCGTGGAGGTAAGATGAGAAAAAAAGGTGCAAAAGGTGCGCCTAAAGCATCTGACTTTGCAAGAGCAAAACAAACAGCGAGAAAAAGATAATGACTAAACTATGTCCTAGAGGTAAAGCCGCAGCAAAAAGAAAATTTGCAGTTTATCCGTCGGCGTATGCTAACGCATATGCTAGCAAAATTTGTGCTGGTAAAATTAAAGATCCTTCTGGAGTAAAACGAAAAGATTTTAAAGGACCTAAACCTAGTAAAGCTATGGGCGGTAAAATTAATAAACCTAAGTATGGATCTGGTGGTCAGGTAGCTGGTCTTGCTAGAAAAAGAAGAATAGGTTGTGCGTAGAAATTTTGCAGAAGGTGGTTTAAGAAAATGGTTCAAGCAAGATTGGGTCGACATTGGTGCCAAGAAAAAAGGTGGAGGTTTTAAAAAATGTGGAAGAAAATCTGCAAGTGGATCAAAAAGAAAATATCCAAAGTGCGTCCCTGCTGCCAAAGCAGCAAGTATGACAGACTCTCAGAGACGGAGTGCCGTTGCAAGGAAAAGAAGTAAAGCACAAGGTGTTGGTGGTAAACCAACAAATGTTGCAACATTTGCAAAGAAAAAGAAGACGGCATAATGAGAAAAAGAGATAGACAACCACCAAAAACTAAAAAATATTTCAGATCTACAAAATCTGGAGCAGGGATGACAAAAGCTGGGGTCGCCCGATATAGAAGAGAAAATCCCGGTTCAAAACTAAAAACAGCGGTTACTGGTAAAGTTAAACCAGGATCAAAAGCTGCGAAGAGACGTAAGTCCTTCTGCGCGAGAAGCGCCGGTCAAATGAAAAAATTTCCAAAAGCAGCGGCTGATCCTAATTCAAGACTTCGTCAGGCGCGTAGAAGATGGAAGTGCTAAATGAAAAAAGCAAAAGCAAAAATAAAAAAAGTAGTAAAAGCTTTGAAGAAAGCATCGAAAGCACATGCTGGTCAAGCTAAAATACTAAAAGGAGTCTTACATGGCGGATCCAAAAAAAGGAACGGGTAAAAAACCTAAAGGATCTGGTAGAAGACTCTATACAGATGAAAATCCTAAAGACACAGTTAAAATAAAATTTGCAACACCAGCAGATGCAAGAGCGACTGTTGCAAAAGTCAAACGTGTAAATAAACCGTTTGCAAGAAAAATACAAATACTAACAGTTATGGAACAACGGGCTAAAGTTATGGGTAAAAGTCAAGTTGCTTCAATTGCTAAGAAAGGAAAAGATGCAATTAGAAAACGTCATAAATCGACTGCTTAAATTTTTAAGAGTTAGAATAGATGCTTTGTCAATGTCAGTAACGTCCGGTGGTGTTGACAATATGGAAAATTATAAGTATATAATAGGACAAATAAATGCCTATGAGGCAACACTACAGGAACTCTCTAACCTGCTAGAAGATAAGGAGCGAAATGGAAAAGGAACAGTCATCGATATTAACACCAAACAATAAACTTGTTGGTGTAGAACCTACAAAAGAAGAACCAAAATTACCAAAACCAACTGGGTGGAGACTTTTAGTTTTACCTTTTAAAATGAAAGAGAAAACTAAAGGTGGAATACATTTAGCTGAAACAACTTTAGAGAGACAACAAGTTGCATCACAAGTTGGATTAGTAATGGCCATGGGTCCACAATGTTACAAAGATAAGGAGAGGTATCCAGAGGGTCCGTGGTGCAAAGAAAAAGATTGGATTATGTTTGCACGATATGCAGGTAGTCGAATCAAAATAGATGGTGGGGAAATGCGTCTGCTAAACGACGATGAAGTGTTAGCAACAATTGATAGTCCAGAGGACATCTTGCATGAGTTCTAAACATAGGAAGGAGTAACTATGCCAGAAGAAG
>VTLG01006451.1_pt1 | contig 14699 bp, 18 predicted proteins | sample 4694571 | NCBI WGS metagenome assembly VTLG01 (sample SAMN12604809, study PRJNA352737) | marine metagenome | biome: ENVO:00000447; feature: ENVO:00000209|ENVO:00000569|ENVO:01000036; material: ENVO:00002151; isolation source: viral sequences binned using virsorter ...
TTACAAACGCTATATATATGTTATCGTTAGCACATAAGTCTACTAATGCAATGTCCTGTACATTAGCTAAACATAATAGACGTATAAAAATGCTAAGAACAGAGTTAGCAGGGATAAATGACCCCTATGAACTACTGGCAGAAGTAATAGCAGATAATGAACGATTAAGACAGTTTATAAACAACCATGATTGCCATAAGGGTAAACCATAGCTATACTAAGAAAAATATATAAAACACTTTGACAAAAGAAATAACTCTTGCACTTACAAAGTTTATCCAACAGGTAGGAACCATAGAAGAAAAAGATACAGCACAATATGGAAAGTTTGCTGATCTATCTACAGTACTTTCTACTGTTAACCCTGCATTAGCTGCTAATGGTTTAGCTGTAGTACATACAACAAAAGTAGAAGATAATAAAAATATACTAATAACGAACTTACTACATACATCTGGCGAATCTATAACCTCTGAAATGTTATTGCCAGTGAACACAGGAGGTAGAGGCAACCCTATGCATCAAGAAGGTGGAGCTATAACTTACTGTCGTAGATATTCCTTATTAGCAATACTAGGATTAAATGCAGGTATTCCTGATAATGATGGAGACTTTGCAAACCCAACAGCAGACAAAGTAACACCTATAAACAAAAACAAGGCTGTAGGTATGCCTACGATATTAGATGATGATACAAAGAAATATTATTTAAGAATAGTTGGTGATCTAATAGTAAAAGATAAAAAGTTATATAACACATTAGCTGATGCACTATATATAGAGTTTGACTTTAACAGAAACAAAAAGTTATCAGAAAATATAACATTGCCAAAACACGTTACCTTTATAGAAGAATGGCTTGCTGCTAACAAATGATTGATGAACCTAACAAACCCCTTGAAACTAGACCTATTGATGTTGCCGCCTCTAACTGGAAGAATCGCTTCCTGGTATCTTCTAAACTTACGCCTGTTAACTACAAAGCATTTAGAGACTTTTGTAAAGCAAATAACTTTTCCTACTCATCAGGTATTAACAACCTGATAGCAACTTATCTAACAAAACACAATGTTTAATGTATCAATCGCAGGGCGTTTAACTAAAGACGCTGAATATAAAAAGGCAGGAGCTTATGATCTTGCATCATTCACAATAGCCGTATCACATGGCAGGGACAGAACATCTTTTATAGATTGTCAGGTTTGGGGTAAGAGATGGGAACTTATAGTAGATGCCTATAAAAAAGGTAGCTTAGTAGCAGTATCAGGTGATGCTGAATATACAACCTATGAAACAGAAGATGGACAGAAAAGAAAACAACTTAGAGTTAATGTAAACAACTTTGTATTACCAGAGAAGCGAGAGCAAACACAATCAGCTACAGTAGAAGAAACAGCTACAATACCTTTCTAATGGGTATATCTCTTACAATAGATCAGGATCTTAAAGGGTTTGATAGATTCTTAAATAATAATAGAAAACAATTACCATTTGCTACATCATTAGCTCTTAATGACACAGGCTTCGATATGCGTCAAGCCTTTAACAAAGGAACGCTTAGTGTATTTAATAAACCTACATCCTTTACTCAAAAAGCATTTCTAACAACTAAATCAAAGAAAACAAATTTAGTAGTTCATGTATTCGCCAAAGATAAAGAAGGCGGAGATGCTGCTAGGTATTTAAGGTTTGGTGTACAAGGTGGAGCAAGACCGCCTAAAGGTTTTGAGAAATATTTTGAAGGTTTACCTAATGATAGGTCTCTAGGTATGAATGTTTACTTTATGCCAACAAGACAAATGAAGCGTGACTCATTCGGTAATATATCTAGAGCTAATTTAAAAAAAGTAAGTGCATCAGTTAGTGCAGGTAAATCATTTATAGGTACACCTAAAGGAGGAAGTAGACCAGCAGGTATATATGAAAGAAAAAAAGGTACACTGATAGCTAAGTTTATAACAACTACAAGTAGACCTACATATACAGGTCGCTTTAACCTACAGGTAATAGGTGATAAAGTTATAAATCGCAGATTTGAACAACACTTTAACAAGGCAATGTCTAAGGCTATAGCCACTGCTAAGTAGTTACTAGGTTCTTTCTGTTACTACATATGTGGGTCGTTCATGCGCTCTTTTTTTATTTAGCGTGGAGGTCGGGTAGGGGTTTACAAGTTTATTATAATAAAAAGTAGTGGTTTACAAAATTCTATTATGCTTATATCAATGGCAGAGTTAGCAAAGCTGAAAAACGTGTCTAGGATGGCAGTTTCAAAGAAAGTTAAGTCTGGAAAACTAGATAGTGCAGTTGTAAACCATAATGGTCGTAAACTTATTAATAAAGAAGAAGCGTTTAGATTATGGGATATACAAGCACTACCTAGTAAGGATACAACTGTTAGAAAGCAGCTAAAACAAAAAATTAATGCAAAAACAGACGATGAAATACCTGCATATGGTGAAAGTAAGGCAAAAAGAGAATATTTTTTAGCAGAATTAGCAAAATTAGACGTAGAAGAGAAGAAAGAACAGCTAGTTAGTGTTGATGAAATAAAAAAAAGTAGTTTTGCAAAAGCAAGAGCCATGAGAGAGGCATTAACTAATCTTGCAGACAGGTTAAGTCACCAATTAGCAGGTGAAGATGATGCAACTGTTATACATAACTTACTTTCTATTGAACATAGAGAAGCATTAGAGAATTTAGCAAAATGAACGCATGGGAAGAGGGGTTTATAGCAGGTCTTAAACCAGAAAAACCATTAAGTGTAAGTGAGTGGTCAGATACTTATAGAATCCTGTCTAGTAAAGCTAGTGCAGAACCAGGAAAATGGAGAACAAGTAGAACACCATATTTAAAAGAGCCTATGGATTGTTTAGGTACACAAAGTCCTATACAACGTGTAGTGTTAATGTTTGCCGCACAGACAGGAAAAACTGAGGCTCAAAACTGTTGGCTAGGCTATGTAATAGATCATGCCCCTGCACCTATGTTACTTGTACAGCCTACTGTTGAGATGGGTAAAAGATTAAGTAAACAAAGATTAGAAAGCATGATAAATGATACGCCTTGTCTAAATGAAAAGATTGCACCTGCAAGAACAAGGGATAGTGGTAATACATTATTTAGTAAAGAGTTTCCTGGCGGTATGATGCTAATCACAGGAGCAAATTCAGCAACAGGACTACGATCAACACCATGCCGTTATATAAGTTGTGATGAGGTGGATGCATTTCCATCTGATGCATCAGGTGAAGGTGATCCTGTAGCTCTTGCGGAAAAGAGGGCAACAACATTTAGTACAAGAAAGAAAGTATTACTTACATCTACACCTACAATTAAGGATTTTTCAAGAATAGAAAGCGAATACCTAACATCTGATCGAAGGCTTTATTATGTACCCTGTCCTATTTGCGGTGAATATCAAGATCTTAGGTGGAAACAATTACAGAAAGAAGATGTTAATAATGTTAAATATAAATGTATACATTGCGAAGGTTTATTTGATGAGAGCCATAAAACAAAAATGCTAAGACAGGGTGAATGGAGGGCTAGTAAGGAAGGTGATGGTATTACAGCAGGTTTTAGATTGAATGGTTTGTATAGTCCATTAGGTTGGTTTAGTTGGAAAGAGATGGTTATGGAATTTAATAAAGCAAAAGGTGATGCACCATTAATTAAGACGTTTGTTAATACACGTTTAGCAGAAACATTTGAAACAGATTATGTAAGTGCTATGAGTGCAGAGGGATTATTAAAAAGGTGTGAAAGTTATGAGCAGGCAACCTGTCCAGAAGGTGTATTGTTTCTAACGCAGGGTGTTGATTGTCAGATAGACAGATTAGAGGTTAGTACATGGGGATGGGGTAAAGGTGAAGAAGCATTTTTAATAGATCATGTACAGTTATGGGGTGATCCACATCAGGCAGAAGTATGGAAGCAATTACAGATAGTTATTAATCAACAATATGAACATGAGAACGGCAAAAGTTTAGTGCCTGTTATTAGTGCTGTTGACTCTGGCGGTTTACACACAAGTGAGGTATACCAGTTTGCTAGAGAAAAAGTAGCACAAGGTGTAATAGCAATTAAAGGACAATCACAAGCAAACAAACCTGCGATAGGTAGACCAACAAGAGTAGATATAAATTTTAGAAAAGTAAATAAAGCTATAAAAAAAGGTGGTCTTGTATATCCATTAGGTGTTGACACTATAAAGAATACTCTTATGGGTAGATTAAAAAATAATAAGGTAGGTAGTCATGGCTATATACATTTTCATGCAAATACAAGTGAAGAATATTTTAAACAGATAACAGCAGAAAGACAGATACTAAAAACCAACAAAGCAGGGTTTCAAGTTCCACAATGGGTTAAGAAAGCAACAACAAGGAATGAGTGTTTAGATACATGGGTATACAGTTACGCTGCAATGTGTTTTTATATAAGTAAATTTAACAGGAATACAGTATGGCAACAGTTAGAAAATAAATTAAATGAAGATGATAATGTAGTTAAGCCTAAAAGAGCTACAATAAAAAGAACATCTACTAATAACTTTGTTAACAACTGGTAAACATTATGTGGAAATCTGACTTACCTAGTGAAATTGTCGCAGGTACTACTATTGAATGGGTAGATGAAGCAACGACTGCTGGCATAAATGAAACTATTAGTAGTCCTAATTGGACATTAGAATATTTTTTACGCACAAATACAGCTAGTGAAGGTCATATAGCTACAGGTACACAATATCAAAACAGTACAGGTTGGCAATTTACAATAAGTGCAACAGATAGTGCAGGGTTTGATGCTGGTAATTGGTTTTGGTCGGCAAGAGCATTTAAAAGCGGTAAGGTATTTGAGATAGGTAGTGGTGAGTTAGTAGTAAAACAATCACTACAATATACTGGTACACCTTCTGCAATCGACAACAGAACACAAACAGAAATTGATTTAGATGCTGTTACTGCTGCGATTAGAGCTATAATAGCTGATAAGGCTGCAAAGTATTCTATAGGTGGTAGGAGCTTTGAAAGAATAAATTTACCAGAACTTAGAGCAAGAGAAGCAGAATTAAAAGCTAGAGTATTTAGTGAAAAGAGGTATAGTTTAAAAAGTCAGGGTTTAGGAGATCCTAAAAACCTTTATGTTCACTTTTAGGGGGGTTAAATGGGCTTAAGAAACGCTTGGAAGGGCTTATTTACATCTAATAACGACTTAAACAGCCGTAGAAATAGGTTAAAAAGGATGTATTCGGGTGCTAGATATGACAGAACTAACCTATCTTGGGTTACACCTTTATCATCCCCTGATCAAAGTTATAAAAATTCTATAGATACATTACGCAAAAGAGTACACGATTTAGTACGAAATAATAACTACGCTGCACAGGCTATTAGATATGCAACTAACCAGATAGTAGGTCAAGGTGTAACAATGCAAGCACAAATAAAAAGTCAGCGTGGCGGTACACCTAATACAAGACTAAATGAAAGTATTGAAGGTGAGTGGAGTAAATGGGGTAGGAAAGATAGCTGTGATATTCGTGGTGTTCTTTGTTTTTCTGAATTAGAAAGACTTGCAGTAAGGTCAATGATAGAAAGCGGTGAATGTTTTATTATTATTCATAGAAAAGCATACGGCAGAAGCAAAATACCTTTTTCATTAGAAGTATTAGAAGCTGAACAGTTAGATGATGATTATAAAGGTGCAAAAAAGAATAATAAAAATGTATGGAGGTTAGGTATTGAACTTAGTCCAGAAGGTAGGGCTGTTAGTTATGCATTTTTAAAGAAACATCCTGGAGATACAAACTTTGCAACAGTACCTGAAGAAAGAAGACATATAATTGTCCCTGCTAAAGATGTAATACATTTATTTATGCCACTAAGACCAGGCCAACACAGAGGAGTACCATTTTTAGCAAGTGCAATAAATCATCTACATCAATTAGATGGATATATAGAAGCAACTGTAGTAGGTCAGCGTGCAAGTTCTGCACTTATGGGATTTATTACAAGTCCAGAAGGTGAACTTGATGCAGGTGGTGAGGTCTTTGATTATGAACGTGTAAGCGGTTTTGAACCTGGTACTTTTAAATACTTAGCACCTGGCGAAAGTATATCTGTACCTGATTTAGATAAAGCTAATGGAGAGTTTGAACCTTTTGTAAGATCAATGCTTAGAAGCATGGCAAGCGGTTTAGGGTGCAGTTTTGAAGCAATTAGTTCTGACTACTCGCAATCTAACTATAGTAGTAGCAGGTTAGCAATGTTACAGGATCGTGATCACTGGCGTACTATACAGAAGATGTTAAAGGAAACTTTTTACCAACCTATATATGAATATTGGTTAGAGATGGCTGTATTAAGTGGAACTCTTACATTACCTACATATTCAACAACACCTGATGTATACGAAAAAGTAAGATGGGTATGTAGAGGTTATAGCTATGTAGACCCACAAAAAGAGGTAGCGGCTGCTAAAGACGCAGTAAGGTGTGGATTTAAAACATTAACAGATGTAGTATCTGAAAGTGGAGGTGATATTGAAGAGTTGTTAATAGCAAGACAGACAGAACTGGCAAAACTAGATGAATTAAATATTATTACTGATACAGACCCAAGTGCTACAAATAAGAGTGGTGGCAGTCAGTTTAAACCTATTAATACTGTTGATCCTTTTGGTGATACAGATCCACCATCAGGACAAGATGCAGAAAACGTAGCGGATGGTTCAGATGGCAGTTATTAATGGCACAGAAATAGATCTTATGCCTACAAAAGGGATGAGGGATGAGGCACGCAAATACAGAAAATGGAAAGCAGAAGGCAGAGCTGGCGGTACTGATGTTGCAGCTAGAAGAGCAACACAAATACTTAGCGGTGATGAACTTTCTCCAAAAACTGTTATAGATATGGCTGCTTGGCATGCAAGACATGCTGTTGATAAAGAGGCAGAAGGTTATAGACCTAATGAGGATGGTTATCCAAGTCCTGGTAGGGTAGCTAGTGCAGCTTGGGGAGGATCAGCAGGTGAAAGTTTTTCTAGAGCAAAATCAGCTAGAATAAAAGAATTAAGAAATAATGATGCTATGCCTAAAACAAAACGTACATCAAAACGTGCAGAACCAGATGAATTAAGCGTTGGCGATTCAGTACAATGGAACGCAAGTGGTGGTACTGCAAGAGGTGTTATAGATTCTATTGAACGTGATGGAACTATAAATGTACCTAATTCTGATTTTCAAATTACTGGCACAGAAGATGACCCAGCAGCCTTAATTACTGTTTACAGAGAAAATGACGGAGAGTATGAGGCAACAGATGTAAAGGTAGGTCATAAATTCAGCACACTAACTAAGATAGATACGTTAAGAAGTGTTACAAAAGTATTAAAACGTAGTGGTGAAACATCTTTTTCTGAGAAAGAAGAAAACACATATGAATTTAGTTTTTCTAGTACATACCCTGTAGAAAGATCTTTTGGTACTGAAATCCTAAGCCATGACGAGGGTGCTATAGATTTTGGAAGGCTTAATGGAGGAGTAGCACCTGTATTATGGAATCACAATATGGATTCTGTCATTGGAATTGTTAGAAATGCATATCTTGATAAGGAAAAGAAAAAAGGTAGGGCAGTTGTTGAATTAAGCAGAAATGCTAAGGCACAGGAGGTAAAAAGAGATATAGATGATGGCATTTTATCGTCAATTAGCGTAGGTTATCGTATTTTAGAGATGGAAGAACGAGAAATAGATGGTAATAACGCATTTTTAGCTACAAGATGGGAACCGCATGAAGTAAGTGTAGTTGCATCACCTGCTGCACCAGATGTAGGGATAAGTAGAGGATTAATTGATGAAAACACTATGCCTAGTGTAGAAAAACAAGATATGATAGACAGTAAGCGTGTATACGCAGCGTCTACTGACGCACAACAGCCCAATTCTAAAAAACTATCAACTATGGAAAAAGAGCAACTTGATCTAGAAGTTGTGCGTAGTGAAGCTACAAAAAAAGCAGCTTCCGCAGAGCGTACAAGAATTAGAGAGATCAATGCAATGTGTTCTAAGCGTGGTTTTGATGACCTAGCAGAACAGTTAATCAACAATGGTTCATCTGTAGATTCATGTAGAGCAGCTATCTTAGAAAGAATAGATGCAAAGCCTGTTGAAACAGCAAAGCCTATTGAAGAACAACTATCTCCAAAAGAAAGAGAGAGATATGTAAGAGACTACAAAATTACATCTGGTTTAAAAGGTCTCCTAACAGGAGATTGGTCTAATTCTGGAAGTGGTTTTGCTAGAGAAATCTCACAACAGATTGCTAAAGATTCTCAAAGATCAAATAGCGGAAGATCATTATTTGTACCTTTTGGAGCATTAGCAAAAAGAGCTACTTATGTTACATCAGGTGCTACTACTGGCGGTAACATTGTTGCTACTGATTTAATGGCTGATGACTTCATAGAAGCACTTAGAAACAGCACAGTTATGGTTGGTTTAGGTGTACAAACATTATCAGGTTTAATTGGTGATGTTGCTATTCCTAGAAGATCAGGTGTTGCTTCAACAGGCTACTTAAGTTCTGAAACAGGTGCATTATCACAGGCTGAATCAACATTTGATCAGGTCACAATGACACCTAAAACACTTGGTACATTGTCTAAGTATTCTAGAAATATGCTTATTCAAGCAACACCAGGTATTGAAGAGCTAGTCAGATCAGACCTACAGGCTGGTATTAATGTCGGTATTGACTTAGGTATACTAAATGGTACTGGTTCATCAGGTCAGCCTACAGGTATCATGCAAACCAGTGGTATTGGTTCTGTTGCTATGGGTACAAACGGTGCTGCAATTACAGTAGAGGCATTAGTTGACCTAGAAACTGCAATTATGGAAGATAATGCAGGTGTTAACGCTGATTCTATTTCTTATGTAACTAACGCTAAAGTAATTGGTGCATTAAAGAAACTAAGAGCAGGTGGATCTAGTGCTACTGATGGTGCTTTCCTTGTTAATACTGATCTTACAGCGATTGGTAGAGGCGGTACACCATTAGCAGTTAACGGTTATCCTTTGGCAATGACAAACCAAGTACCTAGCAACCTTACAAAAGGTAGTACTAGTGGTGAGTGTTCTGCTGTTGTTATGGGTGACTTCTCACAGGCAATCTTAGGTCTATTTGGATCTGGTATAGAAATTACTGTTGGTGAAGATTCAGATGACTTTGCTAAGAACTTAACATCTGTTAAAGGTGTAGTTGCATTTGATGTTGCTGTTAGACACGCACAGTCATTTGCTGCGATCTTAGACGTAACCACATAAGTGGTTTAATATAAGGGGTGTAACAACCCCTTTTTTTTATGAAAGTTAAATGTTTAAAAAATGTTTGTGCTAGTGGCAACAGCCTAGAAGCAGGTCAAACTTATGATGTGTCAGAATCAGATGCAGAATTATTAATTTCAATGGGTAGGGCAGAAGTCTATACACCAAAACCAAAAGTAAAAAAAACAACAACTAAAAAATAAATGCCGTTTACTGAAGATGCAACAACACAAAATGTATATCTAGATGATTTTGGTGTAAGTTGTACATCAGGTGGTACTACTGCAAAAGGAATACTAGAACAACCAGATCAAATATTGGCTGGCGATATGATTATAAGTACTGAATATGAATTAATTACAAAAACATCTGATTTTGGTACTTTAGTTTCTGGCGATAGTATTACTGTTGATAGTGTTGCATATACTGTAAGAGATCTTAGAAAAGAAAATGATGGTGTTTTTTGTCGTATTAGTCTACAGAAAACATAATGACTACTAAAAGAGAAACAATATTAGCAAGAATCGCAACAGTACTTGCAGGTACTACAGGTGTATCTGATCGTATTTTCAGAAGTCGTACAACTGCATTAACAAGGGCAGAAACCCCAAGTATTATTATTGAACCGCAGAATGATGTAGTAGAACAGACAACCTCATTACCAACATTAGACCATACATTAACTGTAAGACTTAGTGTTGTTGTAAGAAGTGGTACACCACATCAAACAGCAGATCCTACTGTAGAAAATATGCATAGTAGATTAATGGCAGATTTAACCTTAAATGGTAATGCTATTGATATACAACCTGCTGATACTTCATTTGAATTTATAGATGCAGATCAATCTGGCGGTATAATCGGCTGCGAATATGATATTAGATATAGAACAAATGTAGACGATTTAAGTACATGATAGTTACATTCTTCTTATAAAGGTTTATGATATGTACATAGTGTCTATTAGGTAAATGCCAAAACTTCATAGAAAAAGATCTTTACTAGCAAAGATAGAAAGCAGTTATGGGTCAGATCCTACTGCTACAGGTTCAGCTAACTATGTTGAGGTTGTTGATTTAGAAATAGAACCAGTAGCAAGTGATGAAGTGGAACAGGAAACAATTAGACCATATGCTGGTAATTATCCTGTTTTATTAGCTAATACAAGAGTAAATGTAAGTTTTGGTGTTTTTATGGTAGGTAGTGGTGCTGCTGGAACTGCACCTAAATATGATCCAATATTAAAAGCGTGTGGTTTAGGTGCTGCTACAGTCTCATCTACATCTGTTACCTATACACCTTCTACATTAGCCTCTCAGGATAGTGTAACTCTATATGTTAACTATGACGGTGTAAGACATAAGGTAACAGGAGCTAGAGGTACTTTTTCTATAAGTTGTGCAGTAAACGAAATACCTAGAATAAATTTTGAAATGCAGGGCATATTTAATACACCTACTGATACTGCTTTACCTACTGTTACAAAATCACTTCAACCTGATCCTGTACTATTTAAAAATGGTAATACATCTAGTTTTTCTGTATTTGGTTTCTCAGCAGCCTTACAATCATGGGAATTAGATTTTGCAAATGAAGTTATATATAGAGAACTTGTAGGCGGTACAAAAGAAGCACTTATTACAGACCGTAGACCATCTGGAACTATGGTTATCGAAGCTGTTGCATTATCTGATAAAAACTTCTTTACAACAGCTACAGGCACATCTACTGGTACTAACACATGGGTACATTCTGGCGGTGCAGGTAATATTGTTACTGTATCTTGTCCACAAACTGATTTAGGACAGCCTACCTATGAAGATTCTGATGGTATAACAATGCTTAATCTTCCATTCTACGCAACACCAACAGATGCAGGGCAAGATGAGTTCTCGTTAGCTTTTACTTAGTTGCATAGTTATAGAAAAGGGTATACCCTAGAAGAGATTATAAAAAATTTATGTTTATTTTAAAAAAAGAAGCAACCTTTACGCATCCTATTGTCTTTTATACACCAGGTGATGGCGGATCACAAAATAAAGAAACATTTGACGCTGTATTTAAAATTATTCCACAATCTAGAATTAATGAGATAGGTGTTCAAGCACAAAAAAAAGAAAAAGAACTTAAAGAAGGGATTATGGATGGCACAGATATTAGTGATTTATTAATTGCAGATGAAATATTAGTAGGATGGGAGGGCATTACAGATGGAGATAAAGAAGTACCATTTACACCTGCAACAAAAAAACAAGTATTAGACATTGCTGGTTTAGCTAATTTATTAGTAACTGAATATCTAGAAGTTGTTGCACAACAGAAAACAAAAAACTAGAAGGGGCTGCATTGTTTTGGTGCGGTGATCGTATTATTGATGAAACAGATAAAGACGATGCTGTGCTATTCGATCAGCCCTTAAAAGAAAAAAAAGACGAAAGAATATTTGAAGTTTTAAAACAAAATTGGTTGGCTATTACAATTTTTGTAGATATACAGACACAATGGAGAATAGATCAAGGTGTTATTTATGGTCTTGATTACAACGCTATAAGATGGATTTTTGAATTAAAAAAAGAACAAATAAAAAAACCTTTAGAAATACTTGCTGACTTACAGGTATTAGAGGCTAAAATAGTAGAAACATTAAATAAAGAAAATAAATAATGGATCTTTCTACCTCTTATACAATTAAGGCACAGGTACAGGGACAAAACCAGATCGGTGGATTGCAGAAAAGTTTAGGTGGTTTAAAAACAAGTACTAATAATACAGCAACAGCAATGAATAAACTCAAAAGTGCAGCTAGTAATGCTTTTGGAGTTTTAAAGAATCTTGCACCTGCTATAGGTATTGCTGGTATGGGTAAATTAGTTAATGACACTTTAGATTTAGGTGATCAATTAGAAAAAATGAGCCAAAAAACAGGTCTTGCTGTTCCTGTATTAGATAAATTAAGACAAGCAGCAGATTTAGGGGGTACAGATTTTAAAACACTAAGCAAGGCATTTCCAACACTGGCTAAAAATATGCAAGATGCATCTGATGGTGTAGGTACTGCTAAAGAGGCATTTGATAGGTTAGGTGTATCTGTAACTAATAATGATGGGTCACTTAAATCGCTAGATACAATGTTTTTCGAGATAAGTGACAAGATAAAAGAAATGGATGATAGGACACTAGCTGCTGCAAATGCTTCTGAAATTTTTGGTACTGGCATGGGTTCAAAATTAATTCCTGTTATGAATCAAGGTAGTGAAGCAATACAAAGTTTAAGTACAGGGTTTACACAATTAGGTGCTGAACGTATGGCAACATTTAACGACAAATTTGCACAAATGGGAGAAAAATTTAATGTACTAAAAGTACAATTAACATCTGCTGTTTTACCTGCTTTAGAAAAATTAGTAGATATAGTAACGGTTGGAGTAGAAAAATTTGCTGCATTGCCTGGTCCTGTAAAAGGTATTGTTTTGGCTATTGGTTTGTTATTACCTTTAATAGTTACGTTAGTACCTCTATTTGCTGCAATGGTTATTTCTATAAAAGCAATAGCAGCCGTAAAATTAGGGGCAGTTTTTGCTGCTATAACACCTGCAATAGGCGGAGTAGTTACAGCAGTTGGTGGATTAGTAACTGCATTTGCACCATTTTTAGCTGCTGCTGCAATTCCTTTAGCTATAGCTGGTTTAGGTGTTTTAATTTTTAAATTCAGAGATGAAATAGGTCAAGCATTCAAAGCTGTTGGTGATTTTTTAGTTGCTTTAAAAGATAGCTTTGTAGACATTATGCAAATGATAGCTGAAACAATAAAAGAGCCGTTTAATAATTTTGTTGATTTTGTTAAAAATGTATTTAACACTGCTTTTGAAAGTATAAAAAGTGTTTTTACAAATATAGTAGATAGTATAAAAAATGCTTTTACTAATGCTATAGAAAGTATTAGAAGTGGATTTAATGCTTTACCAAGTTTTGTAAGTTCTGTTATAAGTAAAGCAACTGCACCAATAAGGTCATTTATGAGTTTTATTAGTTCTGCAATATCTAGAATACGCGAGTTCTTAAGAATGAGAGCCGCAGCGTCAAGAGAAAGTTCAAGCAGTGGTGAAGGTAGTGGTGAGAATATGGCATTAGGTGGTGTTGTAACAAGTCCTACGCTTGGGTATTTAGGGGAAGCAGGTAGTGAATATGTTATACCTGCAAGAAAAGCTGCACAATTTAGTAAAAATTATTTAGCAGGTTATCGTGGTTCTTCAGCAGTTCCAAGATTTGCAGAAGGTGGGTATGTTGCACCTAATGTAAACATTACAACAGGGGCAGTAACACAAATGGATGGCACAAATTTTGTAACTACAAAAGATTTAACAAATGCTGTACAAAGTGGAATTAGTCAAACAATAACAATATTACAATCTGATTTAAGAACTAGACGATCATTAGGACTTACATAAATGGCAGATTTTGACATACTTACTTTTTTAGAATATTACGCAGATAAATCTAGTGTTTTAGATGGTAACGGCAAAAGACTACCTACTAATGCCTACCAAAATTTCTATCAACAAGCACAAAATCAAACAGCAGATACAGGAATAAATCAAAATGTAAATTTTACATATCTTGCTTTTGATGCATCTGGTTTTGCTTCTACTGAAGCTGCAAGTATAAGCGATTTGACCATAAATTTAGCTGCAACTGCAAATATTATTGATCTTACAGATACTGCAATAGGTGGTGATCGTTTAGTAATTGCTTCTTTATATATGCAATCAATAGGTCAAGATACATTTAGTAATTCTGCTTCTCTTATTTGTAGATTTACAGGAACTATTGATAATGCAAATGTAGATGATACTACTGTTACATGGACTGTTAGCCCTGCAATATCAAAACAAAAAGCACAAGTACCATCTAGACGTGTAAGCAGTGATTTGATGGGGAGGTTTGTTGAAACATGAGCATTTTTGTTTTTGCGTATGATATTAACGCTGTATTAGAGGATGGTACAGAAGTTACAGGTGTTACAGGCTGTATACAAAATAATAAAAGAATTTATAAATTATCTGACAATACTGTTTTAACAGGAGCAAAGAAAATTAAAGAAATTAAATCAATTTTTTATACAATACCTGCACATTTCTTACCATTTATTATGTCTAAGGAGTATGTATAATGGCTCAAAAAGATGCTTTATTTACAGCTAATGCACAAAAAAAATCTCAAGTTGGTCAAGATTCACAGATTTTAGATGAAAGTTTAAGTAATTTTAAAAAGCCAAATAGTGATTTAGATATAAAACAAAAAATAGCAACTACAGGTGAAACTGTACCTATTATATTTGGTAAAAGAGCTAATAATATTGGCGGTGTTT